>ENA-ORXU01000541-ORXU01000541.1-marine-metagenome-genome-assembly--contig:-NODE-541-length-42422-cov-17.607108_pt1 | contig 42422 bp, 30 predicted proteins | sample MGYA00237869_ERZ511484 | MGnify/ENA metagenome assembly ERZ511484 | reverse complement strand
GGGTGCACACTCACCAATCCGTTCTCACGCTTGTATTACTGGCCTACTTTTCCGCCCACAGATTCTCGGGAAGAGCCAGGTTTTTGCGCTTTGCTCTCGATGATATCGATAATCATCACATTCAGCAGACCTGCCATTCCAACCACACTCAACCTGCTTTTCGGTGTCTCGGACGTCGGCCTATACGGCTACCGCTTTGACGGAGTTTCCTCGAATCGCGAGAACGCTACGTTTTCCTTCTCTGCCACGGACGCTCCGCTGTCGTTGTCAGTGAGCGGTTTCGACATAGACGGAGCTGACGACGAAGTGGGGGTTCTCCTCAACGGAGCATCTATCGGCTTCCTCGAACGGACACCCAACAACGCGCAAAGGACAACTGTCATAGCCCTTCCGGCTGAGCGGATAGTTCCTGGAACCAATTCGCTCACCTTCTTTCAAAAATCTCCGGGCTGGACGTGGGGCGTCACCGATATCCTCCTTTTCGAGGAACCGCTTGCGACCTCCGCGCCTAATCTTGTCTTGGATGTTCCGGACAGCAACTTGTACGGTTATCGCTTCAGCGGAGTTTCCTCGAATCGCGAGAACGCTACGTTTTCCTTCTCTGCCACGGACGCTCCGCTGTCGTTGTCAGTGAGCGGTTTCGACATAGACGGAGCTGACGACGAAGTGGGGGTTCTCCTCAACGGAGCATCTATCGGCTTCCTCGAACGGACACCCAACAACGCGCAAAGGACAACTGTCATAGCCCTTCCGGCTGAGCGGATAGTTCCTGGAACCAATTCGCTCACCTTCTTTCAAAAATCTCCGGGCTGGACGTGGGGCGTCACCGATATCCTCCTTTTCGAGGAACAATCGGAAAATTCGGCTGAACGGTCGCCAACCATCGTGATCGACACTCCTACCAGGAATGCTGTACTGCCCTCCCTTGGTGCATTCTCCGGCACGGCTACCGACGATTCAAACATTGATTTGGTGGAGTTGACTTTGCAGAATCTTTCTACTGGCCAATATTGGGACGGTGCGTGGTACACGCCCGCTTTCAGGCCAGCCTATAAAGCAATCCGCGCGACTCTTTCGGGACCGGCCGACGCACGCAATTGGCGCCACGACTTCGACTTCGACTTCGCCATCGACGGCGACTATCGCCTTACCGTCCTAGCCGTCGACGGTGACGGAAATGCCACCGATACGCCTCCGTCAATCGATTTCACCATCAGCTCTATCCAGCCAAGCGGCAACCAGCCGGACCTCGCAGACTACCGAATGATCTTCCGAGACGAGTTCAACGGGACCGCGCTCGACCATGCCAAGTGGCGAACCAGCTACTACTGGGGCCCATATCAGCTGACCAACGGCGAGAGCCAGCTCTACGTCGACACCCTCGGCGTCAATGCCGGGTTCGAGTACGACCCGTTCGAGTTCACCGGCTCCACACTGAAGATCAACGCCGTGCCGGTCGGCGGCGGCGTGCTGGCGCCCGCTCAACCTAACCCGAATGATCCCATCTGGTCGGCTGATCGTTACGGTCGGCAAGCCGACTTCGGCCACAAGCCCGACTACGACGCGTCCCAAGTAAAGTACCTGTCTGGCGTGATCAACACGTTCGACGCGGCGCATGGCTACTTCGAGGCCCGAATCAAGGTGCCGTACGGCCGCGGCCTTTGGCCGGCGTTCTGGCTGTTGACCAAGACGTACGTTGAGGACGTTCCCGAGATCGACGTCATGGAGAACCTCGGTCAGCGGCCCGACCGGATGCACCACATGTTTCATTACTTCGAGCCGAACAACAACTGGCGCCTGATATCGACGCCGGAGGCGCCATCGCTGAACGCCGACCTCTCGAGCGGCTTTCACACCTATGCGGCCGCCTGGGAGCCGGGCCAGATCGTCTACTACATCGACGGGGTGGAGCGCCGACGGGTCACGAGCGACGACTACAGCATCTCGAAACAGGCGATGTACCTGCTGGCCAACCTCGCCGTGGGCGGCTGGCCCGGCGACCCGGACGAGCCGGACAGCAACGGCGTCTTCCCCGCCAGTCTGGAGATCGACTACATCCGGGCGTACGAGAAGAAGCCGCCGGCAAAGATCACGCCGGCCGTTCTTCAGCGGGACTTCCAGCTGATGTTCTCCGACGAGTTCGACGACGGGGCACCGAACGCCTCGAAGTGGCGCACGAGCTATCCGTGGGGGCCGTTCTTCCCGGTGAAGGGGGACGACGGGCTCTACGACGAAGAGCAGTACTACGTCGACTGGCGCGGCCTCGACGCGAGCATGGCGCAGCAACCGTTCAGCACCGACGCCGGCATCCTGTCGATCACCGCGGAGCCGATCGCCCCCGGCGACCTCCCGCCGCAACCGGTGGACACCGCACCGATATGGGACCAGAGACGCTACAAGACCTACTACCACAGCGCCCTGTACGACATCGGCACCTGGTCGCCGAGCTACACGTCCGGCGTGATCGCGTCGCGCGACGCGTTCAAGTTCATCAACGGCTACGTGGAAATCAGTGAGCTTACGGCCAGCATGCGCAACTATCCCCTTGTGGTGGTCTAGCGCCGCCGATCAGGGGGCGCGGGGGTAATTCCACGGGAGCCACAGCTGCGGCGCCGCTTTCACCGCGTCGCGATTGCGCTGCACGGCGTTGAGATAGTCGAACGCGTTGACGCCGTTCTCGTGGCAGGTGGCCAGCACCGAGGTGATCACGTCCCCGATCGCCGCTCCGGCGGGCGTCTGATAGAACAAGCTGTTCCTGCGATGACGAACGATGATCTTGATCAGCCGCTCGATCTCGTTGTTGTCGATCGGCGCACCGGGCACGTGGCAGAACGCGCACAGCCCGTCGAAGTGACGCAGGTAGTACCGCATCGCCTTCCCGAGGTTGCTGTTGGGCTCGACGCGCTCGGAGTCGAGCTCCTCGGTACACCATGCCTGCAGCGCCACCAGGTGCGGTAGCGAGTGCTGAAGATGGTGACGTTGACGTTGCTCCGCGTCGAAGCCCTTGTCACGACAGTGGTTGTCGTTGATCCAGATGTGCTCGTAGTGTTTCAGCGCGACGCGCGCGGCAACCGGCTGCTGCAGGGCGAGCTCGGCGAACCCGCGTCGCGCATGGGCGTTGCACAGCGCCTTGTTGAACGGGATGTCGGCGACATGGTTGGAGCTCAGCGCATCGCTCATCAGCGTCGGCACGGGGGAGTCGGCAGCCCGGGTGGCGAGTAACTCCTCGACCCATTCCCCGGCATGACCGACGCTGGTCTGGAACAGCACCAGACGAAGGTCGAGCACCTGCGCGAGTACCGCCGAGGTGTAGATGCCGGTGCGCACACGCCTCTTCCCCCCACGGCTCTTGATGACCGGACCCTGGCGCAGGATCCGGTGCGTGGTGTCGTCGAGATGCAGGAGCGGCGCGTCAGCGGCGATCAGGATCATCGCCTTGAAGATCGGATTGAGGGCGTTCGCCACGTGTTCGCACTGATCGAAGATGGTCGAGGCGGGCAGATGCCCGCCGAGCAGTCCCTGCACGGTTTGCTGACGGTAGAACGGGCTGCCGGCAAAGTACTTGTAGATCGCCATCACCGAGCGGGCCGAGTACCCGTACTGCTGCTCCGGCGGGCCGTCGGCACGCACCTCCGCCGGCAGATCGGCACCGAAGACTTCCCCGCAGCCGTTGCAGCGAAGTTGCTCGCAAACGTGGCGCTCGGCACTCAGCGGGGCATGCCCGACGATTCGCAGGAACTGACCGGGCGCGTGCTTGTATACCTTGCCGAGGTGGCAGCCAGGACACGTGTCGCCCTTGGCCATCCCGCTCAGGGGGTGGTGGCTCACGCGCGGCTTCATCGGCGGCGCCTTCGGCTCGCTTGTCCGCGAGCGATTCGGGTCCTTCCGTCCGCGACCGCCCGATCCGCTCTCCCCACCCGTCCCACCCGTCCCGCTTGTCTCCTCAGCGCACCCGTCGCTGGAGGAGCCATCGGCGGCCGCCGATGGCTCCGGCAACAGGTCTCTGAGTTTCTCCGAGGAGCGCACGATCCCCATCAGCTTGCGGAGCTTGTGGATCGTCAAATTGCTGTGGCTGAGCTGCTCGTGCATGTTCGCCATCGTCAGCAGCGCGCCGAGCAACAGGTCGTAGTCCCCGGCGCTGAGCGCCAGATTGTGGGCACGCGCCTCGGTCACCCGCTCGACGAGCGCATCGAGTTCCGCCTCGGTGATCTCGAGCGCGGGGGACGACAGCGCGGACGCATCGGCTGTCGAGCGGGCGACGGGCTTTTCGGGGGCCACTACAGTCATGCGGATGGGGATTGGACAGCGGGTGACGACCCGCGCGCAGATACAAGCGTAGTGCGTGGCGACGCGGATGCCACGCGCGGCGCCATCGGATGGGCCTGCCATGGTTCGGCGGCACCGCCGATCAGCTGCCGCAGCTGCTGCGCGCTGGCAGGTGTCAGGGGGTGATCTCCGCTCGGCCAGCCGCTGAACCGACCTTGGCTCAGTCGTTTCGTCATCAGCCAGTAGCCGTTGCCGTCGTAGCTCAGGGCGCGCAGCATCGTGTGCGCCCGATTGATGAACACGAAGACGGTCCCGTCCCGTGGCGCTTGTCCGAGGGTTGTCACGCACAGGGCGACAAAGCCGTGGCTGGTAGACGGGAGTGGTCACCCACTCCCGCCCCCAACAGAACCCGCCGTGCGGATTTCCCGCAACGGGCTCCCCGGAACACGGTTCACTTCCAAGGCTACACCCAGGCGTGCACCACTTTCGGCGTGGGCAAGACGAACCACGGCTTCATCGACAACACGTTCCACCGCACCGTGCGATAGGCGCGTTGACTGCGCCTCAGCAACACCTTTCTCCACATACGTCGCACCTCCTCGAACACGAAGAATAATTTCTTCGTGCAATGGGTGATGCCGAAGTAGGCGTAGAACCCCTGCAACATCTGCGTCAGCTTCTTCTGCTGGTCGCGGACCTTCCAGTGGTTGTGCTGCCGCAGCCAGAGTTTGACCCTGACAAGGAAGCGCGTCACGCGGTCATTGGCCGGCAGCCGGATCAGGGCAAAACCCCCATCTCGCCCGACACCGCAGATGTGGCGGAACCCCAGGAACGTGAACTCCGGAGGCTTCTTCCCCACACCCTGCCATCGCTCGGCCGCAAAGCGGCCGAACATCAGGCTTCGGGTCTTCTCTGGCGCGATGGCGATCTCGAACTTCTCCAGCCGCTTCTCGATCACGTTCTCGAAGCGTTTGATGTCCGAGTGGTACTGGAAGCACACGACGAAGTCGTCCGCAAAGCGAACAAGCTCAGCATGTCCCCGCATCCTCGGCTTCACCCTCTTCTCGAACCATAGATCCAGTGCGTAGTGCAGGTAGATGTTGCTCAAGATCGGGGATACAGGACCACCTTGCGGCACTCCTTCGCCCGTCACGCTGACCAATCCGTCCTGCATCACGCCTGCCTTCAACCACTTGTCGATCAGCCGCAGTATGCTCGCATCAACAACTCGTTGACGTAGCATCCTGCGCAGCCACTGGTGGCTTACCCGATCAAAGAACGCGCGGATATCCGCCTCGTAGACGTGCATTACCGGGCGACAGACAACTTGCTCGCGCAAGCTCTGCAACGCCCGGTGGGCACTCCTGCCGGGGCGGAACCCGTACGAACTATCGAGAAACACAGGCTCGAACACGGCACTCAGTATCTTGGCGACGGCCGCTTGAACCAGCCGGTCTTCGACGGTCGGGATGCCGAGCACGCGGACCTTGCCGTTGCTCTTGGGTATCTCGACCGCTCGGACCGGTGGCGCACGGTATCGCCCGTTCACCAAACGCTCGTGCAAGTCCCGGATGCGTCCGCCCAGTCCACGGGCGTACTCATCCATCGTTTCTCGATCGACCCCGGCTGCGCCTTTCCGGTTCATTCCGCTCCACGTCTCTGCCAGGAACTCCTCTGACATGACATGGGCGAGTGACGTGAAATGCAAGTCGGGATCGCTTCTGGCCTTCTCTGCTATCCGTTCAAGTTTTGTTGACATGTCAGCCTACCTCTGTGTGTAGCGCATGTACCCCTTGAAGGGGTCGTGCTCCGCTCGCCGCTTCCCCATGTGCGTGGCTTTCCCACACTCGGAGTACTATCAGCGAGTCCGACTTCCGCCGTCGCGTTTGCTTTCCTTCGGATGTGCCTCGAGTCCGCATACTCGTCCCAGAGGCGACGGTGGATCTCCCAGGTTCCTGGCGATTCCGTTGATTGGCATGCTGTGCCCTATACCCCGCCGAGATCTCCGATGCTCTGCGCCGTTTAGCGAGCACCTGTCGTGGCCTTCCAGAAAATCGACCCTGTCGGCTCCCGGATGTTGAAATCACGAGGCTTGTAGACTTCACTTGCGTTACGGCCTACCAATCGCTCTGTCTACACTTCACTCACATCGTTACCTCCGCGAGCGCAAGACTCGATTCCGGGTGAGGCGGCTTGACCTCTTTCCCGTGCGGGATTGGTTACCCGCTGAAATCGCCAAGCTTTGCCTGGCGTACCGATGCCCTTTCTGAAATCCGCGTGACCCACGCCGAGGAGAATCGGAGTCTGGTGGGTGAGCAAGATCATCGGGCGACACCCCATGCCAAGTCGTCGCGATCCCGCAAGGCCTCGAGCAGTTCGACGACCGTGCGCGCCGAATCACAGTGGACGCGGATGCCGAGCGGGAGTTCGACCGTGAGGGCCGGCGTCGGCACGACTGCAGCGACGCGGCCGCTCGAGGAGGGCTCCGCCTCGAGGGCCACGAACGAACCGACCTCCGCGACGGCGCCAGCGGCGCTGTCACCGACGCGCGCCTCGGCGGCCCAGCGCGTCAAGGCCGTCGCGTTGATGCCGAGCGCACGACAGACGTGAAACGCACAATGGTGTTCGAGCAACGCGATCGCACGACGGCGAAGTACATCAGGTGTCTTTCGGCGCCTGCCGCGGTCCGCTCGCCAGCGAGCGAACTCCCGACGGGTCTCTGCGAGCGCACTCCCGGGGCGAGGGGACTGGACTGAACTCATGCGCATGTTCCACGGTTGCGAAAGGTCGTGGAACCGATTTAATCAGCGCGAGCGCAGGAAGTTGTGCATGCCAGCCGTAAGCTCACGGAAATCAGGGCGAAGATGCCCGAAGGGGCGGGTCTGTGGCCTGCATTCAGGCTTCTCTCGGGCTACCGGACGGGCCCCGCGCCCGACATCGACATCGCCATGCTCAGCGGCGACGCGCCGGGCACGCTGCACCACGGACACTCGTACGGCACCAGCGACGGTCGGGTGAAGTTCGAGGACACGACGACGGGGGCCGGCGGTCAGAGCTTCGCCGACGGGTTCCACGACTACGGGGTCGAATGGCGTCGGGGCATGATCAAGTGGTACGTGGACGGCGAGGTGGTCGCGACACTCGAGGATGAGAACGTGGCCGGCCAACTTCTGTACATCGAGGCGAACCTCGGGGTCGGTGGCGATCTCGTCGGATCGACCGACCCGACCGCCTTTCCGGCAACCCTGCAGATCGACTACATCAAGGCCTGGCAGCGAAAGGACATCCACTGACGGGGAATGTCCGTCGCGAAGCACTGAACTCGCTGGCGACGCGACGACGTTGCCCGCAACAGGAATGTCCGCGGGTCGCGTCGTCGTTCCGTAGAGCCGGGTTCTGGAGGCTTCAGACCGTCGAGTCGCTCGCCAGCCTCTGATCATCGTCGAGACTGACGTCGTTCGCCGCCAGCGCGTCGCTCGTCACGACCCTGGTCGGTTCGTCCCGACGTCCCTCGAGCGCAAGCGTCATCAGGGTCGTCCGGAGCGACGCGTCGTCCGCTTGGTCGATCGCCGTGACGAGATCGGCGAGACGCGACTCGAGTTCCGCCCACGGTAGCCAGGCCTCGTCCGCGGTGAACACCTTGGCGATGCGCGTCGGGCGGTGCGAATCGGTGATGAACAGTTCCTCGTACATCTTCTCGCCCGGCCGCAGGCCGGTCTCGACGATGGCGATGTCCCTGGCGTCACCGGTCTCCTCGGTCAGGCGCCTCCCGTAGAGCCGCACCATCGATCGGGCAAGCTCGAGGATCAGCACCGGCTCGCCCATGTCGAGCACGAACACGTCCCCGCCCTCGGCGATCGCGCTGGCCTGCAGGACGAGCTGCGCCGCCTCTGGAATGGTCATGAAGAAGCGGGTGATACCGAAGTCGGTCAGCGTGATCGGCCCGCCCGCCTCGATCTGCTTCTTGAACTTCGGCACGACCGAGCCCGAGGAGCCGAGCACGTTGCCGAAGCGCACCATCGAGACGCGAGTCGCGATACCGGAGCGCGCCTTGGCCTGCAACACGAGTTCCGCGGCCCGCTTGCTCGCGCCCATCGCGTTCGCCGGGCGCACGGCCTTGTCGGTCGATATGAGCACGAAGTCGGCGACGCCGCGGGAAATCGCCGTCTCGAGGAGGCCGAGCGTGCCGAACACGTTCGTCTCGACGCCTTTCGCCGGCTGTGCCTCGATGATCGGCACGTGCTTGTAGGCCGCCGCGTGGTAGACGGTATCGATGGCGTGAGCGTCCATGAGGCGCTCGAGCGTCAGCCGATCCGTCACGTCGCCCAGGTGGGGAACGAAATCGAGCGCACCGGCATCGAGCTCCTCGGTGATGTGATAGAGATTGGCCTCGCAGCTGTCGAGCACGATCAGCCGTCTGGGGGACAGCCGGGCGATCTGGCGGCACAGTTCGGAACCGATCGAGCCGCCCCCGCCGGTCACCAGCACCGTCTTCCCGATCACCCGTCGGCCGATGAGATCGAGATCCGGGGCCACCTCGGTCCGGCCGAGGATGTCGTCGATGGAGATGTCCCGAATCTCGTCCGGACGCGCCTGACCGCTCACCAGCTCGTCCACGCTCGGCATCGTCTGCACGGTCAGCCCGAGCGGCTCGACCCGATCGAGCAGGCGGCGATAGTCGGCCGCCGGCAACGACGGTATCGCGAGCACGATGCGGCCGACATCGAGCGAGCGCAGTCGCGATTTCAGTTCAACGCTGTGACCGTCCAGCACCGGAAGGCCCGACATCGTCGTGCCGCGGAGCGACGCATCGTCGTCGACGAATGCCACCGGCCGGTACTCGCGCCCCTGATCGAGCAGGCCGGCGAGTTGGCGCCCACCGGCGCCGGCGCCGTAGATCGCCACCGGCTCACCGCGCCGTCCGGCATCGAACAGCTCTTTCCAGACGAGGCGGACACCGATCGCGCCGACGAGCAGGAACACGCCGTAGATGACGAACAGCGACCGGGGCGTCGCGCGGTCCGGCGGCAGCAGGAACACCAGCAGCACGAGCGCGAACCCGGACAGGATCGCCCCCTTCCCGATCTGGCGGAACAGCCGCATGCTGCTCGAGCGCACCACCCAGCGGTAGATGCCCAAGGCCCCGAACAGCGTCACCGTGACGAGCGGCAGCAGCAGGAACAGGTGCCATGTGGACCGGAAATCGCTGAACGGGATGCCGTGACGCAGCGAGTACGCCAGCCACAGGCAGAAAATCGTCAGGAAACCGTCGACCGCCACGCTCAGCAGCTGCTTGCGCCCACGCCCGGTGTTCGACAGGTTCTGCAGCAGGGCGTCCAGCGTGCCGGAGAAACGGCGGGTGGCTGTTCGCGGCAGATCGGATGGCGCGTTGGGCGTGGGCATGAAGAGGCGGGCTTCCTGGCGTCCTGAACTCGGCGACATGGTACTGGCGCAAGCCCGGCCCCAGTCGTGCTGGATCGACACTTTTTGGATATTCGCCCTTTGGCTAGGCCACGGGAGCGAGTCGATGTGCACTGCTCGGCATCTGATATAGATCGTCCTAACGACACCGGCCGAGCTCGAAAGCGTGAACTGATGCCGTTTCAGGTGATTCGAGCGTCGGGGGCGATGTCCGCCTGTCAACTTGGTGACGCACGATGTAAACGATCGTCGCGGCGTTCGGATAGGCTGATGACGTGCTCATCGGCGTCGCCGATGGCCGCTTTTCCGCCCATGCACCTGGCTCGACCGACGAGGACGATGGCAACACGCTGGACACGGTCGCCTCGGCACGGCTAATGGCCATCGAACCGGACCTTCAGGCCGCGGTCCGGGGCGAGACCGCCGACACGGTGATCGAATTTTCGGACGGCAGTGCCGCGACGGACGGAACGTTTCTTTGCGAGTTCGGCCGGCGCGCATCACGTCGCGCGCATCCGGAGCGGTGTGGTGACGCCGAGTGCAAGGGGGCGTGTTCGGCTTCAAGCTCGAGGGCGAGCGCGCGTGGGTCGAGCCGAGCGTTGCCGTGCAAACGGATTTCCGCCGACGCGGCGCGACCCTGAGCGGATGCTTCGGAACCTCTGATCACGTGCCGAGCGGACGATTCACCACTCGGTCGATCTCGCTGGCCGGATGACGGGGGTCGCGGATCTCGGGCACCCTGTCCGCGAACCGATCCGCGAACGCTCCGATGACCGACAAGCCACTGCGCCCTCGTGCCGACCGTAGCGTCGCGCCGGGCAACGCCGTCGACGCCTTCCTCGACACGGCCCGCGATCTCGCGCCGGTGTCGCGTCCCGATGGCGCGCCCGGGCGGCTCATCTTCGCCCTCGACGCGACCGCCAGCCGTCAGCCGACCTGGGACCGGGCGAGCTCGCTGCAGGCGGACATGTTCACGTCCAGCCGGGCACTCGGGCAGCTGGACGTGCAGCTCGTTTTCTACCGGGGCTACGCCGAGTGCCACGCCTCGAAGTGGGTCGGCGACTCGGCACGTCTCCTCGGCCTCATGCGGAAGGTCACGTGCCTGGCCGGGCGGACGCAGATCCACCGCGTGCTCTCGCACGGTGCGGCCGAGGCGCGCACGCGCGCGATGCAAGGCCCTCGTCTTCGTCGGCGACGCCGTCGAGGAGGATGTCGATCGGCTCGGGGATCTGGCCGGGCGCCTGAAGCTGCTGGGACTTCCGGTGTTCGTGTTCCAGGAGGGGGCGGACGCCGCCTCCGGCCGGGCGTTCGCGCAGATCGCGAAGCTCTCGGGCGGCGCGCATTGCCGCTTCGACGAGTCCTCGGCGGCGGAGCTCGGCGCCTTGCTCGGGGCGGTCGCGACCTACGCCGCGGGCGGGCGCGAGGCACTCAGGGCCCTGAGCGGCACATCCGCGCAGGCGAACCGGCTGCTCGAGCAGCTGTGATGCCGGCGGCTTGCATTCGCCGGGGCGCCTCCCCTTGCGCGCACCCGATCCCGCCTACAGACTGACGGCACCTCGTCGGCCGACCGTCCCCATGCGCCTTCTCTTCCTGCTCGCCCTCGGCGTGGCGGGCTACATCGTCTACAAGCTCTACCTGCGGCAGCTGCTGACCCAAGGGACCGCCGGGCGGGTGAAGATCGGGCTGGTGGTCCTCGGCTTCGTCTTCCTGGGGCTTGCCGTCACCGGGCGGGCGCCGGCGGTCTTCGCGCTGGTCGGCGCGCTGATGACCCAGACGCTCCGCTTCCTGCCGCTCATCGTCCGCTTCGCACCGGGCCTCGCGAAGCATCTCGGCATGGGCAACCCCTTCGTCAGGGGCACGTCCACGCCGGGCACCTCGCAGGTGCGCACGCGCACCATCCTGATGACGCTGGAGCATGGGAGCGGACGCATGGACGGAGACGTGCTCGAGGGCGAATTCGCGGGGCGCGCGCTCTCGGCCCTCGTCGCGGGGGAACTCGTGCGCCTGCACGCGCACTGCCGGGCCGAGGATGCCGAGGCGCTCCGGCTGCTCGAGGCGTATGTGGCGCGCGAGCGCTCGGCGGAATTCGAGAACGCCGAGGACCTCCGCGGCGCGGCCGGGGCCGGCGGAACGGGCGGCTCGGAAGGCGCACGCGACGGCGCGGGCGCGCGAAACGATGGTCGGATGGACGTCTCGGAGGCCGCCGAGGTGCTCGGACTACCCGCCGAGGCGGACCGCGACGCGATCATCGCCGCGCACCGCACGCTCATGAGTCGGCTGCACCCCGACAAGGGCGGCAGCGACTACCTGGCGACGAAGGTCAACGCGGCCCGGGCGGTGCTTCTCGAGGCGATCGAGGAATGAGACGTCCTGCGGCGTGGCGGCCTGACCCGCCTGCGCCGCCTGTACCGGCTGTGCCGCTTGCACCCGCCTGCAGCGGCCTGTGGCTGAACGACCGTCGAGGTCGGCGCCCAGGTAGCGTCCGGACCGTTCAGAAGCCCGCTCTCGTTGCGCTCCAGCCACGTGCGTTGCACGAAGGGATCGCTGATGCCGTAGCGGCCGTGTCCGAGCCGCATCGCGAGGTTCGCCGCGAGCAGCGCCTGCACGGCCGGCTGCACGGCATCGACGCGCACGTCGTTCCCGGAAGCGGCGGAGTACTCGGCCGCTGCCTCCTCGGAGAAGAGACCCCGGACGTCACCGTCGGCCGAGGCGATGCGGTCGAAGACGGCTCTGGCCAGACCGCCCAGTCGCTCGAGCTTCTCGAGTTCCACGTCTGCTGCGGCGGTGCGCAGCGTCCGGGCGATGATCGGGAGGATGTCGTCCGGCGAGCCCGACGGGAACAGGCCGGACCGCCGGCCTTCGTCAGGCGCCCCCGGGACTCAGCAGGCGCCCGGTGAGAGCCAGCGCGAGTCGGGGGCGTTTGAAGATCGCTGCTATGCGTTCACCCTGAATAAGCTGTCAGCAGTAATCATGGATCAGCGGAAATTCAGCGTGAAGCCGGAACGAGCGCCGGCGGACAGGACCGTGCGCCACGGTGCGCCGCAGCGCGCTCGGCTCAGATCGTGACGGCGTCGAGATTGCCGTGCTGCGCGAGGTGCGCCTCGACCCACTTCGGCTTCCGACCGCGGCCACTCCACGTGGTGTCGGGATCCTGCGGGTTGCGGTACTTCGGCGCGACCTTGCCGGTGCTTCGGCGGGTGGCGGCCTTCTTCTTGCCGCGCGGCCTGCCCGGACCTGCCGAGCCGAGATCACCGAGCAACTCGCTGATGTCGAATCCGTTCTTCTTCGCGGCCGCCTTCATGTCGGCAAGCGCCTTCTGACGCTCCTTGCCTTCCTTCTTCGAAATGGCCTTGTCGATCTTCGCCTTTTCCTTCTCGAGCTTGGCGACGGTCCAGCTGGAGTAATTCACTGCCATGAATGAGCGCTCTCGTTCTTGCCGATGAAATGAAGAATGAACAGATCGCATCGCGATGACCGACGGAATGCAATATGTCTGCCTTCCAAAGTAATGCTGTTCACATAAGTAAACCACAAATGGGGCATAACAAGCGCATTTTTCTCGAATTAAATGGCGGTCATGCGGTATCCGCGAACCGACGCCCGCTGAAACTCGTTCCGTTCTCGAACGGCTGCTCTCCTATACTGATCCGGCCCTCGCTTCCCCTGGCTGCCGCCATGCGTCTGATTCTCTCGATCCCGCTCTTTCTGTACCTGCTGATCGCGGCCAACATGGTGATGCTCGCCGAGACATCGTCGGGATCGCTGCTGAACATCCTGCTGGCGGTGGTGCCCCTGCCGTCGGGACGAAGCCTTCTGCTCACCGTCAGCGACGCGTTCATCATCGCGGGCGTCCTTTCGCTCTATGTCGAGACCCTGAAGGCCACGCGCACGTCGATCGTGTCCGTGGTCGATCACGGACTGTCGCTACTCGTCTTCATCGTCTTCCTCATCGAGATCATGCTGGTCGCGGAAGTGGGCAACACCACCTTCCTGATCCTCGGCATCTGCGCGCTGATGGACGTGGTCATGGGATTCACGGTCACCATCTCGACGGCACGGCGGGACCTCGCGGTCGGACTCTGAACGGGGCGTCGTGGCGAACGGGCCGCCCTAGCCTCCCGCGTCCGCTTCGCCGCCGTAGCCGATACCGCCACCCAGCACGTCCTCGACGATCTGCCGGCAAGCGTCGCCGGTGCCATAGGGGTTCAGCGCGCGGCTCATCGTACGGTGGTGCTCGTCGTCGTCGAGCAGGCGACACGATTCGGCGACGATGCGTTCGACATCCGTTCCCACCAGGCGCACGGTGCCGGCCGCGACCGCTTCGGGCCGCTCGGTCGTCTCGCGCATGACCAGGACGGGCTTGCCGAGCGCGGGCGCCTCTTCCTGGATGCCCCCGGAGTCGGTGATGATGAAGTGGCTGCGACTCATGGCGTGGACGAAGGGCAGATAGGCGAGCGGCTCCGTCAGGTGAACGTTGTCGATGTCTCCGAGCTCGCGCGCGACCGTGTCGCGCACGGCCGGATTGAGATGGACCGGGTAGACGAGCTGAACGTCAGGACGGTCGGCGATCCGCACCATGGCCCGGCAGATGCGCTCGAAACCCTCTCCGAAGTTCTCGCGCCGGTGTCCGGTGACCAGCACCAGCCGCTTTCGTGGATCGAGAAACTCGAGTCCACGAGCGGCCTCGGCGCGCAGCGTCTCGTCCGCCTCGAGTCTCGCGGTGATCGAGAGCAGCGCATCGATGACGGTATTGCCCGTGACGCGAATCCGCGCCGGGTCGATGTTCTCGGCCAGTAGGTTGTCGCGCGACTCGGCGGTGGGGGCGTAATGACGGGCGGCGATCGCGCCGACGAGCCGTCGGTTGCCTTCCTCGGGCCAGGGGGACAGGAGATTCCCGGTCCGCAGCCCCGCCTCGACGTGCGCGACCGGAATGCGGTGGTAATAGGCGGCGAGCGCGGCGGCAAACGCGGTGTTGGTATCGCCGTGCACCAGCACGTGATCGGGCATCCAGTCCGCGAAGATGTCGCGAAGCCCGGCGGTGACGGCGACCGAGACATCCACCAGATCCTGCCCGGCCTGCATGATCGCGAGATCCATGTCCGGTACCAGTCCGAACAGGGCGAGCACCTGATCGAGCATCTCGCGGTGCTGGCCGGTCGAGCACAGACGCGCTTCGATACCCGGCGTCGCGCGCATCCGCAGGACCACGGGCGCCATCTTTATCGCCTCGGGTCGGGTGCCGCAGACGAGCATGACCTTCACGGGCGCGCTCACGATGTCCTCGCCGTGTCGGCCGGCCGTCCGCGGCGCGCGAGGCGCTCGGCCAGCAAGCCGCGAGCGATGGCCGCCTGCGACACGAGAAGCAGGCCCGTGCCCGCGAGCCGCTGATCGAGCCGTCTGTCGGCGCGACGTGCGTAATGCAGCAGCAGCCGCGCGTAGAAGGCGCGCTCGCGCGGCAAGCCGCCACTCCCGTCGGCGGGGACCTCACCGGCCGCGTGGAACAGCGCGGCCCCGCGGCCGTAGTTGCGCTGCTGACGCCAGAAGCTCCGGATGTCATGCGCATGCCGGTGCAGCACCGTCGCGTCCGCTACCCGCAGGAGCTCTCCCCCTCGCTCGCGCCAGCTCCGGCAGAAGGCCCGGTCCTCGCCGGCCGCGAGCGGGTAGCTCGTGTCGAAGCCGCCGAGCTCGGCGAAGGCGTCCCGCCCGCAGGCCAGATTGTTCGAGGCGAGAAAGGAGAGGGGTCGACCGGCGCGCCGCTCGTCTGCCTCGAGAAAACCGAGCAGACTCTCGGCGACGTCCGACACGAGGTTCTCTTGCAGACCGTTCAGCGTCGTGCCACCGAGCAGCGCCGGCGGATGTTCGCGGTGCGCCCGCAGCAGCGCGGCGAGCCATTCGGGCTCGGCCATGCAGTCGTCGTCGATGAACGCGAGCAGGCGTCCACGGGCCTGCGCCGCACCGGCATTGCGGGCAGCCGCCGGACCGGCCCTGCGTTGGCGGATCAGTCTGGCGTTGTCCGGCCACCCGTCGGCGTGGGGCTCGCGCCCGGGCGGGCTGCCGTCGTCGATGACCACGAGCTCGAAACGTTCCGCCGGCAGCGTCTGCGCCCTCATCGACAGGACGAGCTCGGCGAGTCGCTCGGGACGCGCATGCGTCGGCACGATGACGCTTGCCTCGAGGGTCGCGCTCGGGTATCTCATCGAGCGCGCGCGCTCGATCCGTGAGCGGTCTCGATGATCGACCGCTTCGTTGCTACCATCGCCGACGACGCCGGCGATCGAAGGCCGCAAGATCGCCCCGACCGCAACGACCCGAACCCGACCCTCTGATGACGAGCGACTCCGACAGGGCCACGGCCAACGGCACGAGTACACGCGGCCGCATCCTCTTTCTCGGCTTCGCCGCGCTGTTCTGCCTGAGCGGCCTCGTCTATTCCCTGACGCTCGGGGAGGTTCTTCGCTATCCGGACGAGCGCGACTACCTCTCGCTCGCCCGCCACCTCGGCGATCTCGACGGCTACAGTTTCGACGGTGTCACGCCGACGGCGCACCGACCGCCCGGCTACCCGATCGTCCTCGCGCCCGTCGTCGCGGTGCTCGATTCGATTCATGCGGTGCGCCTCGTGCAGTTCGCGGCGCTCGCGCTGGCCGCGCACCTGCTCGCCGGGCTGCTGGTCGCCGGACGGCAGCTGCCCCGCTGGCACCGATCGTCGCTGATGCTCGCGATGACCTTCGCCTATCCGGTGCTGTACTACACCGCCGGCACGCTGTTTCCGCAGATCGTCATCGCCCTCGCGCTGACCGTGTCGCTCGTGCTGCTCCGGCGCCGCGACGCCAGTCTTGCACTCGCCGCCAGCATTGGTGCGCTCGCCGCCTTCACCGCGGAGATCTCGCCGACGACGCTCGTGCTCGTTCCGGTTGCGCTCGGCTTCGCGCTGTGGGACCGCCGCTGGGGCCTCTCCCGCGTCCTCGTCATGGGACTCTGCGCCACGCTGGTCTTCGGCGGCTGGTTCGCTCGCAACGTCATCGTGCTCGACGAACCGATCCTGTTCTCGAAGAACCTCGCGGAGAATCTCGACAACGCGGTCCTGAACCTCGAACCGCTCGCGCCCGGCGAGGAGCGCGAGCCGGCAGGGGCGATCGACTACGCACTCGAACGCATCGGCCAGTATGTCGACTCGCCGGGCGTCTACGCCGAACGCGTCGTCGATTTCTTCGCCTACCGGAACGAGATGAACGTGACCGAGGAGTCGTCGCGCGCCCGCGATCTCGTGATGTTTGCGACCTACCACGCGCTCCTTCTGGCGGCGCTGCTGCGGGTACTGCTGGCCGGTCGCCTGCCGCTCTCGCCGGCCGAGCGGCTCGTGTTCGCGCTCTACCTCGGCACGGCGCTCTTCCATGCGCTCGTCATCCCGCGCATCCGCTACCGGATACCGTTCGACTTCCTGCTGCTGCTGCCGGCCGCCAACGCGGTGCTGTTCTCGCTGCTCGCCGCGCACCGGCACTACATCGCCAGACGCCACGTCAGGAACGCCGCGGGAACGGCTCGCCGGTGAACGGCGCGGCGAGACGCACGCCGACGAACACGGCGGCGGAGTAGACGAAATAGCAGAGGTGCATCGCCGTCGCGGCCGCCGCGAAGGCCCAGCCGCGACGCCGCACGAAGAAACCGAGCAGGTCTCGCTGCAGTGCGACGAAGGCGGCAAGCGAGATGCCGAGCACGATGACCGCCTTGCCCGGCTGGAACGGCAGGGCGAGCATCGCGAGGAGCACGACACCGGCGAACACGGCGGAGAGCCGTTCGCGATGCCCCAGGTTCAACGTGTCCGGCACGCCCTGCCCTCGTCCGCTCAGCAGGCGGCTCCAAGGGAGGGCACGCAGGAAGATGTCCGTACGCAGCCAGCTCGCGAGCGTCCAGACCTTGCGATGGGTGCACAGGATGTCGGGCCGCAGGAGCACGCGGTAACCCGCGTCGGTCAGCCGGAGGCCCAGGTCGACGTCCTCGATCGAGGCGCGCCCGAACCCTTCGTCGAAGCCGCCGACGGCCACGAAGGCGTCGCGACGCACCATCCCGCAGCCCGACCAGAACGTGCTCGCCTCGCCACCGCCGCGCTGGTGCACGAAATGGTGCACGAGGTTCTTGTACTGGCTGATCCAGCCTCGAGCGGTCGGGGCGTCGTCGTAGCTGCCGAAGGCTGCCGCGACGTCGTCGCGATCGGCCAGGAGCGCACGGAACCGCTCGAGGGCGTCCGGGTGCACGACGACGTCCGCGTCGACGAACAGGAAGGCACCGGCGTCGGAGGCGGCGGCGGCCCCGGCGTTACGGGCGCGCGCCGGCCCGTTCGGGCCATCCGCCAGCATCCGGTAGGCGATACCGTGAACGCCGGCGGCCGCCGTGGCCGCGCCGTCGCGCGAGCCGTCGTCGACGACGTGGATATCCCCGGGCGGCTGGCCCGCCGCGATCAGGCCGCCGAGGCAGGCCGCGATGTCCTCGCCCCCGTCGTGGACCGGAACGATGACGACGAGCCGGGTGCCGTCCACGGGCGCCACGCCCGGCCCTTCGTCACCCTCCGCTCGACTCATGCCTCGGCCTGCAACTCCCTGACGCGCTTGCCGGCCATATCGGCGCTCGCCGTGTTCGCCGGGTGCGCCGTGCTCGTTCGTTCGTCGGATGGCTGCAGTACCGCTGCGGCATCGGCCAGGGCGTCCAGCGCCTTCGCCTCGCCGTCGATCGGCACACCGGCACCGGGCTCGTCCGCGATCGGCTTCGCGACGAATTCCTCGTGGTACGAACGCTCGACGTTGACGTTCCAGACGTCGTGGCTCTCGCCCATCAGATTGCGCGCTGCAAGCATCGCCGTCAGCATCGAGTGATCCTGGTTGTTGTAGCGGTGCATGCCGTTGCGCCCGACCGAATAGAGGTTGTCGAAGGTCTCCACGTACGCCTGGATCGTGCCGACGGCATCGCGGTAGTTCTCGTCGTAGACCGGGTAGGCCTTGGGCTGACGAATGACCGTGCCGTCGACGACATTGCCGGCATCGACGAGGCCGAGCGCCTCGAGCTCCCGCTTGCCTTGCGCGATGAGCGCCTCTTCGCTCGACTCCCACAGCCCGTCACCGACGTGACAGAAGTACTCGAGACCGATGCTGCTGCGGTTGTCGTCGGGGACCATCTCCCGGCTCCAGCTCCGGAAGTTCTGGATCCGTCCGACCTGCACTTCGGGGCTGTGGATGTAGATCCAGTTGTCCGGGAACGGGTCCGGCTCGTCGACGATCAGGACGACGATCAGGAAGTCGCGATACTTGAGACGATCGGCCGCGTCGAGAACGGCCTGCGGCGCCGGCGGATCCATGCTGCGCGCCAGGCGGGCGAGCGGCATCGTGTTGATCACCGAGCGCACGTCTAGGCGGGAGCGCACACCCTCGGCGTCCTCCATCGTCACGGCCGTCGCCGTGCCGGCCCCGTCGTGGTGGATGACGTCGACGCGCGTGCCCATGTCGACACGGCTCCCATGGTTCCTGACGCTCGCGCGGACCTTCTCCCACATCATGCCGGGGCCGAGCCGCGGGTACTGAAACTCCTCGATCAGACTCGTCGTGTCGTTGCCGCCGAACAGCGCGGTGCGCACCGCCTTGATCAGGGACAGGTTCTGGATGCGCTGCGCCGCCCAGTCCGCCTGGATGCTGGTGCAGGGAATACCCCAGACCTTCTCGGTGTACGTCTTGAAGAAGCGCTCGAAGAGACGCCGCCCGAAGCGGTTGCTGACCCACTGATCGAAGGTGTCCTCGCGCTTCGACGGGACGATGCGCGAACCGAGGTAGCTGAGACCGATGCGCACGCTCTCGACGGCCCCGAGGTTCTTCAGGGTGTTCGGGATCTTAAGCGGATAGTCGTAGTACTTGCCGTCGTAGTAGATGCGCGAGAGGCGCGGCACCGTGATGAAGTCGTCACCCATCAGACGCTTCCAGAGGGCCTCCACCTCGCGCACCTTGGTGAAGAAGCGATGACCACCGATGTCGAAGCGATAGCCCTTGTACTCCTCCGTACGGGCGATGCCACCGACCAGGTCGCTCGCCTCGACCACGTGTGTGCGTTCGCCGGCTTCCGCCAACATCAACGCCGCGGTCAGACCCGCCGGTCCGCCACCGACCACGAAGTGGGCGGGCGCCGTGTCGGCATGATCTTGAGTTGTCATCTCGTTGTTCTCTTGTCTTGACGAATGTGTGCCGATCGCCGGCACGTTGTGATGGTCCGATTCATCGACCGGAGCGCTCGCGACCGAACGGGTGAGGGATCGCGACGCCCCGGTGTACTCCGGGAACGGGGCCATCGAAGAGATCGAACGGTTCGTGATCGAAGGTGAACGAGTCGCTCGAACGTCCTGACTGCCCGGTCCATCCTCGCCTGACGAGAGGACCGTCAGGGATCCGAGCGTGTGCGGGGAACAGCGACACCGAGCGACGGCATGCGATCGACTGGCGGACGTCATGATTTCTGCACGCTCGATGCAGCCAGGTACTCATGGTAGACCGAGCATGCGCCCCTCACAGAGCCGATGTCGACTCTACACGGACGAAAACGGATGAAGGTCTCGTCCTCGTCATGCGCGAGCCGGTGAGTCGCCCGTCGCGTCCGGCACGCCTCAGCGCCACATCCCGCGCGTGTCGATGACGATCTTCTCGGAGAGGCTCTCCGGGGAGAGTTCGCGGAACTGGCGATGATCGACCAGGCCGACGACGATGTCGGCCTGCTCGAGCGCCTCGCGGAGACCGCACAGCGTGACGTTCTCGTGAACGGCGAGGCTTCGCGGCAACGCATCGACGTTCGGCTCGACCACCAGCAGCCGCCCGATCCCGCTCGTCGCCAGCGTCTCCACGATGCCGAGTGCCGGGCTCTCGCGCAGGTCGTCTATATCGGCCTTGAAGGCGAGCCCGAAGCAGGCGATGCGCGGTGCCTTGAAGCGCTCGGCGCGCTCGAGCACGCGAGCGACGACGTGTGCGGGCTTGCCGTCGTTGACCTCGCGCGCGGTGCGGATCAGCCGCGCCGCCTCCGGCACGGAGTCGACGATGAACCAGGGATCCACCGCGATGCAGTGTCCGCCGACGCCGGGACCGGGCTTGAGAATCGCCACGCGAGGGTGGCGGTTGGCGAGCTCGATCAGTTCCCAGACATTGACGTCGAGCCCGTCGCAGACGAGCGACATCTCGTTGGCGAACGCGATGTTGACATCGCGGTAGGCGTTCTCGGTCAACTTGCAGAGCTCGGCCGTGCGCACCGACGTCAGCAGGCACTCGCCCTTGACGAAGACGCGATAGAGGGCCTCGGCCCTCGCGGCGCAGGCCGCCGTCACGCCCCCGATGACGCGATCGTTGTTGACGAGCTCCTGGAGGACGTGCCCGGGCAGCACCCGCTCGGGGCAGTGCGCGACGCGGATGTCGGACGACTCGCCGGCCTCGTGCGGGAAGCTCAGGTCGGGCCGCGCCTCGGCGAGCCAGGCGGACAGTTTCTCCGTGGTGCCGACGGGGCTCGTGGACTCCAGCACCACGAGGTTGCCCGGCTCGAGCACCGGCGCGATCGCGCGCGCGGCCGCCTCGATGTAAGACAGGTCCGGGCGGTGACCCTCGGCGAACGGCGTCGGCACCGCGACCAGGAACGCGTCGGCGGGCTCGGGCTCGAGCGTCGCGCGAAGGTTGCCCGTCGTCACGACACTCCTGACGACGATGTCCAGGTCGGGCTCGACGATGTGCACGTCGCCGGCGTTGATCGTCTCGACGGCCCGCGCGTCGATGTCCACGCCGACGACCTCGAGGCCGCGCGAGGCGAGCAGCGCCGCCGTGGGAAGGCCGATGTAGCCCAGGCCGATCATGCCGATGCGGGCGAAGCCTTCGGCGGGCGTTCTTCTCGGGAGCAGGGGTTCGGGCATCGTCCTTCCGGTTTCGTCTGACCGCGCGAGACCGGCGGGATACCGTCCCCGACTGGCGCGCGGTCGTGAATGCGGCGGCAGTATCGACGCACGGGGCGCCCGCGTCGACTCGCGTGTACCCGATGTGGTCGTTTTCACCGATCGACCCGGACTTTCGCTCGATTCGAACGCGTCCATGCCACACTCCGTCCGGTCGCCGCTTCCCCCATTAGGTCGAGCGAGCAGACTCCGTTCGAGGCGCGGCGCCGGTGCGAGTGCCGTCACCGACGGCCTCGCCCCACTCCCCACCTTCCTGTCCGAGCCTCCGCGTCGCCGATGCCGAACGCCACCACGAGCGACACGCCGCCGAATCACGCCCGCGGGACGTCGTCGACCGCGACCACCGACGCCGCGCCCTCGGGCGACCGGCGCGCCATCGCGATCGAGAACGTGCTCCGCAGCGACACCCGTCTCGGCGATCTGGTCGCCACGGTGCGGGCGATGTGGGAGGAGATGCCGGACGGGAAGGGGATGCTCGGTCAGGTGCTCGCGCTGAGCGCGCTCGAGGTCGGGCTGCAGCTCGGCCTCGCGCTGCTCGGCAAGCGCCTTCTCGACGGCGTGCTCGACGGCGGCTCGCTCGACGCCCGCGTGGGCCTCCTCGCCGTCGCGCTCCTTGCCGCGATCGTGTTCGTCTCCTGGCAACGCCAGGTGCGTCAGGAGGCGGCGGCGCTGCTCTGGCGCGAGCGAGCCGTCGCCCGTCTCTCGCGCAACATCGCCGACGGCGCGCTCGAGGATCTCTCGGCGGTGCCGATGGCGGGACTTCGCGAGATCGTCATGACAGACGCGCCGTTCATCACGCGCTTCGGGGTCGAGACCGTCACGCAGGCCTTCGTGCTCGGGCTCTGGATCCTCGCCGCGCTCGGCTTCCTCGCGCTGTACGGGCCACCGCTGCTGCTCGTGATCGTGCTGCTGCTCGGTCTGTGCGGGGCGATCATGATCGGCGGTTCGCGGCGTCACCTGACGATGACCGCCGAGCGCTTCCGGCGACTCGCGACGCTGAGTCAGTCGGCGCGCGACGTCGTCGAGGTGGAGCGGGTGCTGCTGACGCGCCAGTTCGGACTGGGCGATCGATTCGTGCGCGGCTTCGCGGCGGCGCACGGCGCGTTCCGCACGGTGGCGCTCCGTCAGGGACGGCTCGCCTCGGCGATTCGCGCGGGGATGTCGGTGCTCAACGCGGTCGGTTTCCTCGGCCTGGTGCTCGTCGGCGGTTGGCTCGTCGGCAACGCCGCGCTCGACCCGGGCGTGCTGCTCGCGGCGCTGTTCGTCGTCGGGCAGATGCTGACGGCGGTCATCCAGATGGGCGACATCGCCGGGCGCGCCGCGGAGGCGGCGACCGCGGGGCGGCGGCTTTCGGTCTACTGGAACGCCGAGCCCGGCACCGGCGGGGCGCCGCTCGCCGAGGCCGCGGCGCGGCCCGAGCGCGTCCGCGCGATCGAGACGCACGACCTCGGCTTCGGCTACGAGGCGAGGCGGCCCGTGTTCGAGCACGTCGGGCTCCGCATCGAGCGGGGCGCGCTCGCCGCGCTGACCGCCGAGACCGGCGCGGGCAAGAGCACGTTCGCCCGCACGCTCTGCGGCCTGCTGCAGCCTCGGGCGGGCGCCATCGAGGTCGAGCTGGAACCCGCGGCGTCCGGCGACCCCGACCGCGACCGGGTGCCGATCGGTGCCCTGCCGCCGGGGTCGGTCCTGTATCTCGGCGCGTCCCCCATCCTGCTCCCGGGCTCGCTCCGCGACAACCTGATGCTCCCCGCCGAGCTCGCCGGGCGCCCGCTCGAGTCGATCGACGGCACCGATGACCTCGCCGTCGTGCGCGAGGCACTCGCCCGCGACGGCGTGCCCCTCGACTGGAGCCGGGCGCTCGTCGACGCCGGCGGCAACGGGCTCTCGTCCGGACAGTCGCAGCTCGTGCAGCTCGCCCGCGCCCTCGTGCGCGACCCGGCCGTGGTGGTGTTCGACGAGGCGACGAGCTCCCTCGACATGGAGACCGAGCAGCTGGTCCAGTCGCGCCTCGTCGACTGGTGTCGCCGCCGCGTCTGTCTCGTCATCTCCCACCGCGGCTGCCCGTGGCTCGATGCCGCGGAACGGCACCTGCGCTGGTGAGCTTCGCAACGGATTCCATTCCCCGATGAACGTTCTTCACGTCCTGAACTACGCCTGGCCGTACATCGACGGCTACACCACACGCTCCATCGGCCTGACGACGGCTCAGCGCCGGCACCTCGACGGGGTGACGGTGAACGTGGCGGTCTCTCCGTACGCGCCGCTCGCGCAGAGCGTCGACGAACGCTTCCGCACCGACGTCTGGAACCCCGAGCAGCAGATCCGCGCCGTCCGCCACCGCGGCGGCGAGCCCATCGCCCCCCCGTCCTGGGAGCGCGCGGCGATCGGGCTGTCGCCGGTGACCGCCGCCCGGTTCGAGGCGGAGCTCGAGAGCATCGTCAGGCGCACTGGCGCCGATGTCGTCCACGTCCACCACCCGCACTACGTGGCCGAGGTCGCGCTCCGCGTGGCCGCCCGGCTCGGGCTGCCGGCGGTCTACGAGCTTCGCTGCTTCAACGGCAACTACGACCTCGGCACGCGCTCCCCGTACCGGACCGCGCGGGGCCGCTGGCAGAACGCGCTCGAGTTCGCGCTCGCCCGGGACGCGAGCGCCGTCGTGACGATCAGCGACGGGCTCGCGGGGCAGCTGCGCGAGCAGGGCGTCGCCGACGAGAACCTGTTCGTGGTCCGGAACAGCGTCGACATCGAACGCTTCCACCCGGACGGTGGGCGCACGCCGTGGGCGGACCGTCTCGCCGCGCGGCGCGACGGCGATGCGCCCCTGCCGCTGCACGTCGGCTACGCGACGACGTTCGAGCGGATGGAGAACCTCGACTCGGCGGTTCGCGCCGCGACGCTCGCCCGACCCGCACTGCTCGAGCGGGGCATCGACCTGACGTTGACGCTCGCCGGCGGCGGACGCGATCACGCGCGCATCACCGCGCTGGTCGACTCGCTCGGGGCCGGGGAGTACGTTCGTCTGCCCGGTCACGTCTCGTACGCGGACATGCCGGACTTCTACCGCGGACTCGATCTCTTCCTCGTGCCGCGCGGGGCACACGTCGTCGCGATGGACACCACGCCGCTGAAGCCGCTCGAGGCGCTCGCCTCTGGCCTGCCGCTGCTGGTGACCGACCTGCCGGCCATGCGCGAGCTGCTCGCCGCGCGCGAGGACGTCCGCTTCTGCACGACCGAGGCCGAGGCGATGGCGACGGGCATCGCGGACTTCGCCGCCGGTCCGTGGCGCGGTACGGGAGAGATCAGCGAACGCGCCTGGCCCGCCGAGGTGACGCGCTATCACGCGGTCTACGAGCGCGCTCGCGGCAACGGTCCGCCGAGGACGAGCGGACGACGCGGTGCCGTGGCTTCGGTGCGTGGCGCCGTGGCGCGCGGCCGATCGGGCTCGCTCGACATCGCCCGTCGGGGCGCCGCCGCGATCGGCATCGGATCCGCTCGGGCCACGGCCGGTGTCGCCCGGCGACACGCCGTCGTCTGCGGCTTCCCGCGCACCGGCTCCACGCTCCTGCAACTGATGGTCGAATGCTGCGTGCCGGACGTCCGCACGTTCGAGGGCGAGGTCGAGGCCCGCGACGTCGCCGACGCGCGCGCCCCGTCGGGACGGTTGCTCAGCAAGTACCCCGACGATGTCTTCGCGATCGAAGCCGTCGCGAAGCGGCACGCGAACGCGGGCGGCAGCCGCGCCGAGTTCGTGCTGATGGTCCGCGATCCGCGCGACATCATGACCAGCCGCCATGCCGCCTACTCGGCCGATCGGGGCTACTACGTCTCGCCCGAGCGCTTCTCGCGCGTCTGGCAGGCGCTTCGCGAGGCGCGCGACCGCGACGACGCGTCGGTGCTTCGCTACGAGGACCTGGTGTCGTCTCCCGAGGCGGCCGAGCGACTGTTCGCCGAACGGCTCGGCTGGGAAGCGACGCTGCCGTTCGCCCGCTTCCACGAGCAGGCCGAGAGGCGGGAGCGCGACTCGATGACCGACGGTGCGCTCGGCGGACTGCGGCCGCTCGAACGTACCGGTGTCGCGCGCTGGCGCGACCCGGCGCATCGCGAACGACTGGTCGCGCTGCTCGACGAGATGCCCGATCTCGTCGCCGCCTGCATCGACCTCGGCTACGAGACGGACGGGCGCTGGGCCGACGCTTACCTCGCGGAAACGCTTGCGCCTGCCGGCGCTGGCGCCGACGGTGCCGCGGGCGCTTCAGACCCGTCCGATGCCCCCGACACGACACGATCGTCCGCACCGACGGGGGCGGCGCATGGCTGAGACACTCTTCCGAAGCCGGCCCCTGCCGGCCGGGCTCGTCGTCTTCGACGCGCACGTCAACGCGCTGCCGGCGGGAACGACACCGCCGGACGGCATCTACACGACGGTCGACGTGGACGAGGTTCTCGCGGACGGCGCCGGCACGGGCACGCCCGACGACGCCGCGCCGGGCGACATCGACGCGCCGCGCTTTCACGGAGGTTGCCTCGCCCCCCCCGCAGGGATCGATCTGCTCGAGGGCAGCCGTGCGCTCCGCGAGCGATCGGGCCGGGCCGGCGGGCACGGCTGGGGCGCGCTTCTTCGCCTGGACGCGGGCGGCGGAGCGCGTCCGGTCGCGGGCCCCCTCGGCGGACCGCGTTCCTCGTTCGCGGGCCTTCGCGCACGCGATGGACGCGTCGGACAGGCGGTCCTCGAGACGCCCGACCTGCTCGACGGCTTCGTCGGCGTGAAGCTCATGCCGCAGGCGACGGGGCTGCCCGGCGACGACGTGCTCGCCGCCCTCGCGGCGCGCTCGCTGCCGCTGCTCGTGCACGCCGGCATCCTCTGCCCGCCGCGCTGGATCGAACGTCATCTGCTCGCGCGGTACGACGGCCCGGTGATTCTCGCTCATCTCGGAAGCTGGCCCTGCGCGGCGGACGATCTCGCCTACGCGGTCGAGCTCGCTGCCCGCGAAGAACAGGTACACCTCGAGACGAGCGGGGCGAACATCGGCAACTTCATCCGTCACGCCGTGGAGCGCGTGCCGGAGAAGATCCTGTTCGGCAGCAACCGGCCGATGTGCCCGCCCGCGGTGCAGTTCGCTCACGTCGCCGCCTCCGTCCACGACGACGACACGCTGCGAGCTGTCGCCCGCGGCAACGCCGAGCGCCTGTTTCCGCACGCACGCGCGGAGAGGCGCCATGCGACAGGCTCGCCCACCGACGCCGAGCGGCCCCCGGCATGAGCGATCCCTGGTTCGACATCCACGTCCACATCGGCTCGAGCGATACCGGCGAGTTGTATTACGGCCTGCTCGAGGGCGAGGAATGCCTCGCGCTGATGGACGCGGCGAACATCTCGCACGCGATCGCCTTCCCGCCGCTCCGCAGCGACGGCTATCTGGCCTCGAACCGCGCGCTGGCCGACTGGTGCGACACGACCGGCGGTCGCGTGCGAGCCTTCGCCCGCCTCGGCGGAGACAGCCTGCCGATCTCCGAACCGCAACTCTGGATCGCGCGCCGGGCAGCCCGCGCCCGGGTCATGGGTCTCGCCGGTCGCGGGCGTGCGCCGGACCTGGATCTCGCGGACCTGCATCGCTTCGCGGGAGTCAAGCTTCTCCCCCACCTGGACGGGGTACCGGATGCGGCCACCTTCGACGCGATCAACGCCGCGGGGCTCCCTGTGCTGACGCACGCCGGACGCTACGCGACCCCGCGATTCATCGCCCGCGCGATCCTGCCCAGGCTCGAGGGGCGGCTGGTGCTGGCCCACCTCGGCGCCTTCCCCGATCGCGAACGGGAGCTTCGCGACGCGGTCGCTCTGGCCGAACGCGAGCCGCGCGTCATCCTCGACACCAGCGGCATCTGGATCGCCGACTTCCTCGACTACGCGATCCGCCGCGTGCCCGAGCAGATCTGCTTCGGCTCGGACTGTCCGCTGACGACGCCCGCGACGGCGCGGGCGATGCTCGAGTCGGTCGTCACCGACGCCGCTCTCCGTCGCCGCATCGGCTTCGAGCTCGCCGCCGAACTGCTCGGCACTCCCTGACGACGGTCGACCGAACGTCCGCGTCGATCGACTCGCCGCCGTTCACGGCACGCACCGCCTACACCTCCCTCGCCCGACGAGTAACGCTCCCTTGCCTCTCGACACCACCGACTTCATTCCGCAGGCGCTCGCGACGACGCTGACCCGCCGCAGCCTCTGGGGTGCGCTGCCGCGACGCGTTCACGCGGCGCCGGACGGACCGCCGATGCTCGCGCTGAGCTTCGACAACGACTACCAGCAGGACACCGATGCGACGCCCGCGTTGCTCGATCTGGTGGGCGAGTTCGACGCTCGCATGACCGTGTTCTCGATCGGGCGTCTGATCGAGGCGGATCCCGAGCCCTACCGCGACGCCGCGCGTCGCGGACACGAGATCGGCAATCACACCTGGTCGCATCCCGACAACCCGGTACTGAACCCCGATCACGAGTTCTGGCACCTGACGACGGACGAGATGCGCGAGGAGATCGGGCGCTGCCAGGACGCGGTCGAGGCGGTGAGCGGTACGCGACCGAGCTCGTTCCGCACGCCGCATTTCAAGGACGCCGTCCGGATGATGGAGGCGCTCGCCGACTTCCCGGAGATCACCTGCGTGAGCACGGCGCTCGCGAGCAAGTGTCCGGTGCCGACGCCCTACCTGCCGGCCACCGACGCGATCGCCGACGAGCTGAGCCTGCACTTTCCGGCGCGAGCTAGGGACACGCCCGCGTCGACGCCGCTGATGGTGCCGCTGACGCCCTGCCCCGGCATGCGCTGGTCGCCGTTCTGCAGTTACAGCGCGATTCGTCGCCCGTCGAACCCCGCCAAGGGCGCCGGCATGCTCGACGTCGCCGAGTGGGAGCGCCGCTGGGTCGTGATGCTCGAGCGGGCCCGGCGTCGACGCTTCGCGTCGGTCTACTTCGACGCGATCGACGTGATGCGCGACGAGGAGACGCGCGGCGCCTTCCGCCGGATGCTCGCGCATGCCGTCGATGGCGGTTGGGAGATCACGACGGTCGCCGAGGTCGCGCGTCGCTGGCGGCCGCTCCTCGACGCATGAGCGACTTCCGCCGGCCCGATCCTCCGCGAGTCCTGCACGTACTCGAGAGCTGGCGTCCGGTGCCGTCGGGGTACGCTGCCCGCTCCTGGTGGATCGTCACCGGGCAATCGCTCGCCGAAATCAGCGAACCCGCCGTGCTGGTCACCAGCCGGCAGTCGGTCTACGACGACGGGCCGCCCGAACGACCGCCGGGCATTCCGCTCGACGTCGTCGAGCCCTCGTTGTCCGAACGGCGACTTCGGGGCTGGCCCGCGCCGTTCGGCCGACCCTTTCACGTCGATGGCGCTTCGCTGGAACGCGCCATCGTCGCGGCGGCGGATCGTCACAAGGCCGAGCTGGTGCACGTGCACTGGTCGAGCGCGATCGGGCGCGGCGCGGAGAAGGCGGCGGCGCGGCTCGGCTTGCCGCTGGTCGCCGAGGTACGCTTCGATCTTGCCGGCGCGATGGGCGCGCAGACCTTTCGCGGTCACGCCGCCGCGATCGAGCGTGTCGTGCGCCGCCGCTTCGAACGTCATCTCGAGGGCGCGAGCTGCGTCGTCGCGGCGAGCGACGCGTTGGCGGGACTGCTGCGGGGCGCCTTCCCGGACATCGCCGCTCGCCTGCACGTCGTCCCGAACGGCGTCGACGCGGCGTTTCTCGCCCGCTGCGACACGGCGCGCTCGGCGGAGCGAGGCGCCTCCTCTGAAGGGTGGCCGCGTCAGGCGAGCGCCGACGGCGCGGGCCGCAATACGGCGACGGGCGGCGCGACGCTCGCGGTTCGGCGCCCGACGCTCGGCACGACGAGCAAGATGCTTCGCTACGAGAACCTGGGCGCACTCGTCGCGTTGTGCGCGACACGTCCGGCGCTCGATCTGCTGTTCGTCGGCGACGGTCCCGAACGCGTCTCGCTGGAGCGTCTCGCCGCGCCCCTGAACGCCGAGCGCGCCGGTCGCGTGCACTTCACCGGACGCCTGCCGGCGGCGGAGATTCCCGCGCGCCTCGCCGACATGGACCTCTTCGTCGTGCCGCGAACCGATCTCGCGATCACCCGCTACGCGAGCCCGATCAAGGTGGTCGAGGCGATGGCGGCGGCGCGGCCGATCGTAGCGACGGCCGTCGGCGACACGTGCGCCCTGCTCGCCGACGGCTGCGGCGCACTCGTGCCACCGGACGAACCCGCGGCGCTCGGCGAGGCCGTCGACGCGCTCGTCGCCGATCCGGTCGGCTCGGCCGCGATCGGCGAGCGCGCCCGTGCGCGGGTCGTCCGCGACTACGAGGGATCGGCGCTGCTCGATCGCTATCGCGCGGTCTATGAGCGTGCGCTCGGAGCGGCCGGGTCGAGCGGCTGAGCGGGGTCGGCAGCCGTCGCGTGCACCGGGTGGCGCGAGCGACACGAACGGAGTCAGTCCTCCGGAATGCGCCCCACGAGATCGTGCGCGTCCGCGCTGACGATCTCGACCTCGATGAGTTCGCCCGGCGCGATGTCGTAGCCGTCGACGTCGATGCGGACGACGCCGTCGATCTCGGGGGCATCGCGGGCGGTCCGTCCGATGGCGATCTCGCGCGGCGCGACGTTCGGCGATCCGGCGTCGCTCTCGGCCCCTTCTCCCGCGATCGACCCGCGCCCGTCGGTCACCGGGCGTGCACCGTCGAGAGCGTCGTCACCGGCGCCTTCGACGACGCCGACCTCGTCGAGAATCACCACCTGCCGGGTGCCGATCTGCGCCTGCAGGATCTCGGCACTGATCGCCGCCTGCGTCTCCATGAAGCGCGCCAGCCGTTCCTGCTTCAGCGCCTCGGGCACCGCGCCGTCGAGCGCGTTCGCGGCGGCCCCCGTGACCGGCGAGTAGGCGAACGCCCCGACCCGATCGAGCCTGGCCTCGTCGAGAAAGTCGAGGAGCTCCTCGAACTCGGCGTCGGTCTCGCCGGGGAAGCCGACGATGAACGTGCTGCGAATGGCGATCGCGGGGCAGATGTCTCGCCAGGCGCGGATGCGCGCGAGGTTGTTCTCGCTCGCCGCCGGGCGTCGCATCGCCTTCAATACGCGCGGGCTCGCGTGCTGGAACGGGATGTCGAGATACGGGAGCAGCTTGCCGGCCGCCATCAGCGGGACGAGCGCGTCGACGTGCGGGTACGGGTAGACGTAGTGCAAGCGGACCCAGATGCCGAGCTCGGACAAGGCCTCGCACAGGGCCTGCAGGCTCGCCTTCACCGGCCGCCCGTTCCAGAAGCCGGTGCGGTACTTCACGTCGACGCCGTAGGCGCTCGTGTCCTGGCTGATGACGAGCAGTTCCTTCACGCCGGCGTCCCGCAGTCGTTCCGCTTCGGCCAGCACCTCGCCGACATCGCGACTCACCAGCCGCCCGCGCATGCTCGGGATGATGCAGAAGGTGCACTTGTGGTTGCAGCCTTCGGAGATCTTCAGGTACGCGTAGTGGCGCGGGGTTAGCTTGACCCCCTGCGGCGGCACGAGATCGACGAGCGGATCGTGCGCGGCGTTCGGCGGCAGGTGATCGTGCACGTGCCCGACCACTTCCTCGTAGGCCTGGGGGCCGGTGACGGCGAGCACGCGGGGGAACCGGTCGGTGATCTCCTCGCGCCGGACGCCGAGGCAGCCGGTGACGATGACGCGCCCGTTCTCGTCGAGCGCCTCGCCGATCGCGTCGAGCGACTCCTCGACGGCGCTGTCGATGAAGCCGCAGGTATTGACCACGACCAGGTCCGCGCGGTCGTAGCTCGGCACGACCTCGTAGCCCTCGGTGCGAAGCTGGGTGAGGATGCGCTCGGAATCGACGAGTGCCTTCGGGCAGCCGAGGCTGACGAAGCCGACTCTCTGGGGTGCGGGCATGGGCAGGACGGGGTGACGGGACAGCCCGGCATCATACGCGCGGCCGGATGGCGGCGGCGGGCCGCGCCGAACCCCGCGATGCGTAGCCGGAGGGGGTCAGCGTTCCGCGAGCACTCGCCTCGGCGTGGCGAAGCAGTCGGCGATCGCCGGCGGGCCGACGAGCGGCGGCGAAGGGCATGGCGAAGGGCATGGCGACCGGCCTCGACGAACGGACGAGGCGCGCCTCGGCCATTCGAGCGACACTGCGCGTTCGATGCCTGGCCACGTCCCGACGCTCGAATGCCGATTCCCCTGCGACCCGCACGACACGGAGCGACCGCGATTGCCCTCTCGGCGCTCGTCGTTGCCCGATCGGCGCTGGCGAGCGGCGAGATACCGCCCGCGATCGTCGACTTCCTGGACAGTGGCGCGATCTGCTCCGCCGCCGACGTCGATGACGTCGTTCGCGAGGCCGACGTGCTCGAGCTGACGATCTCGATCGGTGCCGCCACGGCGGCCGGGTTGTCGGCGCTCGACCCGGACGGCCGGGCCGACTGGCTCGCCCTGCACTGCCCGCCGTCGCCCGTGCTGGACGGCCTCGCGCCGCACGTGAGCGATCTCAGGGTCGAGACGCGGATCGACGGGGGGCGGGCGATGCCGGACGGGGTGCTGAGCTGCCGGGCATACGCCTCGCGCGCCGACGAGCGGCGGCAGGCAATTGGCGAGAGCGTTCTCGAGCGTCTGGCCCGGAGACTCGAAGACACCCTCCGGCGATAGTCCGCTCGCGGTCCGATCGGCCTCGATGCTTCGTCGGCTGCTCAGGCACCGTCCGCCGAGAGGCAGGACGGCGCGTCGGCGGGGAGCGGGCCCGGGGTACCGCGAGGGGCGCCGTTCAGAATCCAGCCGAGCACCTGGCCGGCGTTCTCGTCGGTGCCGATGCGGTAGCCGCCGTTGTGGTAGACGACGCCGGCCGAACTGTTCTCGACCCGGCTGTCGTCTATCTGGCTGCCCTGCAGGTTCGAGAGATCGGTCGCGCCGTTGGTGGGCTTCCTGAACAGCAGGCTGTCGAGCGGTCGGTCGAGGTTCACGCGGGCGAGCACGCTGCGGTAGAGGAAGTCGTCCTCCCCGTCCCCGGCACCGCGGCAGCGCTCGTAGTGAAGCGGGATGCCGTCGAACAGGCCGTTGCGGGCGTGGCAGGCGGTACACCCCTGTTGCTCGAACAGGGCGAGGATGCCGTTCGCGCCGTAGAAGGCGACGCTTGCCGCCGCCGGCGGTGCCTCGTCCCCGCCCGCGACGGCGCTGACCGTGAGCGTCGCGCTGGCAGGCGCTGCCGATTCGCTGCCCGTCGCCTCGAGTCGCACGGCATAGCTGCCGGCGCGGGTGACGCGCAGCACCGCCTGCCCGATCAGGTCGTTCTCGCCGTCACCGTCCGCGTCGCGCGGCTCGGGAATCACGACCCGTGCGGTGGCATCCGGCGAGACGCTCCAGGCAAACGACGCACGGTCCACGAAGGCGCTGTCGCGACCGGACAGCGGGATGTCGACGCTCGCTCCGGCGGCGTCGAGCCCCGTCGCGATCGTCGGCGCGGCGATGCGGACCACCGGCGCACCGGGTGACGCGACGCGCGCCGGGCCGTCCGGACCGTCCGGATCACGCCCGGCCCGGTCGAGGCTGGCGGCGAGCGCGGTGGTGTCCTTCGGCGGGCGATCGTCCGGCGGGTCGTCCCAGAGGTTCGCGTAGTTCAGGAGACCGAGCGGCATCACTCCGCGCTCGAACACCAGATGATCGCTGCGTTCGCGGTACGCCGCGTAGCGGGTCGCATCCGCGAAGTTCAGCGACAGGTTCAGACCGGAGCCACGCATCGCGTGACACACCATGCAGTTGGGTCCGACGATGTCGAGGTAGAGATCGGGATCGTCGCCCGCCCACCCTTCCGGCACGTACCGGCTGTTGAAGCGCCCGCTCAGACGCGTCGCGTCGCCCTGGCCCGACCGATCCGGGTAGCGGTTCTCGAGCAGCTCGATGGCGAAGGTCGGGTCCCATTCTCCGTCGAGCTCGCCGGCGCGCTGCGCGGCGCGTGTGCGCCAGGTGTGGAGCACGGCGTCGTTGATCGCCGCGATGGCCGCGCTGTTGTCCTCGCGGCGAAAACCGTCCGCGTCGACGAACTGGAAGGTATCGAGTTCGAGCATCTGCAGGTTCGCCATCACGTCGCCGGGCGTGCGGCCGGGCAGCGTCGGCGCCAGCACGCGTCGCGTGCCGGAAGGATCGTCCGGGTCGGGAATCACCAGGGTGCGCCCGAGTCCGCCGTGACAGACGATGCACGGGGTGGGCATGTTCTTCAGCCCGCGACTGTCGAGATCGACCGCGTGCTGCAGCGAACCGCTCGCGCCCAGTGCGCGCCGTCCGTCACCGGCGAAGTTATAGAACTTGGTGAACTTCGGCGCCGCCGGCCGTTCGTCGGGGAAGCTGCTGAACTCGATCGCGTTGACGCCGAAGTTCCAGCTCCGGTCCCCTTCGGCGAGCGCCTCGGCATTCAGCGGTCCGTAGGGCAGCCCGGTGATCGCATCGACCTGATAGTTCTCGACGTACACCGCCACGTCGCCGTTCACGTGATTTCGGATCAACGTCATGTCGCGCCCGTAGCCGAGGTCCTTGGTGTCTCGGAATCGAGCGCGCACGCGTTCGCAGTCGGGCAGCTGGCAGGCCGCCTCCTGTCCGTCGACGGTGAGGAAGCCGTTGGCGATTCGCCACTGGCGGAAGTCGGCGCGCGTGCCGTCGGGATCAATCGTGGCGTAGTAGGCCTCGGGAAACGCCGCGACGTTGTCGATCGTCCCCCGCGGCTGTCCAGGAGCGGCACTGGCGGGGGCTTCGTTCAGGAACAGACCGAACGCATCCGGATCGTTCGCGTTCGGGAAGCGCAGCGGTTCGCCCACCCCGTCGCCCCCGCGGCAGCCGCCGAGCACCACGACGGCACTCGCCACCGCGAGCAGACGACGGACCGCCGGCAGGCGCGGGCGATGCCGGGCAAGGCCGCGGGCGGCACCGGGTCGATCGGCGTGATGACTCGAGATGCGATGCATGGCAATCGGCCCGTCGATCAGAAGTTGAAGCTCGTCGTCAGCTCGAGAAGACTGCGGTCGTAGGCAATGCCGCCCTCGGCCTTGGTGGACACCTGCCGATAGAGCAGGTTGGTCTCGATGGCGGCCGTCAGTTCATACCCGATGCCTGCCTCGAGGATCATCGAGGTTGCCTCGATCAGGTAGGCGAAGCGATCGCCGGCCGAATCGTCGAACGCCGGGTCCGGCTCGATCGCCGATGCGCTGTTGACGATGGCGAGCGTCGGCGTGGCGGTCGACACCTCGTCCCCGACCACCACCCGAAAGCCGGTGCGCAGGACGAGACGGGGCACCGGCGAGAAGTTCGCCGTGACGAAGCCGCGCGCCTTGGTCGTGTCGAAGACGTCGGTCTCGGCCTGACGCGATTCGACGCCGATGCCGAGCGTCGCGTCGAAGAAGGCGGTCGGCTGCAGGTTGACCGAGGCGGACAGATCGATGGCCGGTCCGTCGCGGATGTCCGTTTCGGAATCGATCCAGGAGGCGCCGAGCCCGAGACGGTAGAACGGGGCCAGTGCGCGGGTCTTCGACTCGTGAAAGCCACCGATGGAAAGACGGTAGACCGACTCTCCCAGTCCCTCGATGTCCAGATCCTGATCGTAGCCCGCGGCGGCGTCGAGCGACCAGCCGCGCGCGACCTGATCGGTGTCGGCCAGGGGACCGCCGGCGAGATTCGCGCTCAGTCGCGCCGACAGGGCGTTCGTTTCCTCGATGTCGCGATCGAACTCGGCCTTGGCGGGATTGCTGTCGTTGACGAAGCGCAGATCGAGCGCCGTCACGCCGGCCGCCCGCGTCTGCGTGAGCGGCAGCGTGGACAGGAGCAGGCAGACAAATACCGAGGTCTTGACCGGGGCGCGGACTGTGGCTCTGGCTGTGGTGCTGACTGTGGCTCTGAGTGCCGTGCTGACTGCGGTGCTGAATGCGGTTCTGACTGCGGTTCTGAATGCGGTGCTGACTGCGGTGCTGAATGCGGTTCTGACTGCACCGCGCCGCTCGACCACTGATCGCGATCCGCTCACGCGCGGCTCTGCGCGGCAGCGGCTGCACCTCCGCGCGAGCGATGGCGGCGCAGCAACGACACCAGCAGCCCTGCCAGCAGGAACCAGACGCCGCTCGCCCCCCCGCCCTTCTTCTTCGACGGCGTCGCGAGCGGATCGTCCATCACCACGCCGTCGCCGACGGCGCTCGCGATGCGGAACACGAAGCCGACCCGCCCGGTGGCCGGATCGGCGTCCACGGGGCTGCCATCGGCGATCGACAGGTCGAGACAGCGCAACCCCTGCTGAAGACCGTCGTTGAAGTTGCCGCCGGCAGACGAGATCACCGGGCACCGTCCCTGCGGTGCGACGGCGCTGGCAAGCATGTCGTCGCCGCTCGGCACGAAGGTCCGCCACTGGCCGTCCGTCGGAGACCAGGTCTGCAGTACCGGCTCGTTCGGCAGGTTCGCCGGCAGCGTGAAGCGCAGGCGCGAGGCACCGCTCACGTCGCGGGCGACGACGTCGTAGACCGAACCGCGGACCACGACCGTCGAATCGGCGATCACCGTCACGCCACCGTGGACCGTGGGCGCACGCCGGGTGAACTCGGCGTCCGTCATGGTCACACCGAGCGCACCGCTGCCGTCTCCCGCTCGAGCGACCGGGCCCAGCGAGAGCGCATCGGTACTTTCCACGAGGCCACTGGCCACATCCACCATCCCGGAAGCGGCGATCGCCAGCGGCAGACGGCGCGCGTCGGTATCGACATCGTCGAGGTCGAACGGATAGCCGTCGCCGTCGCCGTCGGCATCCGGCGAGCAGGCGTCGCCGACGCCGTCGCCGTTCGCATCGGCCTGGTCGGCGTTGGGAATGCTGGGGCAGTTGTCCGCCCGATCGATGGTCCGGTCGCCATCGGCGTCGGTGTCGTCGTCGCCGACGCCGCCGCCATCCGTCGAACCTGTCGCCCCGGGCGGGTTATCGGTACCGCCGGTCTGGCCCGAGCCACCCGAGTCGCCCATGCCACCGGTGTCGCCCGTGCCACCCGTGTCGCCCGAGTCATTCATGTTTCCGGGTCGCGGCGGCATCTCGGGGCTTCCGACTCGACCGCTCATCCTCAGGATGGCACGCGCAAGTTCCTCCGGCGCGACGATGCCGGCAAAGGGCTGCATGATGCCGCGCCCCTCGAGCGCGCTCGTCACCAGGCCGTCCAGCCCTCGTTGCTCGAACAAGCGGTCCCAGGCGGCTCGGTCGCCGTTGAGCGGCGCGCCGAGCGCTGCGTTCGCATGACAGGTCAGGCACCGCAAGCGCACCGTCTCCACACCCTCGTCCCCCGTCACGAATGCCGGGAGGCTGTCACCCATCGGCGACGGATCGCACTGATCACCGAGACCATCACCATCGGCGTCGTCCTGACTCGGGTTTGCCGCCGACGGGCAATTGTCCTGCGAATCGCTGCGACCATCGCCGTCCTGGTCGGACGCGACGACCGTCACGGTCACGGTGCCCGAGGAGAGCTCGCCATCGCTGAGGACATAGTCGAAGCGGTCGTCGTCGGTGAGCGTGCCGTCCGCCGTGTACCGGACACTCGTGCCCTCGACACTCAGCGTCGCGCCGCGCTCACTCGTCGTACTGGCGAGGGTGACGGTCAGGGGATCATCGTCGGGATCGGAGTCGTTGGCGGTGACCGCCAGCAGAGGCTCCGATGGATTCAGCACGAACCGATCGGATACCGCGACGGGAGCGCGGTTCGGATCCACGGGTTCGACCCGGGGCTCGGGGTCCTCCTCGACCGTGACGTCGAGGGTCGCCGTGGCGATCGCTTCGGCTGACGTGATCGCGCCGTTCCCGTCGGCGTCACTGGTTTCGTCGCCGAGCAGGAAGGTGACCCTCGCGTCGCCTCCGCTCACGGCGCTAAGCTCGAAGGCCCCCGGCCCGGACCCGGGCGTGACCGTGACGACGCCGGTGTCGGCACTCGAGGCGGCGAAGATCGACGACGCCGTTCCTCCCGTGACGCGCACGGTCACGGTCCGCGACGCATCGACGGCGAGTGTGAGCGGGCCGGCGGGGTCGAGTGCGTCCAGAGTCGGCGGTGTGTAGGGTTCGTCTTCGTCTTCGCCGTTTATCGTCACGTCGTAGGTGACGCTGTCGCTGAGTCCGCTGCCGTCGGTGACCGTGATCGTCACCGCGCCGCGAGCGTCCGGCGTGCCGCCCGTGGCGGAGAAGACGAAACGGCCGGGGCCGGTTCGGCCGATGTCGAGTCCATCGACGTCGCTTCGAATATCGAACGTGAGGTCGCCGACAGTGCCGTCGTCGTCGACCGCCGTCACGCTGACCGAACTCGACAGGGGGGCGCCTGCCTCGATCGTCAGGGACGTGCCGGCGGGATCCATGGCGGTGATGCGCGGCGGAACCGGATCGGGTCGGGAAATCTCGGTGACCGTCACGATAAGTCTGATCGAGGTGTTGTTCAGGCCGTTCTCGTCGGTGATGGAGACGGTGATCGGCGCGTCCCCCGGGGAGCGACCGACGACCTCGAAGCCATCGAGCGTCACGTTCTCGACCGTCGCGTTCCCCGTGTCCTCGGACACCACGTCGAGGTCGACGCCGGCGCGTCCCTCGCCCCGGATGTCCAGCGCGACGACGCGTCGCTCGCCGACCCCCACAGAGACTGCAAGGCCGCCAGGCAGGTCCAGGCTGGGCGGTTCGACCGCTCGGGTGACCGAGAAGGGAATCGTCAGCGCTTCACTGGCGTTCATGGCGTCGTCGCTGACGACGACGCGCAGGGAGCCGTCGCCCACCGCGTCGCCCGTCACGCGAAAGTTCGGACCACCGACTGGTCGCGTGATGGCGACCCGGCTACCGCCGAGCTCCTGGATATCGTAGGTCAACGTCCCGGTACGCTCGTCCTCGACCTCGAGCCGCACGTCGACGAACTCACCCTGCAACAGACGCAGCGTGCCGGTGGGCTCGCGGGAGACGATGCGCGGGGCTTCATCGACGATGACCACCGCGCGGTTGATTTCGGCCACCCCGCATCGGATGTGGCGAACCCCTGCGAGGCCCGACGTTCCCGTCGGGTTCGTTCCGATGCAGTACTGGAGATCCAGACCGTCCGGCGGCACGGTGACCGGAACGGGCTCGGTCTGCGCGCGAGGGGGGTTCAGCGACGGAACGTTGGATCCTCGAACGACGAAGGTGCCTGCACCCGTGCTACCCAAGGGTCGGTAGCGGTAGCTGTAGGCGACGGCGCCCGCGGCGCTCGTCGTCGGCGTGAACTCGGTCTCGCCCGCGGGCAGCGTGGTGTCCGCGATCTCGAAGAACGGTCCCGAACTGATGGTGTGGCAACCGGCACACCCGCTCTGGCTGTTCGCGTCGTATTGCTCGGACCTCGTCTCCCACAACGCCGTCGTCGAGTGGGCGGCACCGCCCAGCAACAGCAACACGGGACAGGCAGCGACTCGTATCAGACGGGAAACTGTGCGCATGGTCGTTCCTTGCAGCAGCGCGAAAGAGCGCTCGGTCCGACGGACCCGCTCACGTATGAGCGACCACAAGTCTGGCACCGCCGCCTGCGCCGGGACCACTGAACGTAGGGCTAGTGACGATCGGTATGCGCCGTCGAACCGTCGACGAGTTCACCGATTCCGGCCGTTTGCCGGTCGAGGCGCGCACCGTGTCGGTGATCGACCGGCGTCGACCCTCGATCGGTCTGCACGACGACAGCCTTGATCCACGGCACGTCGAATCGGTCGTCGGGGCTGCACCCGAGTGGCTCGCGCCCAGTCACGATGAACGGAATGCCAAGGAGCGACAGCCTGTCGGACAAGCAGGGCCGGTCGCGAGCCTGACGAGCAAGGACAGTCGCGAGTCAGGCGAGCCGGGACTGTCCCTAGTCGACGGGACAGCCGACCTACGGGATGGTGAAAGGCACCCGATGCACGGCCCGATCGAGGTCACCGCCGGTGAACAGCCGAGCCTCGAATGCCCCGCTGCCGAGGTACAGCTGCAGGAAATCGAGCGTGCCGGTGCCGACACCGGCGCCCCGCAGCGCTTGCGTGCCGTTGGTGTACAGCCACATCTTCCATTGCTCGTCGGGCGAACCGGCCGGCGCGATCGTCACCCGGTCGGCAGCCGAAATTTCAGCGGTCGCGAAATCCACGTAGACCCGTGGCGGCGACTCCTCGATCCTGACCCGGGGCGTCAGGCGATAGTCCGATCCGACCGCGTCCGAGCGAACGATCGCCGACGTGTTCGCATCAACGGACACGGCGGCGGACGTCCCCCCGACGGACGAGACGTTCGGCGCGGCGCGCGCGACCCGGACCGGCGCGGACGCCCGTGTCGTGCTCGCCCCCGACGCACGGGTACCGAGGTCCACCGCATAGGTGTCCACCGAGCCCGAGTCGTACCAGTCCGAATTGAACAGCAGCCGCGAGCCGCTCGGGCTCATGACGGCATGCGGTTCACCGAAATACGCCTGCCCATAGCCGCCGGCACGGACCGCGGCCTTGCCATGACTCCGGGTGTGGGCGACGCGGCAGGTCGTCGGATCTTCCAGGTCGGCCTTCGTGAGCGTCAGTTCCGAGAACATCAACGGAGCCGGGCGGCCGTTGCCGAAGAACTCGAAGTAGCCGTAGCCGATCGACGTCATCGTCACCCAGTCGAGATTCCGGTTCGACACCGTCGATACGTGCACCCCGCTCAGCGGATAGTTCCAACCCGTGCTTTTGCCGATCAGTACCCGGCAGGCACCCGACTCGGCATCCTGTGCGACCAGGGCACCCTGACCGCCGTCCGCGTCCGCTTCACAACCGTTCTGCATGACGTCGTAGCGGGACGAGAAGAGCGCGTCGCGCCCGTCGCTCAAGCGACCGATACTGGCATGTTCGGCCTTGGGGACCGTGTAGGTGCCGCCGCTGCTCGCCCTGTACCGCTCCAGTGAACCGTCGAGCGCATACAGGAAGTTCATGTTCTCGTCGAACACGCTGCCCTGCAGGAGGACGCGCTGGCCGCCGTGCATCGGCGAGGCGGCGATATTCGGCAGAAATCCGAAGTCGTTGCCGCCCTGCGGCTGCGACGGATCTATCGTGACGGGCGCGCTGATCTTCCCGGTTCGCACGTCGACGGTGAACGTGACGTCCGACGGCCTGCCCGTCACCGAAGGGTTGTCGCACCGTAGCCCGATCTTGCCGGCGGCCATCCCCTGCACGTCGTTGCCGCCCTTCGCGGTGACGCCGCCACGATCGGCAGCCTTGCCACAGATGGGGTCCAGATCGGCCGCCAGACTGCGCTTGCCGGTGTCCACGTTGTACTTCACGAGCTTGCCGAACAGCGGATCGATCCGCGGCCTGACCAGGACGAAGTACATCGTGGAGGGGTCCGTATCGTCCCAGTAGATTTCCTCGATGTCGGACGCGAGAAACTCCAGCGGCCGGATGTATTCGTAGGTCTTGCCGTCGTAGAGGTGGTGGCCGGAGTTGCCGGGGTCCGTGTGGTAGAGCACCAGCTTCGACTCGTCGGCGTTCCAGGGTTGCACTGTGCTGTACAGGGTTCGACGGGCGGAACCTTTCGGGGCATCGGTCACGCGCGTGACCCGTGTGCCGAACGCCGGATCGGTGTACGACGCACGCGCCGCAGGACGTTCCAGCCGCTTGACCACCCGACTGTCCCGATCGTTGACCATGCCCCTGCACCAGTCCTGAGCGTGGACCGGCAGGCTGGCGAACAGCGGAGCGCACAGTGCGAAGGACACGGAGAACACGGAGAACACGCGCAGCCTGCGGTGTTGCGGGCGGAGGCGGGGGTGGCGGCGGGCACGCTTCGACATCGGTCGAATCCTTTCGAGTCTGGAATAGGCTCGCGCAGGCTATTGGAAACAGGGAAACGTCAGTCGTTACAATCGACCCATGCCACGCGGATCGGACGTCGTATCCCACCGCCGTCACCACGAGCGCCGTTCGGTGCACGCGCACGTTTCGACGGGCGGGAGCCATCGGGCACGGCAGGTGCTGCTCGGCGATGTTTCGTGTCGCCGGACGACGTGCCATGTTCGTCAGAAGTTCGACACGAGGCGACGCCGATCGCGACCGCGAGGTACGCAAGTCGGCTCGAAAGACTTTCGGGTAGCGAGGCAGGTCGACCTACCCGACGCGCGCTCTGCGATGATCGAGCGCGAACGTCATCGACAGGGGAGCAGCGTTGGGCCTTCGATTCGATAGACTGCAGCGTCGCGACGTCGCGAACGAGGTCACGGTGCTGGAGCACCGGGCGCGATCGCGTCGTGATCGGACCGTGACAGGCGACGGTCGACGCCCGCCCGGCACCCTGCCCGTTCGTCGGGTGATGCTGCCGCCCTTCCCGATCCTGTTGGCCGTCGCGACGTTGCCGATGACGTTGCCCGGTTGCGCGACGGACGGGGAACGCGAGGCGCTTGCCGAGGAGTACGCGCAGCGCGAAAGCAGACAGATCGACGAGGCGAGCTTTCGCCATGCCCGTGATCGCAGCCGTCTTCTTCGATCCACCGAGGCCGTGGTGCAGGCGTCCGCGCCTCTCCCGATCCAGCGCGCCGTCACCGACCGCTGGCAATTCGGTGTACTGAACCATCCGATCGACGATCGTCCGGCCTGCGCTGCGCTGTCCGGGACGGCAGACATCGAGGGTGAAGACGCCGCCCTTCGCCTCGTGGTCCTGGAAGACCGTCTCCTAGGGAAGCTCTGCAGATGCCGACGAACTACAAGCCCGCAGCAGGCACTTCAGCATGAGCGAGGTCATTGGCAG
>ENA-ORXU01000539-ORXU01000539.1-marine-metagenome-genome-assembly--contig:-NODE-539-length-42589-cov-5.045634_pt1 | contig 42589 bp, 36 predicted proteins | sample MGYA00237869_ERZ511484 | MGnify/ENA metagenome assembly ERZ511484 | reverse complement strand
TTCGAGTCCACCATCACGGCTTCGCACAACGCGAGCGAAGTGGGCGGTCTCATAATCAACGATTTGCTGAGTATGCAAACTAGGCGGAAATTGCCTATTCTATGTAGGATGCAATAGATCAGCTGAAAAGCTAGGGTGTAGGCTGGAGGCTGATAGTTATAGCTATCATGGTCATTGAGATGGTCAGAGCGGTTTGCTCAGTTTGTCAGACTGATAGTCGGACTGTGAAGCCATCATCTGTAGCAAATGTCAGATTAGCATTAATTTCTCTGGCTCTTGACTTCATATTACTCAATCCCAATCCAGATGTTGAGACCAGGTTTGTGAAACTCTGACCATTGTCATGAATTACGAAAAGAGTAGTGCTATCACCTTTTATAATAGTAAGCTGTACAAAGTCTGCGTCCGAGTGTTTACATATGTTGGTGATAGCTTCTTTGCAGATGAGGTATATATTTCGTCGAGTCTCAGGATCAATAAATAAATCTCCTTCTATTCCTCGTACGTCAAACGAATGATCTATTTCTGCGTCGTCCAATCTTTTCTTGACAAACTCCTGCATCCTGACGATTAAGTCTAAGTAGCTGTCTTTGCGTGAATCTATGGCCCACACGATATCTCTCATTCCCTCCATAGCTTCATGACATCTTGCAGTCAAATCAGCTAGTCGAGACTTTTGATCAGGAAAATTCTTAAATGCCATGAGCTCGGCATTCATCGCCACTCCTGCTAGTATAGTCCCTACGTCATCATGAAGATCACTCGATATTTTGACGCGAAGGGCTTCCAGTCTTTTTTGATTTTCAATGATTAAATTGTACCGATACTTAACAGCGAAGCCTATCAGCGATCCGAAGGCTAAGAAGAGCAAGAGTTGGATCCATGGACGCTTATGCCATACTTGAGCTTTGTGGATATCGAGCGTAAGCGAGGAATAGTCCTCACTTTCTGGATTGAAGTATGATCTGATTTCGAATTGATAGTCTCCTGTAGGAAAGGAGCTTATTTCTATGATACCATCTTTAAAGTAATCGCTCCACGACTCTTTGATTCCAGTCATTCGATATTTGTAAAAGATTGGTTTTCCTATGCTTGTCGAGGAGAAGTTCATATTCACGCCATCGTCAAAATTAGACAAGTTTAAATATGAGAGATCATTAAGATCATGAATCATTGTCTTAGGAAGAAGCTTCTTAGAGTTCTCGATCACAACCGTATTAAGAACTGGTGGTGGTGCTCGAAGAGCCTTGGCAAAAGCGACTCCGTCTCGAGTAAATGAATACAATCCGCTTATACCACCAAAATAATATATTCCTGCTGATGATTGAAAAGCTGAATTCCTATTAAACTCAATCTCTGATAAGGGATGCGAGGGATCCAGATAAGTAAAGCCAGGATCAGAAGTATCAAAATAGCATAGACCACGTGACGAACCCACTAGGAAGTTGTTATCCTTATCCTGGAGTAGTGAGTATATTTTTCTGTGGACGACCTTATTGCCTGAACTCAGATATGCTGCTGGGAACATACGCTGACTGCCTGTTGCAATATCATATAATCCCAGACCGTCATCGCATCCAAACCAAAGGGAATCTCCAGATATGCTGAGTACGTAAGCGGAAGACTGTTGTAGAGTTTTTATGCTTTCCTGACGAGCGATCAGATTTGATGATCTCCCAAATCGATCTATTGCATATATACCTTGATCAGTCGCGATCCATAGTATCTTTCTCTTATCATCGGCTATCATGTGAGACACTATAGATGAGCCGTTGATATTGAGTCTATTCTCGTGTAGTATAGACTCCGTGGCTAAATCGTATAGATAAAAGTTCATTTCCCACCAGTTGATACTGTAAAGAGTATCACCATCAAGATAGTGCTCCATATGATCTATCATCTCGTCATTAAGAATCAGCTTAGTGTCACCTGTCTGGGTGTCGATGATTTGATTATTCCAGAGGAGCTTATTTCGCCATTGTAGCAAGCTGTAAGAGTGATTATAGTGACGTTGGGTAGATACGGGAGGATATGTCCTGAATACAGAGTCGGAAAGAGATTTGACACTTAATTGACTGTAGTAAGAAGCATATATATTGCCGCGGACATCCTCAGTCAATTCTCTGTAGCTAGCTCCGTCTTCAGATGATAGATCCACTTCTTGATAATCGATGAGTTTAGGTCCTATGGGCGAAAGCAGAATGATACTATTTACAGAACTTATGAGAACTTGTCCGTTTCTCAAGTATACTGGGCTGTGCACTTGATGTCTCAGTGATGTAGGTGATTCTAGAAGTAATAATTCCTGAATAGTCTCAGAGTAATCTTGATAAGTATTATCAGTCCGATTCCATAAAAGAACTTTGAGCTTGTCCATAAACCAGACATAGTTTTCATGAAAGTGAACCTCATATGGGTCTGATGTAAAAAGCGCTGGGACGACGTATATATTAAATTGATTCTTAAGCGTGTCAAAGTAATAGATAGTATCCGACAACGTATAGGTGCTCCAAAGTGTATCATTATGGCAACTAAAAGTTTCAATCTCCTGAGGGTAATATTCCGTGCTGTAGTCCCTGAGGCTAGTACGGCTGAGCTTATGGTCTGCTGTCATCCAGATATGTCCCCTGTAGATTTCAAAATCCCGATACGCCTTACCATCTCTTAGATAATGAGCTCTATCATCATTTCCATTGATCCATGTAATATAATATGAGCTATCCATTTGACTAAGTAGGTATATGTCCCCTTGGGCTGATTTTTTCAAGTCCACAGCCTTGTGATGAGTCGTTAGAGATTTTCTCATGATATATTTACGCCTCCATATATCAAATAGGACCAACTCCTGAGTGGCCTTGTCAATTAACCACAGAGAATCTCCTTGTGTCTTTATTAGGCCTAGGTATCCAGCTTCCTTTGTAGTAGTACTAGGAATTTCATCAAGATCGACCGTATTATAGTTTAAAAGCTTGTAGCCATCATGACAGTGTAAGCCTTGGTCAGAGACAAACCAGATGTTTCCGCGACTATCTTGCTCATATCCATGATTAGTCACTAGAGCTGATATTTCATTAGGTGATAGTAGACTCGCCTGATAGTCCAGCGTTGCACGTGATGGATCTTGTGCCTGTCCACTCAGTGTTACTGAGTAAAGTAAGCTATTGAAAAATAACAGAATTATTGAGCGAGTAATGTTGATAATCTTGTTCTTAGCTATAGACACACTGTATAGACTATGTAGCATCTAGTATCAGGTATTAGCAGTTAGCTAAAGCTTATACCGATCTAGCGATGAGGTAGATCTTTGATCAATAATACTTTCAGCCATTAAAGAGCGCTGTGTCTCTCAAAGATAGCGTAAGTATCTAGATGAGACACATATAGTGTGGTGCGCCACGTGAAGCACTATGTGTAGACAACTGCACCGCGTCCACAGTAACTTAGATATCAACCCAATTCGTGCATTAGGATTTATTAATTCACTCCTTTTATTACATAACATCCACCTTTACACCCAATTCGTGCATTAGGCTTCGTAGCGAGAGCCGCAGATGCGATAAGATGAGGTGCTTCTCTGACGAGCCATAGCGTGCTATGACTCGTCGGCGGAGCACCTAACGCTCTTGCAGATAATCACTATCCATCGAAGCCCAATGCACGAATTGGGATCAAGTCAGTCTCAAGGTATAGCTCGACATTGTCGATGTATTCAGAAAGCATTGTAGTCTATAAGACTTCGAAGTCGCAAGATTTCACGCTTGATGTTGCAAATTCACCCGTTGAGGGGACAAATTGGTAGCATCGGTCCTGCGATATTTGTGAGAATATGATGAGGAAATGGAGTACTCATGCACCATGATGACATGAAATGGAGCTTGAGATCGTCATTATGAGAGCTACGACGATTGCTCAGACTGGGACTAAAGAGCCATGATATATTGTAGAGATCTGTCGTTTCTAAGCGTCGCTTATGGAGCTTCTTATATTTACAGCGTACATCATATTCAGATAGTAGAGCCGTGAGATCAAATCTTAAACGAATAGATTCCAATGGAGAATAGCCCCTTACGAGTGAGTATGATTGAGGATGATCAGAGCATATCAGTATGTGTGTCTACCTACATTTCACTGCATGAGGAATTGGAGATGGATGGCTGTTTCATATCAGTCGAGGCTTTTTTGAAGCATTCTCAAGCTAAGATAGATTTCCGACCAAAAATATTACTACTTGATATTGGACTGCCGGGAATGTCTGGCATAGAAGGTATCCCACAGATCAAGCAGTTGCACGATGATATCGATATCATCATGCTTACGACCTACGAAGAAGAAGATGTGATACTCAAAGCGCTCTGCGCAGGTGCTTGTTCGTATCTCTCTAAGAGTACTGGTCTATCAGATATCGTGGAGTCCATCAAGATCGTGTCCAAAGGTGGATCCTATATGTCTCCAGGGATTGCACGAGAAATCGTGAAGTATCTTGTGGGTGGAAAGAAAAGCGGAGCGAGATGTTTATCCCCACGTCAGAATGAAATCTTACATGCCCTGTCCGAAGGCAAGAGCTACAAGAACATCGCTAAAGACCTCTATATTTCTTTTGAGACAGTCAAGACGCATGTAAAAAGAATTTATAAAATATTGGAAGTAAATAACAGAACCAGCGCCGTCAGCAAATATCTCAAGGGAGAACTATGATAGTGTAACCCAATTCGTGCATTAGGCTTCGTAGCGAGAGCCGCTGGTGCGATAAGATGAGGTGCTTCTCAGACGAGCCTTCTCGCCATAGCACGCTATGACTCGTCGGCGGAACACCTGACGCTCTTGCAGATAATCACTATCCATCGAAGCCTAATGCACCAATTGGGTGTAACCCATTTCGTGCATTAGGATTTATTAATGGGTTCATCTTTTTACATAACATACATACTAACAGAGACTTATGGAGATTTACAATATTTTACGTGTGTAAGTTTTTGTTACGGAAAAAATGACTCTCCAAAAGGGCCTTTAATCCATATGTGAACTCTCGTCAGTTTACTTCGCGCCTAGCGTCTATCTGCTTCAGCCTCAGGCGTTTCACCTTCTCGCCATAGCACGCTATGACTCGTCGGCGGAACACCTGACGCCCTTGCAGATAATCACTATCCATCGAAGCCTAATGCACCAATTGGGTTTAAGTGGACTTCCAGTACGTCACTAGATATACATGAAGTGTCCGTACAGTACATTAGCTTTGTCGTGATGATCAGCATCTTGCGTTACATCTTGTTGCCACTAGCCGTGATTCTTATCATCGGCTTGATCCTATTGCTCATACGAGTAGATAGACAGAGAAAGTCTCAGTAATATGGCCGTAGGTCTGCTCATACGTCACTGGGATGAGGACCCATGGATCCGTGGACTTAATGATGCTTTAGGTACCACTGAGGTTTATGTTTATCCAGAGCTGCCCAGTGATAACCAATTGGAATTTTTGGCCTGTTGGCGACCAGATCCTGGGGAACTGTCGCTGTATCCTCACCTACGCTACATCCAGTGTCTCGGAGCAGGAGTAGATCAGCTTATTGGTAGAGATGATCTGCCAGAAGGTGCCGTCATCTCTCGTATTGTGGATCCACTATTGACCTCTGACATGTCAGAGCATATTATGGCCATCCTTCTCCAAGATATGAAGCATCTTTCCACCTATGCCGACAATCAGCTGCGTAATCAGTGGATTCCACAGACCTATCGTAGGTGGAAAGAATTGACCATTGGCATCTTAGGTATGGGTGAGCTAGGATCCTTTGCAGCTGATTCACTGGTAGGTATGGGTGCTCAGGTGCAAGGCTGGTCTCGGAGTGCCAAGAACATTGCAGGAGTGAAGAGCCGTACAGGTGCAGCTGGCCTAGATCAACTACTCAGGACTTCAGATTATGTCATCAATTTATTACCGCTTACACCATCTACGAGGGGTATCCTCAGTAAGAGGCTTTTCAGCCAAATGCTACCAAGTGCAGCACTCATCAATGTAGGACGAGGAGCACATATGATAGAGCAAGATCTCCTGACGGCACTTGATGAAAAGCAACTGCGGGTGGCGCACCTAGACGTATTTGGGCAAGAGCCCCTACCAGTAGATCATCCATTCTGGAATCATCCTTCTATTTCCATCACACCGCATATAGCAAGTCGGAGCAATCCTGAGACAGTCATTGCTCAAGTAGTAGACAATTATCGTCGAGCTCAGCGCTCAGAAGACCTGCTCCACACCATAGATATGAAAGCTGGCTACTAGCTAGTCACGACTATATTTGATGCATGAATTTATCGCCGTTTCACCTAGCCATACCAGTCCGAGAGATCACAGCCACCAGAGAATTTTACAGAGATGTGTTGGGATGTACAGAGGGGCGCAGCAGTGATGTATGGGTAGATTTTGATTTCTATGGACACCAGCTCGTGATCCATCAGGTAGATGATCATCCATCTGATCGTAGCGAGGCGCCGCAAAATTCTGTAGATGGTCATCACGTTCCAGTACCGCACTTTGGAGTTGTACTTAGCTGGGAGCAATGGCAAGAGCTAGCATCACGATTGCAAGCTCTGGAGACAAATTTTGTGATTGAGCCCTATATCCGATTTCAGGGAGAACCCGGCGAGCAGGCCACGATGTTTTTCCTTGATCCCAGTGGTAATGCTTTGGAATTCAAAGCTTTCAAAGATATCAATCAGCTTTTCGCCAACTGAGGTCGAGACTTTATGATTTCCTTGAGACGAGGTCGTAGAACTCCTAGCGTAGGTAGATTGTATGATTATATGTATCATTGAATCTGATTACGCACTACTATGAAAGCATCTCACCTGTTCCTAGCGATCATCGCGATTACCCTTACTTCATGTGGTGAACCCACCGTGGCACTCGATCAACTAGATCTGATGTCTTATGGTATGCCTCTGACGATTGACGCTCCGCCCGATGCTGAAGTGACGAAGCGTGGAATTGCATTTCGCCAAGAGCTAGAGATCGTGGGAGAGGATAATTTCCGACTTGTGGTAGCGATGGACGACGCTGTCCAGAGCGATGCACAGAAACTCAAGGAGCAGAAGCTCGCAGAAGCTAAGCAAAATCGATTTTTCTTTCGATTAGTGGAGGATGATTCGCAGGGATTCATCTTTGAAAATAGAATCGATAGTCTCAATAGTACCTACGGCTTCAACTACGTGAAGATCCAGGGAGACAAGGAATTTGTATTTCAGCAATCACGTACAGGCATATACACCCTAGAAGAAGTAGAGGCAATGTACGGAGCTGTGAAAGAGAAGGAGTAAGCTAAGATCGCCCAGCTCGAAGCGCTAATTGCTCCCAGAATATCACACAGAAAATAATAAGTAATCCAACAGCAAACATGAGGTCAATGATTTGCCCTCATTCATCCAAAAGTCGTGCCAAAATCACAGAACTGGTCAAGACTGACTAGATGTAAGGTTAGCGAATAAAATAGAAAAGCGTCCTGACATTGCAATCAGGACGCTTTTTATCTTGACTAATTCTAAGCTCTTAGAAGAGAATCAGAATTGTAGTGTTACTTACTTATGCTTAGCATATAGCTCACTCACATGCTTCCAGTTGATGACTTCGGTGAAGGCAGCCAGATAATCGGGGCGCTTGTTTTGATATTTGAGGTAGTAGGCATGTTCCCATACATCTACGCCAAGGATAGGGTAGCCACCACAGCCTATACCAGGCATGAGCGGATTATCTTGATTAGCAGTGTTGCAGATCTCTAGTTTGCCACCAGAGTGAACGCAGAGCCATGCCCAACCACTGCCAAACTGTCCTCCACCTGCAGACTTGAGCTTGTCCATACACTTATCCCTGCTACCAAAGGCATCATCAATGGCACTTGACAATTCACTGCTGGCAGAGCCTCCATTAGGCGACATCACTTTCCAGAAGAGACTGTGATTATAATATCCGCCTCCATTGTTTCTTACGGCACTATTGGACATATCTAGATTCTTCAAGATATCCTCGATACTCTTACCTTCCATGTCAGTGCCTTCTATAGCACTATTTAGTTTTTTCGTATAGCCCGCGTGGTGCTTTCCATGGTGTATTTCCATGGTACGCGCGTCTATATGCGGCTCAAGCGCATCGTGAGCATAGGGTAAGTCTGGCAGAGTAAATGACATATGTGTTGGTTTTAAAATGATACAATAAGATATAGCTCGGGACATCGCTGCCCTCACTATCATAACTAAGTGAATAGGCCACTCTATTGTTCAGCGTAGGGACTATCTACTCACGCCATCTGATCCATACCTTTGAGCCTCATCATCACATCATAGAGATGCACACACGTACAGAGAGCGATAGCATAGGACCCGTAGAGGTGCCAGCAGATAAGTACTGGGGCGCCCAGACTCAGCGATCCAAAGAAAACTTTCCCATAGGCGGTCAGCGGATGCCTACAGAGGTGATAAGAGCATATGCCTATCTCAAGAAAGCCGCTGCTATGACTAATGCTAAGCTCGGAGTGCTATCACAGGTCAAGGCAGATCTCATAGGCAGAGTGTGCGACGAGATACTCGCTGGCGACTTAGATGATCAGTTTCCACTCGTGGTGTGGCAGACAGGTAGTGGTACACAGAGTAACATGAATGTCAATGAGGTCATCGCTAATAGAGGCCATGTCTTACAGGGTGGAAATCTCACAGATAGCTCTAAACACTTGCATCCCAATGATGATGTAAACAAATCGCAATCATCCAATGATACCTTCCCTACAGCGATGCACATCGCCGCATATCTCAAGCTTGTAGATGAGACCATCCCTGCGCTTGAGCAACTTCATGATAGCCTGGATGCCAAGGCAACAGAGTTTGATAAAGTCGTCAAGATTGGGCGTACCCACTTCATGGATGCTACTCCTGTGACGCTCGGTCAAGAGTTTTCCGCTTACGTCTCTCAGATCAGTCATGGTCTGCGAGCTATCCGTGCTACGCTAGCGCATCTTTCCGAGCTTTCTCTTGGCGGTACAGCTGTGGGGACGGGACTCAATACACCAAGAGGATATGCGACGGACGTGGCGCAGGAGATAGCGGCCCTGTCGGGCAAAAGCTTCATTACAGCAGAAAATAAATTTGAGTCGATGGCCAGTCATGACGCCATTGTAGAAGCTCACGGTGCTCTCAAGACAGTTGCAACTAGCCTCTTCAAGATAGCCAATGACATCAGGATGCTCTGTTCTGGTCCTCGATCCGGTATCGGAGAGATTATCATTCCATCCAATGAGCCAGGATCATCTATCATGCCAGGCAAAGTAAATCCCACGCAAGTAGAAGCGCTCACCATGGCCATGGCGCAAGTCCTCGGTAATGATGTCGCTATCAATATAGGCGGCATCAGTGGACAGTTTCAGCTCAATGTCTATAAACCCATGATGATCTACAATTTCCTCATGAGTGCGCAGCTAATCGCAGATGCGTCCAGATCATTTGAGGAAAGATGTGTACGAGGCATCCAGCCCAATCAGGAGCGCATCCAAGAGAATCTTGACAACAGTCTTATGCTCGTCACTGCGCTCAATACGCATATAGGATATGATAATGCAGCTACGATAGCAAAGAAAGCTTACAAAGAAGGCACTACGTTAAGGCAAGCCGCACTTTCCCTTAAGTTCCTTACGGGAGACGAATTTGACAAATGGGTGCGACCTGAGGACATGATAGGGCCGAAGTAAACGGCTCTAAAATCGACTAGTAGTACTAGGGATCAGTCAGACTGAGGACTCAAATCTAGTAGTGCAGTGTCTCTACTTCATATTCTAGATACACTGATCAGTACATATGATATAGCAAGAGAACTGAGCTGTCCAGCTCTTGTGATACTGCGGATCTTAGCTGGAAGGGCTGATTTTCTGCTTACTCTCAGTGGCTTGGTTCTTTCTATTACGCTTCTTGCCGTAAGACTTGTTGACTATTTTTCCTTTCTTAGTTCTTTTATCTCCTTTACCCATGGGTCTATTTTTTATTTTCTATTCTAAAATATGATGTAGACAGCCTTTAAGCTGTTGCTCAAAGGTATCATCAATATATGTAACCACTCTTATTGTACCAGCGTGACGTCACCACTTATCGTACGCTTCTCGCCATTGATGTAGACAACATCCACTGTCCACACAAATACGGCAGGATTCAAGACTTCATCTTTGAATTGTCCATCCCATCCTGATTCAGGATTATTAGGCTGAAATTCATCTACGGCCCACATGAGATTTCCCCATCTATCATACACGTTAAAATTGCTAAGCTGCTGGACTGTACTACTCTTGCCGTAGACATAAAATAGATCATTGATGCCATCGCCATTTGGTGAAAACACGTTGGGTACATAGATGTCTTCCGTAAATTCCACGGCGATCTGAATTCTCGCTTCCGCTGGGCACCCATCTACGGTTTCTACATAGATACCGTATTCGCTATCTACCAGTGGCATGACCTCTTGTGAGAGGCAATCACCTGTGCAACCGAGTGACTCTGGCGACCAGATGATCGTATCCACTTGATCTAGCGGTATTCCTAGAGATGCCTGTATCACAGTCGAGTTACCTAGGGCAATCGTGATATCTGGCCCCAGTGCGATATCTGCTAGTATGGGCGTGTCTATGGTGAAATTCCTGTAGATGACGCAGCCGATGTCATCTCGCACCGTCAGCGTGTAATCGCCTGCAGGTATGTCAGTAATAGGACTTGTCTCAGTGAAGTTCACACCGTCGATACTGTAAACCAGTGGCTCTATACCACTGATACGTGTGATGTCTATCTCACCGCCTTGCTCGAGGTCGCAGGCAAGATTCTGTGTAGAAAATTCGATTGCTAGTAACTCCTGTGCTACGACGAAGGTATCGAGGAAGTCGCAATTTTTAAACTCGGTGTAGACCCAGTACGTTCCTCCACTAGTGATACTTATGCTCCTACTCGTGCTCCCGTCATTCCATAAATAGCGGGCTGATGGGTCGTCGATAGACGATGAGATGACGGTATCTTGCTCTAGACACAGACCGCTGAAGGTCTTTGTGCTGAATGTATCCGTATATGACACGAGGAAACTATCAATTACCGTACACTCTCCTGCCAGTGTACTGACCACTGTATATTGACCATCTTGAGTTATAGTCAAGTCAGCGGTAGTCTCTCCAGATTTCCACTGATAATCATAGCCTAGATTGGCGACGCTAGATGCTATTTGTATGACCTCACCTTCACAGAGTTCCTGCAGTTCTATGTTAGGTGTGGGTGGTACTGCTACTACCCTGAAAGTATCAAATCGAGTGCACTCACCCTCGCGGAAGGTGCTGACATGATAGAGTCCAGCAGTCTCTGCAGTGATTGAGCTAGTAGTACTACCGTCTTGCCAGAGGTAAGTGGCACCGCCGATAGCAAAGTTGCTCGTAAGTAGTGTGTCTCCACCTTCACAGAGATTGATCACGTTATCCGTGGATAGATCGGTGACGATCTCCACAAAAAAACTATCACGGGTCTCGCAGCCATTGTTACCATCACTATTGACCCAGTAGATTCCTGTCTCTGAAACCAGAATACTTTCGGTGGTAGCACCTGTAGACCAGAGGTAATCAACATTGGTACCAGTCTGTGTAGAGCTGATAAGCGTGTCTAAAGAGCCGCAGCTTCTGAAGGATATGACTGTATCAGTCAATTGAGGAAATACTTCTACAAGCAGCTCTAGTGTATCTGGTTCTACGCAGTCATCATTACCTTGAGCTATGAGTACGACTTCAAATTCTCCTAGTTCATTATATATATGTGTGGGATTACGCTCGGTACTCACGGTGCCATCTCCAAAGTCCCATCGAAAGTTAGCGGCGCCGCTTGTGAAATTGAGAAATTCTACTTCAAGCGGAATACATCCAGCTGCCGTAGGCTCTACCATAGCGACGATATTAATATCTGCTAATTCAAAATCAAATTTGAACACACCAAGATTGCAATTATTTGCGCCATTGGTAACAGACACGCTTCCGCCCGTAGTGGGGAAGTCACTATTACCTCCACATCCAGCACATACGGCTTGGTAGACAATTCCCTGTTTATCAAATCGACTTGTGCCTCCATCTACATGTTCTGCAGAACTGCCACCGCCAAAGTAGGAGCCATATTCTAGCTCTTCCATGTCTGTGCCGAGTACAATTAAGTAAAAGTCTCCTCCGTCAGTACTGCGCTGAAAAGCGTCCGAGCTGATCGGAAAGTTATTAAATGCAAAATCACCATTGGTCGATCCGCCCCAGCCGCTGACATATACACGGTCACAATTATCCACAAGAAAGGCCGTCGGCACCAACTCACCATTGAGCCTCTGACCGCTACCTACTTGGGTGGAAATCAGGGTAGTCGTCAGATCATTAGACATAGCATGAATAAACGTAGAACTATTTGCCACAGAAAACACATCCGCTGTAAGTGGATAGTTGGTACTTCCCACTTGTCCTAGCAGATATACATTACCTTCCATATCGAGCTCTACAAAATATCCAAAATCTATTCCACCTGTTCCAAAATAGGAGCCATTTCTGATAGCGCCAGTTCCACTGATTCGACTTAAGAATGCATCGGTAGTTCCACTGAGGTTTGGCTTTATAGCTGTCGGATCTGCGGGGAAGTCGCTACTTGCTGTAGAACCAGTGACATAGATTTCCACGATTCCCTCTTCATCTGACACCTTGAGCGATGTGCACCAATCTGCTTCTCTGCCACCTAGATATCCAGCAAATCGCAAGGAGCCAGCGTCCGGCGTAAAGCTAGCATAGATACCATCGCTTTCTAGATTGCCTCCATTATTTAATACTAAATCAGTTGCACCGATTACTTCAATATCGTCACTGTATGTTACACTAGCTATGTATATGTTGTCAGAAGCATCTATAACCACCTCTCCTCGAAATTGATCGCCATAGTTTGATTCTGCTATATTGTTTACATTAAGTCCATCATTAGCAGAGCCGCCATAGTACGTGGAACCTATAAGAGAGGCACCATCTTCGCTCAGGACAGTTATGACCATATCAGACCCATTGAAATAATTAATTCCATTAATATTTTCCATGTTCCCGCCATTGAAGTCTGAGTCAAAGGCGCTGGGAGTCACAGGATAATTTAGTGATCCTGATGTACCTAAAATAACCAGTTCGCCACGAGAGTTGACGATCATGCTATGAGGCGACTCAGCATCTCGACCACCTATAAAGGTGCTGTAGATGAATGATGACCCATCTGCAGATATCTTGCTTATTCCCATGTCGGTAGATCCTCCTGCATTAGAAGTCTGTGTAACTCCTACTGTCGTAGGATAACCACCAAAGGCAAATCCACCGCCGTACATATTTCCCTCATCGTCAAATGTGGCCGTAGTACCCCAATTATCACCATTGGCACCGCTATACGACGCAAATATCAATGTAGGATCTATGACGAGCTCTTTGCGATTATCATAACCTTGTGGAAAAGCGTAGCTAAGCACATTTCCATCAAGTAGATAGTGGCAATTGACACGCACCTTGACACCGTCTATCACTTGGTAAGCGACCGGTCGTTCCTCGATCATCTCATTTACACTCGTCTGGATATGCAATCGACCTTTGATCAGTGAGACTTTATCCGCATGCTCTAGAGCCACACGTATATCCGAGGGCTCTCCGCCTGGAGAGATTATATAGTCCCACTTCAAGTGGCCATCACTCTCATAATAGTTTAAGTCAATCCCTGGATAGAGCTCCTCATACCTGAGAGATTGATACAGTGGTACTTTGCTATACCAATCTTCTGAGTTGCTCCCTACGAAGTAGTTGTGATAGTAATCTCTCTTGTCAGCAGGACTCACGTTCTGCGTCGTAGCGCCTATAAATCGATGGATGACTCCATGGTAGTGCGATATCTGATTCTCTGGCTCGCCTCCATGACCATGAGAATGCTCATGAGCATGTCTAGCCTTTTCCTCTGGATCTGCAAGTACTGTAAGTATATGATCAGGATGAAAATCCATCTGAGCAGTCTTGAGACGAAGCCGGAAGCCAGCATCTGTCTCAAATTGTCCTCGATTCTCAATGATGCTGATATCATTAGCCTCTGACTTGACCCTCACCGGCTCGTAGAATCGCGCGTCTCCCGAGCAGAGAAGTATGAAAGCGCATAGACCTATCATACCGAGAACGGACTGTGATCTGATGTGTAATGCAGTGGATTGTGTCATAGGTTAACTTGCTTTTCTCTCTACTATATGCATAGATGCTGAGAGTGTTGCATCCGTTGTAGCTTTTAGAATACATTAAGGTATGTTAATCTTGTGTCTTCACGCAAATTCAGGCCCATACCGTTCGCTGTCAGACAAAAAAAAGGGCTACCGATGTGGTAGCCCTTCTACAAAAATTTGGTAGACTAGTTGAGTTGACTAGTCCTCGAAAGCGGGGCACTTGGCGCTGGCACCAAGAAGCTCCTTACAAATCTTCTTCTGATCATGGTTACAAAAATTTAAGTGTGTTAAAGGTAAGTGGCAATAACGCACATAATTCACATCAAGTTCACACAACTCGAAAAATGGAAAATAATATTTGGATGCTTAGATATGTGAACTACTTCTCATGTGTAAGGGTCTTGTGCATCAGATAGGTAACATATGCGACATCGGCCTGGAACGGAATCACCTTATCTTTGTTCTACTTATCTCATGTCTCCTTTATCACATAGAGCTGCACTGTACCTATTTATCGGTCTATTCTCGATCGGTACAGGTGTGTTGCCACTAAGTCTGCACTATTGTGGAGATCAACTAGCGGCGCTGAGTGTAGAGCTATTTAGCTCAGTCTCAGATGATGAGGGCTGCTGTCGTGATCAACCTTGCCAGCCTGAGGGAAACTGCTGCACTGATCAAGACATAGAGATTGCAGAAGTAGATCAGTTGTTAGAGATTGGCGCAGATTATTTATCGTTACTTTCCATACGCATTTGGCCGAAAGGCCTCTATACTCCCATATCTTCTGCTAAGCACCAGCGTGCCACTACAGATGCTACAGTGCCGATCAGCTCGCTGCATACGCGGGTAAGACTAGGGAGTCTGACTTTCTATGGATGATAATCTTCTTGGTGTCCGTACACCAATAGAGGACAAATTAACCATCAATCATAGAAATTCAAGATCATGAAGTATGTATTCTTAGTACTTATAGCCGCTTTCAGTTTTACTGGGGCTTTCGCCCAAAAACCTGCTAAAGCAAAGAAAATTCAAACCTCAACGCTCGATGTAGCGGGAGTATGTGGAGATTGCAAGCGTAGAATCGAAAAAGCTGCCTTAGTAAAAGGCGTAAAAATCGCTACCTGGGATAAGCGCGCACAGAAACTCAAAGTCATCTATCAGCCGGCCAAGGTCAGCGAAAAGCAAATAGCTCAAGCTGTCGCTGATGCTGGATATGACGCTGCTGGTATAGTGGCTACAGATGAAGTCTACTCGTCACTACCTGGCTGCTGCCAGTATAGAGATAAGAGCATTGAAATCCACTAGAGCCCTACGGATTACCATGGGCTTGCTGCTCTGCGCGGGTCTGTGGCACAGCGGTACGGCCCAGTCCATTCTCCAAGGTAAAGTAGTGGAAATCGACAATGGTATAGAGGTGCCTCTTGTAGGTGTCAATATCTTCTATCCAGCGCTCTCCTCTGCGACGACTACTGATGTGGAAGGACGTTTCCAGATAGGGCACCATGTGGGTCAGATCCTGGTGGTGAGCTATGTGGGCTATGGACAAGATAGTCTCATAGTGAGTGCTGAGGATAAGGAGCTCAATCTGGTGATGGAAAGCTCGGTAAGACTAGAGGAAGTAGAGATCCGCTTTAAGCGACGGTCAATTAATATCTCCTCGCTGGACACGCGTAAGGTAGAAGTCATATCACAGACAGAGTTAAGAAAAGCCGCTTGCTGTAACCTCAGCGAAAGTTTTGAGACTAATCCTAGTATCGACGTATCCTTCACGGATGCTATCACAGGCACGAGACAGATCGAAATGCTGGGACTATCAGGTCCCAATATTCAGATTACTCGCGAGCTCATACCTGAGGTTCGCGGGCTTATGTCAGGCTATGGATTGGAGTTTACTCCTGGTGTGTGGATCGAGAGCATCCAACTCAATAAGGGCACTGGATCTGTGATCAATGGTTATGAAAGCATGACAGGACAGATTAATACTGAACTGCTGAAGCCCACAGATATGAAGCCGCTTACCATCAATCTGTATACCAATCGTATGCAGCGACTGGAAGCTAATGTCACGATCCGGCATATGATCGAAGGCAGTGATCTATCTGCAGCCACTCTGTTGCACGCTAAGTCTAATCAGCAGAGACGAGATGTGAACAAGGACGGATTTCTTGATGTGCCACTGCGCACAGTCTATACAGGTCTCCATAGATGGAAATACGATGGAGGAGAGTGGCAAGCTCAAGCGGGTATCAAAGGCAGTTACATGAATAGCCAAGGCGGGCAGATGGAGTTTAGACCAGAGGAGAAAGGCAGCATGGAGACGTGGGGATACGGTTTAGAAGTACGTAGACTCGATGCCTTCATCAAGGGTGGACGTGTATGGCAAGACATACCCTGGAGATCTGTGGGTATGCAGTTGGCGATGAGTTCACACAATCAGACAAGTTACTTTGGTCTCAGACCCTATGATGCAACACAGACGAGCTTGTACGGAAATTTTATCTATGAGACGATTCTCAGCAATGTGAATCACGGCCTCACGACAGGATTGAGCATATACTATGACGACTTTGACGAGACGGTAGGTCTCACTGCGGAGAATATTGTAGGATATGACTTTAGAGAAATCATTCCTGGCGCATTTGCTGAGTATCACTATGATGATGAAGGAGATTTCAGCGCTACAGCAGGTCTGAGAGTTGATCATCACAATCTATATGGCGTTTACGTCACTCCACGGCTTCATCTGAGATATGCAGCTACGGAGGAGACGATCTTGCGTCTAAGTATGGGAAGAGGTCAGAGGACGGCTCAGATCTTTGCTGAGAACTATGGACTGTTGGCTTCAGCAAGATCTGTAATCATAGAGGGAACAAACCCTGATTTGCCTCACTGCTTGGAAGCTGAGGTAGCATGGAACATAGGTGTGAGCATGACGCAGGATTTTCGCCTGGCTGGCAGAGACGCTGCGCTAGGAATTGATCTATTCCGTACGCACTTTACTAATCAGATCATCGTCAATCTTGACCGAGATCCGCAGGAGATCGTGTTCAGCAATCTCGATGGAGAGAGTTATAGCTGGAGCGCGCAGGCTCAGGTCGACTATGAGATAGTTGACGGTCTAGATGTGCGATTGGCTTATCGCTACTACGATGTGAAATCGACCTATGACGGACGATTGCTGCGTCGTCCCTTTGTGGCTAATCAGCGAGCATTTGTCAATGTGGGCTATGTAACACCCAGGGCATGGAGCTTGGATCTCACGGTGAACTGGCAAAGCAATAAGCGACTACCTTTTACGGGCTCAAGTCCTCAACAGTTTCAGCGAGATCAATACAGTCCAGATTTTGTACTGATCAATGCTCAAGTACGGAAAGACTGGGGACCGAAATGGTCAGTCTATCTGGGAGCGGAGAATATCCTAGATTTCAGACAGCAAGATCCAATCATCGCAGCGACTGACCCATTTGGTGAGCATTTTGATAGTGCCCTTGTCTGGGGACCAGTCATGGGTAGAAATATCTATGTGGGAGCTACTTATACTCTCATTGATTGATATCAGATGAGCGGATCCAGTAGGTAGGCTAGGCTGATGATGGAGCTCTACTAGATGTGAGAGCTCACATATCTTCAGAAAAGATAGTCCTGTGAGAAGACTCTAATGAATTATGCTTGGGATCTCCTCGTAAGTCATCGAGCTTATGGTTTTAGCCAGTGTTCTACTCCTCACTAGGTTCTTTAACTCTAGAGCTGAATTTCTTATGATTTAGATTATCCAAGTGATCAACAAGCCAGCTCTCGATTTGCGTCATGAGCATGGAAGGAGACTGTATCACTGAGTCTACGTATATAGGTGCCGCCTGTAATTGCATTTCATATGATACAACTATCGTGGATGTATCACGTATTACCTTTACCACAATATAAAAACAAGCATGGCAGAACGGAGAATTACAATAGCAAAGGGCGATGGAATAGGCCCAGAAATCACGGACGCCTGTCTCAAGGTGCTAGAAGCGGCAGGTGCGCCGCTAGCGTATGATTATATCAGTGTAGGCAAAGAGGCCTACCTTGCAGGTAATTCTACAGGTATCACCAAAGAGGCATGGGCCGCCATGGCAAAAAATGGCGTTTTCCTCAAAGGTCCTATCACCACACCGCAGGGTGGTGGCTACAAGAGTCTTAATGTCACTATACGAAAAAGCATGGGCCTATTTGCCAATGTCAGACCCGTAAAGTCGCTTGCTCCTTTCATAGAGACTACATTTCCAGCCATGGATATTGTGGTCATACGTGAGAATGAAGAAGATCTATACGCAGGCATAGAGCATCAGCAGACACAAGAGGTAGTGCAGTGCTTGAAACTCGTCTCTAGGCCAGGCTGTGAAAAAATTGTCCGTTACGCATTTGAATATGCCCGAGCATATGGTCGGAAGAAGGTCACTTGCATGACCAAGGATAATATCATGAAGCAAACGGACGGAATGTTCCATGCCATCTTCGATAAGATGAGTAAGGAATATCCAGAGATCGAAAGCAATCATTTCATCATCGATATAGGATCAGCTCGTATAGCTAATAATCCAGAATTATTTGACGTGATCGTCACGCTCAATCTCTATGGTGATATCATCTCAGACATCACAGCAGAGATAGCTGGATCTGTGGGTCTGGGTGGTAGTGCCAATGTGGGTACTGAGTTTGCGATGTTTGAAGCTATCCACGGATCAGCACCTGATATCGCTGGTAAGAATATGGCCAATCCAAGCGGCCTCATCCACGGAGCGTGTATGATGCTGGTGCATCTCAATATGCCAGATTATGCCGAGAAAATTCTTAAAGCTCTGTATTGTACGATCGAAGATGGTGTGCATACAGGAGACATGAAAAGTGACCATACCAAGCAGCTCGTAGGTACAGCAGAGTTTGCTCAAGGGGTCATAGATCGACTAGGTAAGGAGCCGAAGACACTGCATGTAGCCAAGCCTACAAGCCATAAGATCACGATCAATGTCGACACACATAAAGATGTGCCTAAAGCTCTGGTAGGAGTAGATATGTTTCTTGACTGGAAGGAAGGTGATCGCGATGCGGACAAGCTGGGCAAGATGCTTGAAGCTCTGGAGGCAGATAACCTAGTCCTCAAGATGATCACTAATCGTGGTGTGAAAGTATATCCTGATGGACGCGATGAGACATTCCATACTGACCACTGGCGATGCAGATTTGTGGCCAAGGAAATGCTGGAGCCAGGTGCTAAAGGCACTACCTACATGGAAGATATATGTACGTACAAGAGCATCATCAAGCTCTGTGCAGAGCTGGAGAAGTGTGGTCTTAACTTCATCAAAACTGAAAATCTCTACTATTTTCAAGGCAAGCGCTGCTACAGTCAAGCTCAAGGCGAGTAGACCTCCCCACTTTGCATAGTGCTGAGTTGTAATCTAAGATTTGACCATTGCTGATATGCTGATCCACGTGCGCGTCCCATACAGATGGCTGTCCCGAGCTAGTAAGATTAATAAGTGAATATCAGAGCTTATGTTACTGAGAAGATATACCATCGCTGTTGCTATGATCTGTTCCACACTCGCAGTGAGTACAGCTCAGACAAAGTACGAGGAAGAGAAGAAAATATCCTCAGATCAAGTTCCTCAGTTAGCCCAAGAGTTTATCCTAGCAGTTGATTCTACCGCGCGTGGTCGATGGTATAGAGAGACTTCTGATCAGGGCATCAGCTTTGAGTGGAAGGGTAGACTTAGTGATCATTGCACGAGCATAGAATTTGACAAGGGTGGAACCTTCCAGGATGCCGAGATTCTGAAGACCTTTCGTCGACTTACTCCTGGTGAGAAAGAAGTGCTAAGCGCTTCACTCGATCGTCACTATGATAGGTATCAGATTAAGCGATTGCAAGAACAGTGGACTGGTCCTGAACAGGCAATTGTATTATCACTTTCTAGCGGTGAACCTACTGACCGCATCGTCATCAGATACGAGCTCATCATACGTGCAAGGCATGAGCGCAAGGAGGATACTGAGCGCTATGAAGTCCTGCTAGCCCAAGACGGTACAGTGCTACGGGAAGATATAGAGGTACGATCGCTATCAGATCATATGGACTACTGATGAGGAAGGTGCTCAGTATCCTTATTAGTTTGATGTGTCTCAGTACCTACGCACAATCACAGCTAGACATTGGTATCTTGCCCAAGATCGTGGCAAGTACAGAATTGACTGATCATCTCTCGCTAGCAGGATCTCTACAATCTAGACTCTTGCGCAAGGGAGATACAGATATGAAACAAGGCTTCATGTATGCTCTTACTGACCTTACAGGCATAGCAGAATATCGCCTACGTGGAGGGACCCGACTAGCAGCGGGATATCTCTTGAGATCGCGAAAGGGTGAGATCATACACCGATCACTGCAGCAGGCGAGTTGGACAAGATCGCTACATATCTATCGACTAGGTCACAGACTACGTACTGATCAGACCTATTTACCGAGTGGTGATATAGCTCTACGCTTACGATACGCACTGAGCCTGCAAGTTCCGCTCCAGGGATTAAATTTGGATCCGAGAGAGCTTTACCTCAAGCTGGGAGTAGAGCAACTACACCAACTGGCTGAAGGAGAATTTTCTACAGAGCTTCGCTTTATCCCTGCTCTAGGTTACTACCATAGCGATAAGTCTAAAATCGAGCTCGGTGTGGATTCTCGCTATGACTCCTTGTGGTCGGAAGATGATACTTTGACGCTGTGGAGTACGATCTCTTATTATTGGAGATTTTAATAGGACCCTGGATGTAGGTAGATAGTCTACGGGATGATGATGGGGTGCACCCGAACTGCCAATCTGTGTTTGTCATTTTGATGAAAACACAGTTTACAGTAAATTGTCACATTAGCAGCTGGTGATAGGTGAAAAATCTCAGGAAGGCTACTGGTATCTTGGATTGAGTTCTGTCCTATGGACTTAGATAAACAGTTTACAGTAAATTGTCAGAGCGCTCAACACAGCAATTGCACCATGATCACATTCCAGCATTAGTCTAAGTCCCAGATGAGAGCCTCAGCTCTACCACTCCGCAGAGCGTACGTAGCAAGTCCCAAGAAATAGTGCCACTAGATCTTCTTCCTGGTTATATACATGTACCTCATACTTTCCAGTCTTGTGGCTGCGATGGATCTGGCGGGCTTGAGCCCGAAGTATATCACCTACTTGGATAGCTTTAAAGTGGGAGATAGAACTCTCTATACTCACAGCAAGTCTACCGTGGCTGTTACAAGCAAATGCAAATGCACTATCCGCCAAGCTGAAGCTGACTCCGCCATGAGCGATTCTCATACCATTGCACATCTCTGGTCTGACTGTCATGAGGAGATCGCATAGGCCCAGTTCTATGCGCATCACCTCCGCACCTAGCCAGTGGCTAAATTGGTCATGAGACATCATTTCATGGACGATAGCTGTTGGAGTCATGCTTGAGAATTATGCTTTTTCTAAAACTATAGCATAGCCTTGGCCCACTCCCACGCACATAGTACATAGGGCATACTGTCCTGAGGACTTAGACAAGCTCAGAGCGGCCGTATGTGTGATACGCGTTCCTGACGCACCGAGCGGATGGCCTATAGCGATAGCACCGCCATGGATATTGATACGCGCGTCATCATCTGCAAGACCCATCTCACGAGTGCATGCAAGTGACTGCGCCGAAAATGCTTCATTGAGTTCTATGATATCCATATCACTCAAGCTGAGGCCGGCGCGCTTGAGTGCTAGTGCGCTCGCATGCACAGGGCCTATTCCCATGATCCTAGGCTCTACACCTGCAACTGCGCTAGCTACTATGCGAGCCAGTGGCCTGAGGCCATGATCCTTGATACCTTGCTCGCTCGCGATCAGCACGGCTGCTGCACCGTCATTGAGTCCAGAGGCGTTGCCAGCGGTGACGGTACCGCCTTCTGGCTTAAAGGCCGTGCGGAGTTTAGCGAGGCCTGCCATCGTACTTCCACCGCGGATAAATTCATCTTGATCAAATCGAAGGGGCTCTTGTTTACGACGTGGAATAGATATAGGAATGATCTCCTCAGCTAGTCGCCCGCTAGCCTGCGCTGCTGCGGCTTTCTGCTGAGATCGTAGAGCGAATAGGTCCTGATCTTCTCGTGATATCGAATAGAGTTCGGCTAGGTTTTCTGCAGTCTGGCCCATGCCTTCTGTACCATATAGCTTCTCCATGCGGGGATTGACAAATCGCCACCCAAAACTGCTATCATGCATCTGTGCATCGCGGCCAAAGGCTTTGCTAACCTTAGATATTACCCACGGACCACGTGTCATATGCTCTACACCACCACTGAGATATACATCACTCTCGCCAGCGACGATAGCTCTGTGAGCGTGTACGATGGCACTCATTCCAGAGGCACATAGACGGTTGACAGTCTCTCCTGGTACAGACCAAGGTAGACCCGCGAGTAGAAGTGCCATCCGAGCAATATTTCGATTGTCTTCTCCCGCTTGGTTAGCGCATCCTAGTACGACATCACCTATGGCGGCCGGATCAAGATCAGGATTCCTAGCCATGAGTGCCTTGAGGACTTCTGCCGCTAGATCATCCGTCCGTATAGGTGATAGTGTCCCACCAAACTTTCCAAAGGCTGAACGGCAGCCATCTATGATATATCCACTTTTCATTGCTTTGATTCTTTACAGGTAAAGGTCGTGGCTACATGTCATATAAATTGTCCGACTTGCGGGCCGCGTCACGAGCATTTGCTAGACACAGCCGTCAGGTGCGTAATCTTCCTTGTCGAGTAAGTGAAGTGGACAACCATCTTGTCCTGCATTTTGCCGAAAGGCATATACTCCTGGAGCGTCTCTGGACTGCCAGTAGGATAGCACTAGATTTGTAATCTTATATGACGTCCATGAAGTATCTGCTATGTCTATCTCTGAGTTCTATAATTACGTGCGCTTTCGCGCAAAATACAGTAGGTCTCATCAGCTATGATGCTAGCGAGACCTATGATGGATATAATATCATCTATCCGCACAATCAACCCCATGTATATCTTCTAGATAACTGTGGCGAAATCGTGCACTCGTGGACGGACGCAGACGATCGTCGTCCAGGTAATACTGCTTATCTCATGCCAGATGGTCGTATAATCAAGACGAGCAGAAATGCATCTCTAGCAGGTGACCCGATCAGAGCGGGCGGGGCAGGAGAGAAGGTGGAGATAAGGTCTTGGGATAATGATTTACTGTGGAGTTATACTCTCAATGATAGTACTCAGAGACTCCATCATGACATCGAGCCATTGCCAGACGGTACGATCTTGATGATTGCGTGGGAGAGAAAGACTCGCACAGAAGCTATTGCTGCCGGGCGCGACACATCGCTCCTAGGTGAGGAGATATGGCCAGATATGATAATCCAAGTGAATCCTGAGACAGATCAAATTGTATGGGAATGGCATGTATGGGATCACATGATACAAGACTTTGATAGCTCTAAAGCAAACTTTGGTGTGGTGCCCGATCACCCAGAGCTGATCGATATCAATATAGATGATGATGCCAATCCTGACTGGATTCACAGCAACTCGATAGACTATGACGCTGATAATCAGCTCATACTGCTGAGCTCGCCATTTCTATCTGAGATCATGGTGATAGATCATAGTACTACTACCAATCAAGCGGCAGGCAGTACTGGTGGAAATAGCGGGAGAGGCGGTGATCTCATGTGGCGCTGGGGTAATGTAGCTAATTATGGACAGGGCGATAGCACCTCACAGCAGTTATGGAACCAGCACGATGCCCGCTGGATAGATGATCCATGGTTGGATAGATTTGATCCGCTGTATGGCCAGATCAGTGTATTTAATAATCAAGTAGAATCTGACATAAGTGAAGTTAATGTGATCTCCAACACATTTGACATGTATGACTGGGGATATCCAGAGGATGAGAATCAGTTTTTACCAATGAGTTTTTTAGAGACCATACGTCATCCAGTACCACAGCGCATATGGTCTACAGGGCTGAGCAGTAGCCAGTACTTACCCAATAGTAATTTTCTCATTTGCGCTGGTCGCTCGGGATATAGCTGTGAGATCACTCCATCTGGTGAAGTAGTGTGGGAATATATCACTCCACTCAGATCTGGGGCTCCTGTAGCACAGGGTGATACACTACTACGGAACCAAAACTTGACTTTCAGGATGCAGAGATTTCCTGTCGACTTCAGTGCTTTTGTAGGTAGATCTCTGGAGTCGCAGGGATGGATAGAACGTGAGCCAGATTCTAGCTATTGCGACCTGCTTACTTCTACGGCGGATCTCCGTGAGATACCGTTTTCGCTTGTACCCAATCCAGCTGATGCGCTCGTATCTCTGCAGTGGGAATCAGCAGATGCAGTGGATATCCTCGTGCATAGTATCTCTGGAAAGCAGATGATGCACAAGAGAGCCATGTCAGGTGGAGCTTGCTATATGGAAGTCACCGACTGGCCAGCTGGCATCTATGTGATACGTATAGGCGATCGGACTACTAAGAAACTTGTCGTGTACTGAATTCGTACCAGCTGCTATTCTCGGAATGTCTCTACGTACTTGGCGACAGCTTTGATTTGCTCTTTAGATAGCACACCTTCATAAGCAGCCATTTGCTCTCGCCCTTTGGTGATGACGGTGATTCTCTCCTTAAGAGATAATGTGCTCTCTGTGAGATCATGTGCTCCGCTGGCACCCATATTACCTTTAGCGCCGTGGCAAGTGATGCAATTGAGCTTGTAGATGCGCTTGCCATCCAGTTCTTTGCTATCTCCACTACCAGCACCATATCCACTGTTGGGAATGGCTGGTCCTAGTTCTTCATTTTTGGCGCAAGCCGAGATCATTACTGTAGCTATGATTGCAATGATGAGTAGTTGTAGAGTCTGTACTTTAAGCATGGCTTAAAGATAGGTGGCTGCAAGGATATGTACTGGCTTGAACCCATTTCGTGCATTAGGATTTATTGATGGGCTTATCTTTTTACATAACGTCCATGTTTATAGAGACTTATGACGATATGGGATAATCTGCGAGTGTAAGTTTTACTTACGGAAAAAATGACTCTCCTAAAGGGCCACTAATCCATATGTCAACTCTCGTCAGTTTACTTCGCGCCTAGCGTCTATCTGCTTCAGCCTCAGGCACCTACCAGAGGTAGGCAAGCTTCACCTGCTCGACTTACGAAGTGAAGACGAGCCTCCTCGCCATAGCACGCTGTGACTCGTCGGCAGAACACCTGACGCTCTTGCAGATAATCACTATCCATGAAGCCTAATGCACTAATTGGCTTGAAGGGGATGACATACAGGAAAATTCTATAGACATACTGAGCACAATGTGTAAATACTGAGTAGGTATAGTGAACTTTCTAGCAGCAACATACATTCTTGACTACTTCATCTCTGCTAGATAGAGCCATAGGATCTCTGATGAGTTCACTATAGGTCAATTACTAACTAGTCTTACCAGAGAATCGATCTTTGTAGTCCATCATGTCAGAAATTCTAAGCACAAATCCGGTCTTACTACTATTTGTAGTTGCTTCTCTTGGCTACTTGATCGGTAGTATCAAGATAGGCGGTAGTAGTCTGGGAGTGGCTGCTGTACTATTTACAGGATTGGCGATAGGTGCGATAAATCCAGCATTTAGAATTCCAGATATTGTATTTATCCTCGGACTCTCGATCTATGTATATAGTATAGGATTGCGATCTGGTCCTGCATTTTTCAGATCATATCAGAAGAACGGATTGCGAGACTTCTTATTTATTATCGGCATGCTGTGTCTCACAGGACTGATAGCCACAGGATTATTTTTCCTATGGGACTTTAGCGCTGCGACCGTTACGGGAATGTATGCTGGTAGTAGTACTAATACAGCTGCCATGGCTGGTGTCATCGAGTACATCGGTAATTCTTATCCAGAAGCTGAGGCGACTGCCGTCACCAGTGATGTTGCGCTAGGATATACATACTCTTATCCTATGGGTGTGATGGGAGCCATGATCGCCATAGTACTGATGGAACGCCTCTTTAAGATCGATTACGCCAAGGAGAGCAAGACGCTACAGAGCGAGTACCCACTTGGTGAGGATCTCACGAGTCAGTCCATCGAAATCACCAGTACAACCGCCATCGGTAAGTCGCTACGTGAAGTTTCTAGTGGATTGGGCTTTCAGCTCAATTTTGGTAGGGTCATGCGAGATGGAAAGGTATCACTTGCTCACTGGGAATGGGTCTTTCAAGCAGGAGATCAATTGATGATTGTAGGTAGCAAGAGTGAAATCGGTGAAGCCATCAATCAACTCGGTCGAGCAGTCGACTCTGGTCTCAGCTACGATCGACGTCACTATGATGTGCGGCGGATATTTGTGAGTAATTCGCGCTTAGCCGGTAGGACCTTGGCCTCTCTCAATCTTGCCGCCAAGTTTGATGCAGTGATTACTCGCATAAGACGTGGCGATGTAGACATGTTGGCTCAGGGAAATACAGTGCTAGAACTCGGCGATAGAATCAGATTTATAGCCTCGCGCAAGGACTTGAAGAAACTATCCAGATACTTTGGAGATAGCTATCAGCGCTCCAGTCAGGTAAATTTATTTTCTTTTGGTCTAGGTATCGGACTTGGCCTACTTCTAGGAAGTATCGAGCTCACACTCAGCCCTACCATTACCCTCAAGTTAGGTTACGCAGGCGGACCTCTCATAGTAGGTCTTTTGCTCGGCACATTGCGACGCACTGGTCCTATCGTATGGACCTTACCCTATGGAGCCAATGTCACTTTGGAGCAGATAGGTCTGATATTCCTTCTCTCGGCGATCGGTGTCAAAAGCGGAAATGGGTTTTTCGAATCACTTTCGGCGGAGGGATTGACGATCTTTCTTGGTGGCAGTATAATCAGTCTCCTTACGGCTTTCATCACACTTCTCGTAGGATATAAGCTATTGCGTATTCCTTTTAGCTTCCTCATGGGGATGGTCAGTAATCAACCTGCTATACTCGATTTTGCTAAGTCGCGTACAGGGAATAGAATTCCTGACTATGGTTTCAGCATGGTTTTTCCAATTGCTCTGATCATGAAGATTGTAATTGCTCAGCTCCTTTTCGTGGTGTTACAGACCTAAGACCACGCGGTGGTCAAGCGGTACTTATCCTTTCGACACTTGTGAACTAAGTTCACGCTTGGGTGTTTAACTTCCCTTATAAATCACATTTTCTGATCCAAATTTAGACTTCACACATGAAAAATTTCTTATTTCTATCTCTCGCATCCTTGTTGTTTCTAGCAACTGCTTGTAACAAAGAAGGTAAAGTAGAGGCTGGCGACGCTCAAGAAACAGCTGACAGAGTAGCTGCCGCTACCACTGTAAAGATTAATCCTAGCGCAAGCATGATCCACTGGACAGGTAGCAAGGTTTCTGGTAAGCACACTGGCACATTTAATGTAAAGAGTGGTGAGCTCCAAGTAAAAGATGGTAACATCGCTTCTGGAAACTTTGTCATAGACATGACGAGCCTCACTGTAACTGATCTAGAAGGTCAGAAAAAAGCGGACCTAGAAGGTCACTTGAAAAATGCTGACTTTTTTGAAGTAGAGACAAATCCGACTGCTAAGTTTGAGGTAGTTGACAGCCGTAAAGTTGATAACTCTGATTCAGGTATTACACACCAGATTACAGGTAACTTAACCATGAATGGCAAGTCAAAAAGTATCACCATTCCAGCTACTGTGTCTACAGAAGGTGGATTTTCAGCGGTGACTCCTGAGTTTACGATTAACAGGACTGACTGGGATATCAAGTATGGCTCTGGTCTACTTGGTGTAGCTAAAGATAAAGCAATCAGCGATGATGTAGATATCAAGATAGAGCTGAAGGGATAGATCCTTGGGTTCTTGTAGAAGATATATTGCCGATGCTCCTTGTGGAGCATCGGCTTTTTATTTATTTGCATATTTACAATATGGCAAAAGTTACAGGAGTAGGGGGTGTCTTTCTGACCTCCAAGGATGTAGAAGCAACCAAGTCTTGGTATGCCAAGCACTTAGGATTTGCGGTAGATGAATATGGTACCATGTGGGATATGAGAACTTCTGGTGCCCCTGATCAGCCGGTCTACCTACAGTGGAGCGTGATGAAACACGACACACCTTACATCAAGCCCTCTACAGAGAACTATATGGTCAATTATCGAGTAGATGATTTAGTATCGCTCATAGCTCAACTGCGCGATGCCAGAGTGACTATAGTAGATGAGATGGAGACATACGACTACGGTAAGTTTATCCATATCCTCGACATAGATGGACGGAAAATAGAGCTATGGGAACCTGTAGATTCGGTTTTTTCGCCTCAGTAGATTAATGTGACATCACCTGATAAGATACGTGGCGGGCTGCCGTCAATGTCTATACGTGCGACATATACGTAGACACCAGACATAGCAAGTTGACCTTTTATCAGTCCATTCCATCCTGTAGTGGGATCATTCAATTCAGCCTGATCGATATGGTAGACCATGCTACCCCAGCGGTCATATATCGACATAGAATATGATCCAGTAAGATCACCTGCTAGTACGGAAAAGATGTCATTTACACCGTCTTGATTTACAGGTGAAAATACATTGGGTATAAATATGTCTGGCTCATTGACAGTAATAGTGAGATCAAGTAAATCGGTACAGCCGAGCGAACTACTTACTAGGAGCCTATACATGCCAGCATCCGCTGAAGTCACTGGAATCATCAAGCAGCTATCACAGCCAGCGAGCGGAGGAGTCCAAGCCACCGTGGTAGCAGGGGCGGTTGTAGTGTATTCTAGAATCTGGCTCTCTCCCGCATCTAGTGCCAGTCGTGTAATTCCATCCACCATGATCTGCTCTGATGGATCTATAGTAAATGACTCTCTATAACTACAGCCTGCTGCATCTATGATCACCATCTCGTAGTCCGCAGCCTCTAAGTCCGTGAACAGACCCTCTGCAGATATAGCACTCATGAGCTGGTAGCTATATGGTGCAGTGCCTCCCGTCACGGCCGTGATCCGTACAGATCCAAGTCCAGTAAGGCAGTCAGCTGGAATGGTACTCAAGTCAGCATCCGTGATGCCAGAGCCACTGCGCTCTACAAGGTAGGACACTGCACTAGAGCATCCATTATCTAGCGAGGTGACAGTTACCGTATATAGACCTATGGCCATTACAGACACTTGTGCGCCGACAGCGCTGAAGCCATCAGGTCCAGTCCATACTATTTCATCTCCATCAGTTATACTCTCTAGTACACTTAGATTCACTTGTGTCTCCGTGCAAGACAGTGAGCCTGATACAGCGATGATGGGGCTAGGCGACAAAGTATCTAGGACTACGGCAATGCGATCGATAAATTGGCAATCTGTACTCGGATCGGTGACTACGATTGTGTGCAATCCTGACTGTGTAGTGACGATGTCAATTCCTGTATCAGTGCTGCCATCAGGTAGAGTCCACTGGAGTAGCCAGTCAGCTTCTGCGCCTGCAGCCGAGACATCCGCGAAGGTGATAAGACAGGTAATCGTGTCAGCGCTTAGAGTTACTACGGGAAGTTCTGCGTCTTGGTCTACAATCACCGTATCCGCAGACGTGCAACCATTGACCCCTGTCACTGTGACGGTGTATTCGCCTGGTCTATAGATATAGGGATTGAGCACATCGCTTGTGTAACCTGATGGTCCCATCCACTGTATACTGCTTATCGCACGTGTCGTATCAGCTAGTAATTGCAGAGAATCAGTATCACAGCTGAAGACACTAGGGTTATTTATCTCTACAGTGGCTCTCATCGTATCTGCCACGACGGTAAAGAATCTCTCTAGCGTGCAACCGTTCTCTCTATTCGTCACAAGTAGCGTGTAAGCACCTCCTGTCATGGTTGTCACTTCGTCACCCGTCTCATCAAATCCCCCTGGGCCCTGCCAAGCTACGTCATATACTCCAGGGGGAGAAACTTGGAGATTAGCACTCTCTGTATTACAAGTAATGGTGTCAGTCATCAAAGTGAATACTGGCTCACTCTCGTCCTTGATGACAAGTACATTTTGTGTGATCGTACAGCCATTTAGTGCCATGACTGTCAGCGTATAACTGCCACTATCTGTCACTATGAGATCCTCCTCCATGGAGATGATGGTTCCATTTTGCGACCAGCTTATTTCATAGTCATTGCTCTGCGGACTTACGTCCAAAAGTGTCTCTGTGACCAGACAAGTGAGAGTATCGTATGTAATAGAGAGTATCTCAGGATCATCTCTCTGAGCCTCTACCATAATGCTGTCAATAGTGGTACAGCCATTACTAGCTGTAATAGTCACTCTATATGTACCAGCTTCGCCTATGCGAGGGCTCGTCTCGACACTCGTGTAATCAGATGGCCCCATCCAGCTAAAGTCTACACCATCTGTTGTAAGCCTGATGGTAGTGCTGTCTTGTAAGCAAGTTAGTATATCGGCCTCGAGCATAGCACTAGGAGATATAGTATCGGCGAGTACAGTCACTAGCGTATCCCACGTGCAGCCATTATTTGCTGTAATCGTTACCGAGTAGTTACCGCTTCTAGGAAATTCTGGCCGAGCTATACTGTCGACGTAGTCATCTGGGCCAGTCCAGGTGTAGGATGCATCCGCAAAGACCGTATCTACGATAGGTTGTACCACGGTCATAGCGCAGGTAATACTATCTATGATGTCATAGCTGCTACGTGGAATACCTAGATTACCTAAGACTTCAATGGTGATCTCTGCGCTACATCCACTTGGAGCTGTGATGATAAGCGTATAAGTTCCTACCGTATCATAAGTTGGCTCGGCTACAGGGCGATTGTATGCATTGGGCCCAGACCAGAGATACATATACCCAGCAAGGACCGTATCTAGATTAAATCTACCTACAGGGTTGGAGCATGTAAGTGTATCAGCCATCACTGTAGTCAAAGGAAGATCGCTAGCTGCAGCAATAAATACACTGGCCGTGTCACTGCATCCATTTCCATCCATGAATTCAACAAAATATGTTCCGGTATCCGTTACAGTGGGAAATTGCTCCATTGAGAAGATTGCCCCTCCAGGTCTAGACCATGTGTAAATCCAGAATTCACTGCCTGTATGGGTTATTTCAATCGATGGAGTATTGCACCCTATTGTATCAGGACTTATTTCCAGTTGCGGTAGTGGGGTAGAGGTGATGACGATCTCCACTATGTCTATACATCCATCTGTAGATTCTACACGCGCATAGTATGTACCTGGCTCATCTATGATTGGACTGATAGCATTCTGCTCAGTCAAAGCATCCACTTCAGAGCTGAAGTAATTAATCGTGATGATGACATTCCCATTGAGATCGGTATAGTTGAGAGTAGATAAATCATAATTCGACCCCACGCAAAGCAGCGGCACAGGGTCAGGTGTATATGTCACGTCGAGGGTGCCAAACTCGAGCGCTACACTTAGCACCTGCACGCATCCTAGGGAAGATTCTACCCTGATGTATATCAGGCCATCTGACGTGATGGTAAGATCGGTGAGAGCATTATTACCATCTCGAGCATCAGATTCAGTAGTGTGATATGTGATGATCTCAGATCCATCACCACCAGTAAGTACGAGTTCATCAAGATCATACTCTGCGGCGCATATGACGGGTACAATATCGACCACCAACTCTGGTAATGGTAAGACCACCACTGCGACACAGACCGTATCACTATTAACACATGCCGTAGACCATACACAAACATCGCCACCAGTGTCTCCGAAGTCAACAGAGATCGAGGTAGCGTCTATAGTAGTTATGGAAGCACCAGGCGGTGCGCTCCATTCCAGATCTTCTCCGAGGGGCAACACGGAGTAGATTACACCCCTATCGCCAGCGCATACTTCGATATCGGCTTGGTCTATGACGGGAACTTCTGGAGGAGCTACAGGTATACCTGGACAGACTATATGCTCATTGACTGAGCCACCTGTACTTCCGGTAAATCCTAGATAATATTCAGTGCCACCGAGAAAACCTTCAATGTCAAAGTTCTCGTCTATGAGGGTCTCTCCGTCAAATGTCACAACGATATCCCCCGTAAGATTGTCATACGTGAAGGTGATATCATGAAATTCACCATCTTCAAAATCCGTGAATAGTGGAAATGATCCTGAGCACTCTGGTCCGAAGAGGGGATAATCTTGATCCTGATTTAAAAATATAGCGACATGATCACAGTTTGGATCGCCTATTTCTGGATTCCTCCAAGTATCAAATTCTATTATAAATGCCTCTACAAAATTCAGAGTACCTATGCTGCTACCTGTACCGGCACACTGATCTGGTATCGTGGATATAACTAGTGTCATACCATCAGCTCCGGTACTATTATTGTTACCGAAGTTCATGGTGAAGGCGAGATCAATCCCATCAGATATATCTCGTGGAAATTGATCCCACACACATCCAGTCTGCCCAGCAGTGGCACTTGTCAAAGTAAAGCAAGAGTCGCACTCTATGATACTGATCTCGGCATCACCAGTAGTCTGCCAGTCTGGCATCATCATCAGTGATATAAGACCAGTAGAATGGGCCATACATATGGTCCCCGCTGTGGCAAAGACAAGTAGTAGCTTAATCACAGATGAACTCCAAAGTCTACCTCCCTCCATAGACCTCGAAGATAAGCGAATTACTAGATCCGCTGCCTAGGGTGTTGATTTGAGGTAGTCTTGTAGATAGCAATAGCAATATATAACCAGTCCTTGTAGTAAAAATGCACAGCCAGCGCCCACAATCCTCTGATCTGTATGGGCCACTAGCTCTAGACAGATCGCGATCATTCCTAATAGAAATAACAGTCCCGAAGATACTCGCCAAGATGATCGCAGTTCCTGATGGTTGCGAGAGTCCAGTAAGATGATCATAGTAGCCAACTGCAGCACTGCGACGACCACTCCAAAACTAGCATAAGTAGCCATGTCCACAAAGTACCATATGGCTATACCACCGAGGAGTGACACCACTAGATATATGCATAGCCATCGCCAGAGTTGTTGACTTCTATCCTTGATCATCTGACACTTGCATGGCCTGTCTTATGATTGACTCATCACAGATTTCAGGTAAAGTAATCTGTAATTGAGTGTCACTTTTCATTGCTTCTTTGGCTGTATACATGGCATGAGGGTTTCGTGCCCAGCTGCGTCTAGCGATACCATTATTTACATCCCAGTTGAGCATAGATTTTATTTTGGCAGCTGATGCTTCGGTTCCATCTATCAGCATGCCAAATCCACCATTGATTACTTCACCCCAGCCTACACCGCCTCCATTGTGCAAGCTCACCCATGTCGCTCCCCTAAAGCTGTCACCTATTACATTTTGAACCGCCATATCTGCCGTGAAGCGAGAGCCATCTTGGATATTGGCAGTCTCTCGGTAGGGACTATCCGTACCGCTTACGTCATGGTGATCTCTGCCTAGTACTATCGCTCCTGTAATTTCTCCTGACGCGATAGCTTCGTTAAATGCTAGGGCAATTTCTACTCTTCCTCTGGCATCTGCGTATAGGATTCTAGACAGAGACCCTACAATGGGTAGATTATTGCCGGCGCTCTGTATCCACTCGAGGTTATCTGTGAGTTGGCCATGGATTTCAGGAGGCGCTTGATCTAGCATGGCTTGGATGACGGTAGCAGCTAACTCATCAGTACGTTTCAGATCCGCTTGATCTCCACTACAACACACCCAGCGGAAAGGACCGAATCCATAGTCAAAGCACATAGGTCCCATAATATCCTCCACATAACTAGGGAATAGATAGGTGTCTGCATTTTTATCTTTCCATACTTCAGCATCTGCCTCACCAGCCTCTTTAAGAAATGCATTTCCGTAATCCCAGAAGTACATGCCATCATCACTTAGCTTCTTGACTGCTGCTACGTGTCTCTGCAAGGTGGATTTCAGCTCTTTCCTAAATTTCTTTACATCACTGTGCATAAGCTCAGCTGCCTCCTCAAAGCTGTAGCCGACCGGGCAATAGCCCATGTCGTCAATATTGTGCAAGCTGGTCTGATCAGATCCTAGATCCACGTGTACTTTCTCTTGAGCAAAGTACTCCCAGAGATCTACGATATTACCTTGGTATACATAAGTAATAGCTTTTTTATCATGTAGCGATTGATCCGCTGCGGTCAACAGTTTATGTAAGTCAGAGTGCACGCAGTCGCGCATCACATATCCATCTGTCACCCTCTGGCTGATGGCCTCGGGGTCTACCTCGGCTATGATACTCACTGCACCTGTGATGACGCCGGCAAGTGCTTGAGCTCCGCTCATACCTCCCAGTCCTGATGTAATGAATAATTTTCCACGTAGGTCCTTAATGTTAGGATCTTGCAGGCGTGCCGCATTGAGTAAGGTGATGGTAGTGCCATGCACGATGCCTTGAGGCCCGATGTACATGAAGGAGCCAGCGGTCATCTGACCATACTGAGTGACTCCAAGAGCATTATAATAGTTCCAGTCATCTTTACTGCTGTAGTTAGGTATCATCATACCATTAGTCACTACGACTCTAGGCGCGGCGGGGCTAGAGGGGAATAGGCCAAGTGGATGGCCAGAGTACATCACTAGTGTCTGCTCATCAGTCATATCAGCGAGATACGACATGGTGAGCCGATACTGCGCCCAGTTTTGGAATACGGCACCATTACCACCATAGGTAATGAGCTCCTGCGGGTGCTTAGCGACTACTGGATCGAGATTGTTTTGTATCATGAGCATAATCGCGGCTGCCTGTGACGTGCGAGCAGGGTAGTCACTTATCGGTCGAGCATATACATCATGCTTGGGCATATATCTGTACAGGTAGATCCGGCCGTATTTTTCGAGCTCTTCTATAATTTCTGGTAATAATTGGACATGGTGCGCCGCAGGAATGTAGCGCAGTGCATTTTGGATGGCAAGAACTTTTGCCTTGGCATCAAGCCTATGACTGTGAGATCTTCTAGGCGCATGGCTGACGTTCTTGGAGAGTCCTGGATGATCGGGTAAGTCATCCGGAATTCCAGCTTTTATTTCTTCTGCAAAGCGTGTCTTGGTCGCCGTATCGATAGCAGTTCTTTCCAGTAAGTCCATGATCAAAGATCGTACTTTAGCCAGTGATGAAGAAGCGGATATTAATTACGGGAGCGAGCGGATTTGTGGGTAGTCATCTTGTAGACGCAGCGGTGGAGATGGGTCTGGAAGTATATGCTGGTGTTCGAGCCACGAGCAGTAAGAAATATCTTCAGCATGAGGGATTGCAATTTTTCCCTATCGACTTTTCAGCTCCTGAGCAATTGCAGGTGGATATGGAGGCTTTCGCCAATCGGCACGGCGGATTCCACTATATTATACAAAATGCCGCGGTCACCCGGCCAAAAAAAATAGAGCAGTTTCAGGACAATGTCAGCTACACTAAATTACTCGCTGAGCTTGGGATGGAAACCCAGCCTGATCTCGAGCGATTTGTCATGATCAGTAGTCTTGCTGCCATAGGACCTCTACGTGACATACACGCTGAGGCTCTTACAGAAAACAGCCCATATAAGCCCATCACTCCCTATGGCAAAAGTAAGAGAGATGCGGAGATGGCCCTCCGTGCCATGACTGATTTACCCTATATCATAGTCCGGCCCACTGGGGTCTATGGTCCTAGAGATAAAAACTTTGGACAAGTCTTCAGAGCGATGGAGCGTGGAATTGATCTACGATTGGGATCTGACAAGCAAGAGTTGAGTTTTATCTATGTAACAGATCTAGCCAAGGCGGTGATGCAGTTGCTTGCGGGCAACAACAAATCGCCGACTGATCTAGCTCCAGCGCCATCAATTTATAATATCACTGATGGTAATGTCTATAGACCTTCGGAGTTTGCATCTTTTATTCGCTCGGTAGTAGGCGGTAAGCAGCGTGTAGTGCGTATACCCAGAACTGTGCTGATGGGTATATCGTATCTCCTTTGGGCGAAAGCCCGCTTACAATCCCGGGCACTTCACTTATCTCCTCACAAAATGAAAGAACTCACGGCCCCTAGCTGGCGCTGCGACATAGCAGCTCTACGAGAAGCTATAGACTTCAAGCCGGATTATAAACTGGAAAGTGGAGTAGCGGTCTACTACAAATGGCTCACCGAGCAATCTACTTAACTAGAGCAAATTCCTCCTGAGGGTACGACTTATCTGCAAGCTTCTTGCTGATCGCCGAGAACGCATCTAGAGTGATGCGTATATCCTCTTCTGTGTGAGAGGACGTAGGTATCAACCGCAGGATGATCATTCCCTTAGGTACTATAGGGTATACTACGAGTGAGCAGAATACGCCATAGTTTTCTCGGAGATCTTTCGTCAAGTGTGTCGCTTCTTGCAGCGATCCTTCCATAAATACTGGCGTGACGCAAGAGTTAGTGACGCCTATCTTCATACCGAGATCACGTAGTCCGCTCTGTAGCATGCGGACATTATTCCATAGCTTTTCTCTCATTTCAGGGCGAGCCTTCAGCATTTTCATACGCGCTTGTATACCCTGCACGATAGGCATAGGTAGACTCTTAGCAAATACTTGTGAGCGCATGTCATAGCGCATATGCTCTATCAGATATTTATCCGCAGAAAAGAATGCACCGACACTTGCCATCGATTTGGCGAAAGTGGAGAAATAAATATCTATTTCATCTTGTACACCTTGCTCCACGCCTGCACCGCGCCCGTCTTTCCCAAGCGTACCAAATCCATGAGCGTCGTCAATAAATAGTCGGAACTCATACTTCTTCTTAAATTCTACTATTTCCTTGAGCTTACCCTGATCGCCTCGCATACCAAAGACACCTTCACTGATGACCATGATGCCTCCTCCAGTTTTCTCGGCTTCCTTTTCTGCGCGCAGTAGATTTTTTTCAAGGCTGTCCATGTCATTGTGCGTAAACATGAAGGACTTACCAAAGAGTAATCTAATTCCATCAATGATACACGCATGCGACTCGCCATCATAGACAACCACATCACGGCGTCCTACAAGGGAGTCGATAGCACTTACGATACCTTGATAGCCAAAGTTGACGAGAAGTGCAGCTTCTTTATATGTGAAATCTGCTAGCTCGGCCTCTAGCTCACGGTGTAGCTTAGTATCACCGGTCATTACGCGTGCACCCATAGGATAGGCCATGCCCCACTGCTCAGTAGCTTCTGTATCGGCTTTTCTGATCTCAGGATCATTGGCCATGCCTAGATAGTTATTGATACTCCAGCAGATTACTTCTTTGCCCTGAAACATCATGCGTGCTCCTAAGTCGCCTTCTAGATGTGGGTAGATGTAGTAGCCTTCGGCAAAGTGTGCAAATCGATTAAGGGATTGGGGAGTTCTTAGCTTTTCGAATAAATCCATTTCTTCAGTCTTCTCAGTTTAACTCTGTCGATCGGCGATGGAAGGAGATAATAGTAGTATGGGCGATATTTCTTGCCTGCAAGTCTATTTTCTCTGAGCCAATCTTGATTATAAATTTTGCTCATGTACTTACTTCCGTGGTCTGGAAGTAGCACCACTACTGTGGAAGCAGAGCTTAGCTCATCTGACATCGCATAGACACCTTGGATAGCTGCACCGCTGCTGTACCCTGCAAAGATAGCTTCCCTCTTGGCTAATAACTTAGCTTGACGGGCACTATCCTTATCAGAAGCACTCACAAATCTGTCTACATACTTCATATGCATGCTATCGGGGATATAGGACTTTCCTACTCCTTCCAGTAGATAGCTGCGGACATCACTCCGAGACCATGAGCCTGTCTCATGATATTTCTTAAGGATACTTCCCTCGGCATCGACGCCTATGGTGCGTATACCTGGATCTTGCTCTTTAAGATATCTAGCAGTTCCTGAGAGTGTACCTCCCGTGCCAGCCGTTGCCACAAAGTGTGTGATCTTCTTTTCCGTCTGGGCATAGATTTCCGGCCCGGTAGTCACGTAATGTGCAAATGGATTGGAAGGATTCACATATTGATTGAGATGGACAGAGTTGGGCGTTGACTTAGCGATGCGCTCTGCAACCTTGTAGTAGGAGCGAGGATCATCCTTTGACACTTTGGCCGGACACACGATCACTCGGGCACCAAGACTCTGCAGCTGGTCTACTTTTTCTTTAGAGCTCTTGCTAGGTATAGCTATGACGCACTTGTAACCTTTGACAGCGCAGATGATGGCTAGACTCATGCCGGTATTGCCACTACTAGCTTCTACGACTGTTCCACCTGATCTGATGAGTCCTTCGTCTTCAGCTCGCTCTATCATGAAGAGAGCAGCCCGATCCTTGGTACTTAAACCTGGATTGAATGCTTCGACTTTGGCATAGACCTCAGCACCCACGTCTTCACTCACACTACGTAGTCGTATGAGCGGCGTATTACCGATAGTATCCAATATAGAATTGTACTTCGTTGGCTTCATGAGCGCAGGTTTACTGAGCTTGGGTGGCTCAGAGGTTATACTTGATCAGGTCTATGCTCCATATAAATGTACAAGTTTCTACTTACATAGGTTCCCCGATCATCCCGAGATCGACCTTTGATTGAAAGAAAGTCATATTTATAGTTGGCTGATGATCAGGTATCTGTCGGGTTGCTTCATGCCCAACTAGCCGCATCTCGGACCACAGGACAGGGATGCCTCATCCATTGCATCTTTGCAAGGTGTCAAGGATCTACAAGAAAGTACTCATCATACGACTTAGCAGTATGGGTGACGTGGTGGTCTGCAGTCCTGTCGTGCGCTGTGTCAAGTTGCAGTGGGGCTGTGAACTACACTTTGTAGTAAAGCGGCAGTTTGTAGATGTAGTGAGAGATTCACCCTACTTAGATCGCATTCACGTACTGGATGATGACCAGCGTGCTCTTCACAAAATCCTTCAAGCAGAAAAGTACGATCTCGTCATAGATCTGCACAAAAATATGAGATCGCGCAGGATACTTTCGGCACTGTCTACCGCTGCAGTGACATATGATAAGCTCAGATGGGAAAAGTGGTTATGGATAAATTTTAAAATTAATCGGATGCCAGATAAGCATCTAGTGGATAGATACTTCGATGCATTGGCTCCACTAGGCTTGAAAAATGATCAGCATGGTCTCGATTATTTTTTATCACAGAAGGATCGCGATGTCGCAAGTCAATTTTTAAACTTGCATAAGATTACTAGCCAGTATGACGTCATCGTACTTGGCGCTGCTCATAAAACAAAGCGAGTGCCACTTGATCTCGCTAGACAGATTATACAGTCAGCAAATCGCCAGATCATTATTATAGGTGGCCCTGCAGAAGCCTCCGATGGTGCGAGCTTACAAGAGGACAGTAGGGGTAAAGCGATAAGCGCCTGCGGAGAGATGTCTATATCACAGTCGGCGGCACTGATTGCGAATTGTGATCATGTCGTCACTGGCGATACGGGCATGATGCATATCAGTGCAGCTTTCAAGAAGAAAATTGTAGTCGTATGGGGTAGTACCCATGAGGATCTCGGTATGTATCCTTACATGCCTTTCGGCAAAATGTCTCACTACAATGCTCGCGTACCTCTAGCGTGTAATCCCTGTACCAAAATCGGCAATTCCAAGTGCCCAAAAGGACACTTTAAATGTATGGAACAGCAAGATGCTAAGGCCATATCTCAACAAATAGCCGATAACTAAGCTTACTATTACCCACCACAACTTCAATTTATCATGAGTACACAGCAGCCACAGTATGTCAATCAATCCAAGATTGTTCGATGGGCCATCATTGGTTTTCTTATCCTTCTCCTCTTTTTTGTCTTGACGAATACCACCTTTCTTACCATAGAGCCAGGTCACGTCGGAGTGAAGTTTAAGAGATTTGACGGAGGTCTTAAAAAAGAAAAGATTTTTGAGCAAGGTTTTCACGTAGTAGCCCCTTGGGATCGTATGATCGTATACGCTACACGGTACAATGAAAATGTAGAAAAGATGGAGGTCCTCAGTAAAAACGGACTGAACATCGTGGTAGAGCTTTCTTTCAGATATAGACCGATTGATACACAGATAGGATATCTTCATGACAATGTAGGAGAAGATTTCTTAAGCAGGATTATCATACCAGAGATCAGATCAGCTACGAGAGAAGTCATAGGAAAGTATCTGCCAGAAGAACTATACTCTACCAAGCGTGAAGCGATTCAGGACGAGATATTTACGCGCACCGCTGAGGCATTGACCAAGAAGCATATCGCACTGGATGCTATTCTCATCAGACAGGTCAAACTGCCTACTACCCTAGAGCAAGCCATCGAGCGTAAACTCAAGCAAGAGCAGGAAAATCTAGAATACGATTTCAAACTTCTCAAAGAAAGAAAAGAGGCTGAGCGTAAAATCATCGAGGCAGAGGCAAAAGCGAAATCCAATGAGATTCTCAGTGCAAGTCTTACCGATAGAATTCTTCAAGACAAAGGCATCGATGCTACAATCGAATTATCTACTAGTCCAAACTCTAAAGTGATCATCGTGGGATCAGGTGACTCAGGCCTGCCATTGATTTTAGGCAATAATTAGAAAGCGGGTAGAGAACGATTTACCACTTAATCAGGTCAATTCGTATATAAATCCTTAAAACAGCCCTTTTGGAAGTGTCTGCTAGCCGACGTTATGCATGATAGTTTTGTTTAATATGTTTGGCTGTTATCTTGGTCTTCCTATGACTTGATCGTCACAGCACTCGCAAGATTTACATGGGATCTGCTTGGCATGATGTAGGTCGTATTTCCCTACGGCTGTACATGGAAAAAGATGAATATATCCAGATATTTTACAAGTCACCGTTCATTAGATGTATCAATGTTAAGTGCGAGGATGTAATCAGGTTTTCTGTTTATCGAGATCTCTGATGACGAGTGCATAGAAGTCGTTACCTAGAGATAAGTAACCGTGCTCATAGCAGAAATAGTACACTTTACCAGCTTTAGTGGTATAAGTGTGCGTATGATAATCAAACCGATAGCCTCGACTTAGTAGCATGTCCTTGTGTACTTTGTTCTTACCCGTGGGGTTGAGCTCCAGTAGGATTTTCCTATTTTTTCTTAGCACTGCGTTGATCTCTCTGATGTAAGAGTTGCTGCCGCTGTTTTTTTTGTTATACGCTTCACTACGACACTGATCAGAACAATATTTCTTATCAGCTCTTCCTATAAAACTGGTGTTACAATTTAAACATTCTGCCATCGAAAAGGTAATTAAGAGTGCACCATCAAAGATAAGTGCGATTTATATTCAACAAATATGCCTTACTTTTGAAGCATTGGCATAATTAATGTTATACAACAAACAAATTTTTAACAATGAGGATCACACAATTGACTGCTGCGCAGCTCGATACTCTAGCAAAGTCATACAAGCACGACTTGGAGGCACTAGAGTACAAGACTTCTACACTCCAGTCGGAGTTAAAGAAGATCGAAGATCGACTGTCAAAGCAAAAAGCGAAAGAGAAGAAGGCTGCAAAATCTTCTAGCGCTGCACCAAAAAAACGTGGAAGACCTGCTAAGGCTAAGTCTGCTACTAAAACTACTGGTAAGAAACGCGGTAGACCGCCAAAGAAAAAAACAGCTGAGGCTGGAAGCACTGCGCCAAAGCGTAGAGGTCGTCCGCCAAAGAAAAAAACAGCTGAGGCTGGAAGCACTACGCCAAAGCGTAGAGGTAGACCGCCAAAGAAAAAAACAGCTGAGGCTGGAAGCACTACACCAAAGCGTAGAGGTCGTCCACCAAAGAAAAAAACAGCTGAGGCTGGAAACACTGCGCCAAAGCGTAGAGGTCGTCCGCCAAAGAAAAAAACAGCTGAGGCTGGAAACACTGCGCCAAAGCGTAGAGGTCGTCCACCGAAGGCTAAGACTGACGCAGGTTCAGCTTCAAAGGCTGCTCCAAAGCGTAGAGGTCGTCCGCCAAAGGCTAAAACTGCGACAACTGCTGCTTCCAAAGCGGCACCTAAGCGTCGCGGCAGACCACCTAAGAAGAAGTAATTCTTTTAGGGGCTACTCCGTAGCTAATAATTTATGACAATAAAGCCAGTCTCTCACGAGGCTGGCTTTTTTTTGAACCCAAGTCGTGCATTAGGCTTCGATGAATGGTGATTATCTGCAAGAGCGTCAGGTGCTCCGCCGACGAGTCATAGCATGCTATGTGCATCTCGGCTGTCGCTCGATGAACGGCACTGCAGGCTCGT
>ENA-ORXU01000537-ORXU01000537.1-marine-metagenome-genome-assembly--contig:-NODE-537-length-42805-cov-4.192895_pt1 | contig 42805 bp, 43 predicted proteins | sample MGYA00237869_ERZ511484 | MGnify/ENA metagenome assembly ERZ511484 | reverse complement strand
GGCGACATATGCGATCTGTCCGCTCACTATGAAAAAAGCGCCGGGTCGTATCTCGGCTTTGAGTTCGAATGGCCGTGTTGAGCGGATGCCTTCATCGAGTTCCTTTTGAACCTGCTCAAAGAGCGGCTCAAACTTGTCGAAATCTTCACAACGTTCTCGGTTTGCAACTTCGTCAGCGGCCCGCCGCTCCTCCCGCGACATCACATGCGTGAGCTTGGTGATGTCTGATCCGGAATCCACGTCCTTGAGTTCGTCAAGAAGTGCATCGGTGTCGACATCCGTCTCGTCAGTTAGAGCCGCACGTATCTTGCCATATAACAACCCATGCTCGTCCATCGGTGCCAATATCTCATGGAACTCATCGAGTGCTCGTAGACGATCCAAACGCACAGCATAGAGCCGTTCGAATATATCGCGGCCTTCTCCGTGGATCGGTGCACGGCCATGCTCATCATGAAACCGCAGAATATCTTCAAAGCCCGCGATTACCCGCTCTTCCTGTGGCGTGTAGTCAGCCCGCTTGGGTTGCGGCTTCGCGAAATCCGATAACTCATCGCGCAGATCATCGAGACTAAGGTCAGTCATACTCACCCTCGTCTTTGAACCTCACGAATGCTGCGGCACCCTCAGCTAATCTCTGCTCCCATGCGTCGGACGAGGCAGCATCTGGCAAGCGCCCGCGCTCCTGTTTGAATCTGACAGCGCGCAGAGCGAGGTCTTTGGCTTCGCCCGGAGATAGCTTAGTTTTCTTGGCAGTGATGGCGCTCTGGACTTGCTTTAGAAGGCCAGCGTTCATCGACTTGGAAAGAACGGAGTATGCAGCCTCAAATGGGTTGATGCTGTCCACCAGATCAATGTCGAGATCAGTGACCTCCATCGCATACTTTCGGACCCCGGCGATCAATGCATTGTTGACCTTCTCGGCTCCCTCTTCGCTTCCTTCGCTCGCAATCTGTTTCGCCTTCTGCGTGAGGTTGAGGGCAGCGATGGCATGCTGACGGACAGCCTCCTGATCCTCATCAGTAAGCTCCGGATACCGCTCGCGCACGATTTTGCCCATGCGAACCTGTGTGAGTTCCTGAGGGACAGTCTCCTCATCGAACAGGCCTTTGCCAAGCGCAGTGTCATCTTGGACAAAAGCGGTGATCACCTCGTTCAAATCTTCTTGGCAAATGCGATTGGCTTCGTCGCTCTTCGGTTCGACCAGTCCCTTGATCTCGAAATGAAGCTGCCCGGTAGACTCGCGAACGCCAACATTAGTTTTGCCCTCTTGGTATCCTCCGGGGCCATAGTCGAAGTCTTCGATTGGCCCAGTATCTTTAGGCGTGAAGTTGAATCGAGGTGCAAGAACCTGCTCCATGAGCAAGCTTGCAGCTATCGCTTTGAGGGTGTTGTTGATCGCATCAACTACAGCAGCTTCGGTCGCATCAGGCTCAGCAATCAGGTTGGTGAAACTGGAAGTTTCCTTGCCCGGCGCATCACGCGTGGCGCGGCCAATAATCTGGATGATCTCGGTTAAGCTTGAGCGATACCCGACGGTCAGTGCGTGCTCGCACCAAATCCAGTCGAAGCCCTCTTTTGCCATCCCAAGCGCGATGATAATGTCTACGTGGTCGCGATTGTTTTTCTGCGCCGCGTCCTTGAGGGCGTTGAGCACTTTTCCGCGCTCAGCACTTTCACTGTCATCGACCAGATCGGCGATTTTCAAGATGCGGCCTGACGGTTGCTTGACGAGGTGGAATCCGGTCTCGTCATCGCGGCCCTCCCAGCTTCCCAAGGTCCCCATGATGTGGTTGACCTCCTCCACCTTGCCTTGCAGCGTCGCCTCGCGGCTATTGACGTTGGGGATGTGGACGATGGTTTTCCGTTCAGGATCGAGCACCGCTTCGATGGCTGTGAGATACCTGCCGGAGTAGAAGAAGTAGCCGATGTTGAGCGTCTTGAGGTGCTCATATCCGTTTAGCTGCTCGTAATAGGTGTAGGTCACCGTTTCGAACTTCGCCTCGTCTTCCGGCATCAGCACAGGTTCGGCATCGCCCCGGAAATAGCTGCCAGTCATCGCAACGATGTGCGCCTTGTCTCGTTGCATAAAGTCGGAGAGATGCGCGCCCAGTTTGTTGTCCGGATTGGCCGAAACATGGTGGAACTCGTCCACGGCTATCAAACGGTTGTCGAACGCTTCAACACCGAGTGCATCGACCGCAAAACGGAACGTCGCATGTGTGCACACGAGAACCTCGTCATCGCTTTCGAGGAACTGGCCGACAGCTTTTGTCTTGGACGGATCGGCTCGCTCATCATCAGCACCCGGCGTATTGCACAGGTTCCATTTGGGCTTCACATTCCAGTCGGCGAAGAAACCGAACTTGGTGAGTGGCTCGTCCGCGAAGCTGCCGCCGATGCTCTTCTCGGGCACCACCACAATTGCTTGGTCGACCCCTTGGTTTTCCAGCTTGTCGAGCGCGATGAACATTAGTGCCCGCGATTTCCCTGATGCCGGAGGTGATTTGATCAGCAAATATTGCTCGCCACGCTTCGTGTAAGCGCGCTCTTGCATAGGACGCATGCCAAGTTCATTGGAACGCGATGAAGCGCCTGTGCGGGCGGTCTGAAAGCTTACAGCGGGGATTGGCTTGGCGGTGGTCATGTTGGCATATCGCTTTCAGAAACTTCGAACTCTTTTCGCAAGAAGTCAGCAGTTTCTTGGTCGTAGATTTTGCACACAACATTCTGATTGGCAAAGATACCGGGAAACGTTTTGGCGTCTTTCCGATCAACAGTCTTTTTCCAGTCAACGCCAATCACATAGGAAGCCTTATCCGGATCATCGGCGTCTTCGGTTAGATACCAAGACTGGAGCTTGTCTACGAGACGTTGATTATTCTCCAGCGCAAAGTCGGAGGCGAGCATTTTTGGAGATGTCACCCTGCCATACCCAAGATAGCCCACACCCTTTTGATAATAGAAAATCGGCGCACCAACGTCGAGATTGTCGAGCTTGTTGCTATAGATTCTACCTCCACAGGCCGTGAAAAAGCCATTCTCGCGAAGCTCCTCCCATGGTCGATCTTCTTCTGCTCCTCCGGTCACGTAGAAAAGTCCGGACCATGGCGCGCGCGCTTTCTTCACGGACCGTTCCTTCACCGCCTCTTGGTTGAGAAGACTATCTGTGGTCAGCCACTCGTGGCCTTCCGCGCCAAAAATGTTGAAGAAGCTGGCATTGATGCCAACGTCGTGCTCTTCGGAAAGATACTCGATTATCCGTTTGGATTGCTCGTCGACTTCGCTGGCCACAACGATCATCTGGTGAGTTGCGTTCAACGTCTCTGGCGGCGATGAGCCGAACTTATCGCGGTATAATTCTGCCAACGATTGACCGCGCTTGGTCTGCGTAATCTCGTGGATTTCGTTGGTCGTGCGCTTTGATACCCAACTCGCATAATCGAGAACCTGCGCCACAATGTCGCGAGCACCTGTGTCACGTTTTAATTCTATGATGATCAGGTTGCCTTCCTCGTCCATCGCGAGGAGATCAATGCGTGTGCGGTAGGAGGTCGTCACCTCTCTTCCAAGGATCACACCGTCAATGCCGATCAGGCTTAAGTCGCTCTCGACCCAGTCCTGAATGCGCTTCTCAAGATCGAGTGGCTTGCGCTGGCTTTCGACAAGACCGCCATCTGAAACACGAAATAGTCTGGTCATTTGTCTACCGCTTCATTTGCGTTGGGAGAATCATTTAAAAGCTCTTCGGGAGCTTTAGAGTCGTGATCATGCGGAGCCTTACTGTCGAGTTCCTCCCACATCTTCGCGTTCATTGCTCGCTGGGCCTTTCTCGCCCTAACAGCATCGTTTTTCGTCTTTTGGAGAAAACCAACAGAATCCCAATCTGGATTGCCAATCTCAATAGAAGACTTGGGCAAATCAAAACGACTGCGCAAGGCAGCAGTTATGCTCGCTGCTTCAAGGCCCAAGTCGGCATAACCCTCCCACCGCGCCTGAAACATTTCGGAATAATCGGGCGGGAAGGAGTGTTCGGATACGGCACCGATGAAACGATCTGTCACTGATGCGAGGTTTGGTAGCGCAAGGGCGCGATACATCAGTTCAGGGTTTATACTGGTCCAATCAATGTCATCAGGGAACGCTGGCGGATCGGGTAGTCTGACTTGAGCAGCATAATATTCTTCGCCTCCCTCAGTGCGTCCAGCAGGTTGCCCGTAGGCTGTCCCATCGTCGCCAACTACTTCCACACATTTTTCGACATATTGGTCAAGAACGCAGACAAGGCGAACCGCTGCAAAGCGTCCAGCCTTCCGCTTAACCGTCCAATAGGAAACCAAATCCTTTCCTACGGTCGCTATCACGCCAACGAGCACGCCTACGAAACCAATGATCGCTTCGTTCACGCCGCTTTCCCCTTCGCAGTCATCTTCGTGTAGAGTTCGAACAGTTTTTCGAGGCGTTCGGTGTCGTTGCGGAAGCGGCGACCGATGTAGATGCGTTCGAGGGTTTCGTCATTCGCCTCATGCGCGTGGCGGAGGTCTTCGGGCATCTCTTCCGGATCATAGAGTTCGGCGATGGTCGCGGGGAAATGTGCCTCGCGGGCGAGAAGGATGTTCTCGGCGCAGCGGGTGAGGTCAGTCTTGTTTTGCTCGGTGAGCTTGGGGAGTGGAAAGGTGTTCCAGCCAAGAGTGTTGGAGTATGAAAATCGCATTTCCAATCGAACGCATACGGTCCCGATCCAGACCCAGTGCAACCGAGAAACTACAACCGCAAGATTCCAAATTGGACCATCGTAAATCGCAAAGTTTCTATCTCCAAGAATTGTCCGCCAATCGACAAGGTCAGCAGGTAGATAGTCTCTATTTTCTGACGAAACACGTGGTATTGCTATCGCGGTTCGTTTTGCGCGACCAGCGATCTGAACAAAGCGATGAGGCTGCTCTGCGAAACCTCGTGTGGAGGGCGCAGCAGATTTCAATCTGTTCTCTGCCACCGAATCCAGACGCTCACTCAAAAAGTCAGATTTTATGGCATCTTGAACCGCCTCGTCTTCAATCCAGATACAGAACCGAGACTTTCCCTTTATTAACTCTTCCGAACCAAGGAATCGCCGAACAAATTGCTTGGCTGCAGGGTCTCCACCCAAGCGTGTGGCCTCACGACGGGTTAAGAAGAGGTGGCCGCCATCCCTTGGCATGTTTCCGAACAGCATGGCGCTGACTTCTGAGATCGGACGAGTTGATTTTGCCACGACGGTATCATGGTCGGCAACAAGATATGGGCCAATAACGTTACAGCCCTTTTCGGAGATTTCGTCGAACAGGCGCTTTGGCCTATTCGAAATCCCTGCCAGTCCAACTATGATAACCGTTACACCGGCGTTATGGCTGGCCAGATTTCGCCATTTGAATGGTAGGTGAGCAAAGGAAATCTCTGCACCAGACAAAGATACAACCGGCCAAATCTCAGACGCCTGTTGGCCCTGACAGATGCTATTGGTAGTAACAAAGGCCGCGCAAGCCTCAGGCACCTCTGAACGGTAATCGAGATATTTGGCGATCCATCCGGTTACAAAGTCTGTGGTCTTCGCTAATTTTTTGCTCGCGGACCAAGCTTCCGCCAAATCACGTTTTTGATCTGTCGATTGCCATTTGCTGCCCTTATATGGCGGATTGCCGCAAATATAAGTTTCGCCGCCTTCGTTCTCGAAGTCGATTTCTGATTGGTCGAGAGGTGTCTCGAACAGGTCATCACCTACCACCTTCACGCCAGTTCCGGTCGGTGGGCAGATGCTCAACCAATCAAGCCGCAGCGCATTTCCGCAGGTAATCCAGTTCTTGGAATCCAGCGGAAGAAACTCGTCCAGCGCCTCCTTCTGGCCGCGATAGCTGATGTCGCATTGATACTCAGCGATAATAAGGGCCAGACGAGCAATCTCTGCCGGAAAGTCGCGCAATTCGATTCCGCGAAAATTGGTCAGCGGAATATCGGTGCGTCGTTCTGGCTCATCGCGGCGCTGATTAACCTCCGCCTCGATCTCGCGCATTGCTTTGTAAGCGATGACGAGGAAGTTACCCGATCCGCACGCGGGATCGAAAACCCTGATCTTTGCCATCCGTTTGCGAAGGTTGAGCAACTTGATCTTGTTGTCGCCCGCCGTCGCTAATTGCTCTCTTAGATCGTCGAGGAAGAGCGGGTTCAGAACCTTCAGGATATTCGGCACGCTGGTGTAGTGCATGCCAAGGCTGCCGCGCTCGTCATCATCGGCGACGGCTTGGATCATGCTGCCGAAAATGTCCGGATTGATCTTCTTCCAGTCCAAATTGCCGATATGGATCAGGTAAGACCGCGCCATGCGCGAGAAGACCGGAACATCCACGCTGCCGCTGAATAATTCGCCGTTCACATAGGGGAACTGGTTGGCATAGCGCGGGACGCCTTCCGCCTCCCGGTCCGCGATCTTGCAATCCATCGCGCGGAACAGTTCGCTGATGATGGTGTGCGTGTCCGAGCTATCGCTCTGGCTCATTTGCTGGACTGTGCTGGTGAACAATCCTTCGCCGACGAAGATGTCTGTATCTTCTGCAAAGAAGCAGAAGATCAGCCGCGCCATAAAGTGGTTCATGTCCGGACGGCGCTGGTCGGTCGCCCAGTCGTCATTGTCTTTCAGCAATTCGAGATAGAGGCGGTTGAGCCGCCCGGTCGCCTTGATGTCGAACGAGCTTTCCCTGATCTCCTTAACCGTGGTGATCCCGGCCAAAGGCAGGAAGAAGCCGAAATGATCGGGCAGATCGGCATAGGGTTCGGCTATCGTCGCGCCGCTGTTCAAATCCTCGGCTTGGATCGTCTCACCATCGGTCGCGACGATGAACTTGGCTTTGGCCGAGGCGGTTTTCGGGCTGCCTTGTAGCTCAGCAAACTTCGCATCAACTTCGCCCGGCGCGCAGGCGGCGATGTGGATGTTGTTGCGTTGGAGCACGCCGCCAATGTCGGACTGGTTGGTGTTGCCCTTACGCAGCCGCTTGATCGCGGTCTCAGATGTGTCGAAGGCTTGGAGGAACTGGAACGGAAACTCATCCGCATCGAACGGAAGTTCGACAAGAGCTTCAACGGCTTCTTCGATTTCGACGGGACTCATGCGAGCGTGATAAAGCGGTAGTATCTGCGCGCCAAGGTGATAGTATCGGTTTTATTGTAAAGGGCAATATTCGGGGCGGGGGAAGTATGAGCGGGGCGTCTTACGATGGTTACGCTTGGAGACAGCGCGACATGATCCTGAAAGCGTATCATCGTGGGGATGCGGGGCCAGACCTCACGCTGGCCGGGAACGGCATGCGCTGATCGTGTCGATGGGGAACGCGTTCGGACTTTGAAGCTGTGAGGCAGTCGTTCCACCTATCGTCAACACATTTTAGACAGTAGCGACTGATCAACGGACAAAAAATAATTCATGAGAATAATGCCTTGGCACCGTAGATTTGGTATAAAGGTGCATGTTATCAAAATCGAGAAACAGACAAGAAAAAGCCTACCTAACTTGCATGATTGCGAGTGGAGATATCCATCACCGAAGATATAATGTTCGCTCAGCCGAAAAGACGACATGATCTCGTTTTATTTTCATTTGGATGGTGATTGGCGTGTGCCGTCAACAGGTGCAAGCTCATTCGAACAATACCTCAAAGCTAACATGAAAGATGGCTATCGGATTATTTCGGATAGCCGCATAGACTTTGAGCGAGAGGTGGACGCAGCACTATTCAAGCTCAAGCATATCGATAGCATTTTTCAGCCTGAATCCCTTGAGGTGGAATGGCAGAAGAGTATGCGTTTGATTAACGCGGAAGAGGGTTTAGCCAACCTCATTTGGAATATGCGCACAAACTGTCCGGCATATTTCTCTTTCGAATACTTTTACGTTCATGATGCTGATGTCTTTGCGCAAAAGTTTCAAGATATATGTGAGGCGGCAATTTTTGATTACCCCGAGCATCTCAGGTATCTACAACTTACAGGCAAGCTGAAGCCCGTAGTCGAACTGCCCGAATTATTCGCGCTTCTTTGGCTTCAAATCAGACGAGACCCCGGTTCCGTCGCCTCCTATGGCATAGTTAATCAGGAGGCAGTTGAATTAATGAAGCAGTTGTCATTTGCCCAAGTGAAGGCACACGTCTGCACGTTGTTATCTGCTGCACAGTTGGACACCAGCGCTGTCGGGTAACCTCATCGTGGCATTCTGATCTCACAAACGACCGTTTTTGGAACAGTGATGTCTGGTGTTCCAGAATATAGCTGACAGAATAAAGAAACAGGGTAGCGTTTCGAGATACCCTTTTCGAAACAGTGGAGCAGCGCCTTGGCGAGAACCTTTGCCTATTGCCGTGTCAGCACGTCGGAACAGACGACCGAGAACCAGATTGCTGAGATTCAGGCGGCGGGCTATGACATTCGCGATGACAGGATGATCGTTGAAACGATCAGTGGCTCGACCGCAGCCATGGCAAGACTGCAGTTCGCAAAGCTGGTCGAGAAACTCGAACGAGGCGACGTCCTTGTTGTCACCAAGCTGGATCGCTTGGGGCGAAATGCGATGGATGTTCGTGCGACTGTTGAGGCGTTGGCTGATGCAGATGTTCGGACAGTCTGTCTACAACTTGGTGGAGTCGACCTAACCTCATCAGCAGGTAAGATGACGATGGGTGTTATCGCTGCTGTCGCCGAATTTGAACGCGATCTTCTGGTTGAGAGGACTCAGTCAGGCTTGAGGCGCTCTAAGAAGCGTCTGGGGCGACCTCCTGCACTGTCGAGGCAGCAGTTAAGAGAGATCACCCATAAACGCTCTCAAGGAGCTTCCTTGAGCGTTCTGGCGGCAGAGTATCAGGTCAGTCGAAGTGCCATCTATCGGGCGACCAAGGCGGCATGAGAGTTTTCTGCGGTTGGGGTGTTTCAGGACGTGCTATAGCGCTCATCGAAGCGGCTGAGCGTATGACCATACGCGGTGCGGTGGTTGAAGAATATGATCTTCAATAGCCTCGACCTGTGAAGAGTTCTCGAAAGCGGTCCTTGTCGATCTCGTCAATCTTGATCTCAAGTTTCATGGCTTTCGCGGCAGACCCATAGCTTCTGCGAAAGACATCAAGCTGAGCGCCGTGTTCCTTAACAAAGACCACTGCGTGCCCTGTGTAATCGGCGGCTGTAAGACCATATTCTTGAGCATACTCAATGCGGTCAGCGCGATCTCCGCCTCTCAATTCAATTTCATAATATGGCATAAGTTGAAAATGCTTCCGTTCGACGCGAGTTGGCAAGGTAGGTCATTCCCATCAATCCGCGTCTTCTTCAAGAAAGGCTGATCTCCAAAACACGGAATTTCTGCCATTCTTTTTGGGGTTGAGTTTGGTCAGATTAAGCATGAACGATGTCGAGAAGCTGTTTGGCAGACATTAAAGGCACTCAGGCGTTTCATACTATGGGGCAAAGTTTTGCAGATTTTTGATGTTTGCCCCAAAAGTTGAACGCTCATTGCCCGCTGCGCAAGATATGCCGTCTTGAGCCAAGGGATGCTCAAAGCTTGGGGATATGACATTGAAACCAGACGAAGAAGAACTCACCGAAGGCGAACGAGTAATCGCAGAGCTTGCGCGCTCTGGGGGTGATGCGGGAAGAATTTTGCTCCCTCTGACAGGCGATGACTGTGCTGTAGTTGGAATTGTCGTTCAGACTACCGCTCAAGGGTTCTTCGCGGCACAGCAACTTTTCGAATTCGTCGAGCAGAAAGAAAAGGAGAGTATCAGACCTTGGAAAGAAGCTCCGAGGGATAATCAAGTCTTTCAGTTGCTAATCGACTACATACCCGCCTTAGGTCTGAGTGAAAATGATGCTGCAAGCTTAGGGGATGCTATCTCCAAGATTCAATGGATGGAAAAAATCCGTCACCATGTAGCCCATGCGGCGCTGAGGCGTCACCCGAAGGTTGATGCTTTGATTGGACTGTCACTGCGACGGAGAGAGAATTTTCGCAAAGGTAGCATTGAACCACGCTACGGCGAAGTGATGACCGTTTACATCTCTATTCCGGAGGTCAGAAGTAAATTCACTGAGGCTCAAGAGGCAGTGAATACGATGACTACGCTCTTTGCAAAGATTGCGGAAAAGCCATGAACCTCATGTTTTATGGGGTAGACTTTGGTTAAATTGAGCATGGTGGATGTCGAAAAGCTGTTCGGGAGGCATTGATGGTCCGTTTCGCAATTCCGGTCATTCTACTGCTGGCAGTTGCCTGCACGGAGGCGCCGCTTGAGGCGGAGCAGGAAAGCGAAAACGCTGCTTTGGTGGATCGTGTTCGTGAAGCAAATGATGCTGAGCCCCCTTTGGAACAGGTGGTTCCAGAGACAATCGGTTATCTCGACATGGAAGCGAATGATCTCCTTGGGCTTGCCTGCGCATACGCACCGGGCACCAGCATGGGAGCACGGGTTATCGCTCGCGAAGCAGATGCGTGGATGAAGATTGACGGAGAGCTGATCCGCTTTGCAGCTGATCCGGGTTCGCGCGAACTGCCTGCCAATTCCCGCACATTATACAATGGTCGCACATACAGTCTGCGCCTTGCCATAGAGGGGGTTGTCACCGAGGGGGAGGTTGAACACACGACTTACGAAGGCACAATGTGGCTTTACGATCGCTGGGACCGCGTGGTTTATACTGGCAGCGGCGCGGTAAATTGCAGCGCATGAAATCAGCCGAGGGCTATCTGAGACAGCATCCACACTGCCATGCCCGCCATCGTCATATTTTCTGTTAGCGATACGAACCCCAACGGCACATTTGCGCTTCCACCAACACAGGCGCATTTGATATCGCGCTTCTGGATATAGACCGCGTAAATCACGCTCACCGCACCTACCGTGCCAATGGTGAAAGCGACAGGAATGGATATCCAGGGCAGGACGCGCCCGGCCATCAATATCGCTGCCAGAGCCTCCAGATACGGATAGGCGTAAGCAAAAGGCAGAAAGCGTTTGGCCAGCAGATCATAATTAAGAAACATCGAGGAGAATTTCTCGACATCCTGCAACTTCAGCTTCGCCAATATAGCGATAGAAAAAGCGATAAACCACTCTGCTGCGCACACCGCAGCTGCGTTCCAAATGCCCACCAGCTGAGAGACAGGGCGAGGCCGAGGCCGAGGCCTACTGCGAATATAGCGAGCACCGGGCGATAACTGGTCGCATTCTCATCTGGCACCGGACTGCCGAAATGCGCCCGTAAACGGTCGTGTCCGCCAATCCGCTCACCCTCGATAAAGGTCTGCGGTGTCGTTGTTACGTCATGCTTCGCTTTGAAAGCGTCTGCCTCACCGCGCGTGGTAAGATGATGGTCCTCGACCGTGAAGCCATTCCTCTCAAGCAGGTATTTCGACTTGATCCAGTAGGGACATGCTCAAGAGTGATACCTCAAGTGGTGCTTTTCAAATCACCCCCGAAACGATGGAACGCGCCCTTTGTCTCCCATGTCCGGAATGATCCGGTAACGCGCAAGAACAAGACTGAATATCCCGAATAGCACAAGACCCACTGCTGTAAGCGTGAAGATAATCCCTTCGCCTGCGAGCGACGCGACAGCATCGCCCAGAGTCTTAACTTGTTCCGCCCCTGCGGACATAAAGCCGGCCTTGAACAGCGACCAGCCGACAACGGCGTACACAACGCCGCGGGCGCAGTAGCCTGCTGCCCCCAGCCAGTGTGTAAAGCTTGGCGCGGAACCGGAAATGCGGTGCATGAATTCGCCTGACAGGCCCTTCTTGATCTGGAAGATAGTCGTCACAAAGAAGGCGATGCCCAGCAATCCAAGCACAATCCCGCCAAATTCCACCGAAAGTACGCCGGCCGCCGCGCCTTGTGCGCCGCCACCGCTTTCGCGGATAGCCGATGTGGCGAATTGATATGCCGAATAAGCCAAGGCGAGGTGTCCGATGCCGCTACCCGCATGGCCGATACGTTTCGCCCAACCTTTCTTGTCGCTTCCGCTGTTTTCGATATCGAAGGCGGGGGAGGCAAAGCGGAATAATGCGTAGGCAAGGAGGCCGATTACCATCAGCCACAATATGGCCGTGCCGCCTGGAAAATCTTCCACGGCCTTGAAGATACCTGACGTTCCTTCGCTGATCTTGCCAGCGTTTGTGAGTGCGATGAGCCCCAAGACCGTGTAAAGGATTGCCCGGCTAAAATAACCCACGCGTACCAGCCAATTGAATTTTTCGGATTTGTCGACCACTGGATTTCCCTGTTCGGATTTGGGAAACTAACTGGCCAATGCCGGATTGGTGCCCGAATTACCGAAGCCGCTTTACATACAGCTGTTTGTCTTCGCGCCGCTCCATCTTATAGTTCTCGCTGGCCGCCCTCATCAGGTCAGACAGGCGTTTGAAGCCATGGTTGCGAACATCGAAGCTGGACCTGTTCCCGGCGATTTGCCCGACCTCCTGAAGCCTTGCAAAGCCATCATCGTCGCGGCTGGCAGCTTTCCATGCCTCACCCAGCAATTCGATCAAATCCGAATCGAGTGGCGTGGTTTCGCTGCCCTTTTTGCCATCAACGGAGTTCGTGCGGATAAGCTGGTCCACATCGATATAACGCGTGCAGGCCGATTTGAATGCTTCGGGTGCCTTGTCCTGGCCGAAACCGTAAACGATCATTCCATCCTGCCGCAGCCGGGTTACGAGCGGGGTAAAATCGCTGTCGCTGCTCATGATGCCAAAGCCATCAACCTTGCCCGCGTTCAGCAGGTCAATTGCGTCAATCGCCATTGCAATATCCGTCGCGTTTTTGCCCTTGGTGAGGTCAAATTGCTGCATCGGTTGCAGACCAAACCGGTGGGTTATCTTGTTCCAATTGGAAAGCGCAGGCTTTGCCCAATTGCCATAGGCGCGGCGGATATTGACCTGTCCCAATTCCGCGAGGACAGTCAGCACAGGGTCGATCCCCGCATGGCTGGCGTTGTCTGCGTCAATCAGCAGGGCGATATTTTTTAGGTTAGCTTCTGACATGGCCACTCACATGGCGGCCCGTTCGGAGCAGCGCAAGGGCCTGCAATACCTAGTCAACCGGCTCAAACACTCCGGTTTCTTCGTGCCGGTGATACAGAACGCCTTCGGAAATAGCGAAGAATGTGCCTCTGAGTTTCAAAGTGCCGTTTTCCTCTGCCTCTCGGACGAAAGGGAAGGTGCGCAAATTGTCTATGCTGACGCCTACCGCCGCGAATTCCATCGCCCGTTCGGCTTCGCGGCCCTCTGTACCATGGTGTGCAACGACCGGTTCACGCGCTTCATCCAGTAGATGAACCCAATTGGCGACGAAGCCACCGGCACCGGGCTCATTGCCGTGCAGTTCCTGCGTCAACGCGGCTTTGCAACCGCCACACATGCCATGTCCCATGACTACGATTTGACGCACCTGAAGCACCTGTACGGCAAACTCCACCGCTGCCGAAACACCGTGCTGGCCTGGTGTTCTTTCAAACGGGGGGACGAGCGCGGCGACATTGCGGACGACGAAAATCTCGCCCGGATCTACGTCAAATATTTGTGCAGGATCTACGCGGCTGTCAGAACAACCTATAATCATTAATTTGGGATGCTGTCCGTCCGCAACCAATTCATCATATCGCGCGCGCTGGCTTGGATAGCCTTCTTTGCGAAAGCGCCGATAACCGCGCAGCAATTCGTGAAATTCAGGCATCAGAAGCGCTCGCCTCTAATAACCTCGACATCCCACATCGTGAACAATAGCCCATGACTGGTAAGGATGGGAGCGAGGCTGTCGGCGAGTTGCTGCGCGTTTTCCTGCGAAGCGATCGTGACGACAAGGTTCTTGTCCGTGCCCATTACACGCTCTTCCCGCCAACGCCCGTCACGGCCTTTGCCGGAGGACACCGGCAAGACCGTCCACCCGGTAATACCCACCGCATCAATGGCAGCGGTAATGCGCTTAACTTGTGCCTGATCCGTCAGCACTTCGATCCGTTTGCGGACAACAGTTTCAATCATGGCGTCGCTGCTCCGTCACCGGTCAGCATCGCAGCCAGCGCTCCGATAAGTCCGATGTTGATAAGGATGTTGAAGGGGAAGGTGATACTCAGCGACATCGTCAGGTAAATACCCGGATCAGCTTCGGGCAGGGCAAGCCGCATAGCCGCCGGAACCGCGATGTAACTGGCGCTGGCGCACAAAACCCCGAGCGCTGCCGCTGAACCTGTGTCGAGCCCGATACCTGCGCCCATCGCTGTCCCGATTACACCATTCAACAATGGCATGCCGATTGCGATGACGACCAGCCGCCAAGTGAGCGATCGGGAATCCATCATGCGGCGTGCGGCGATCAAACCCATGTCGAGCAGAAACAGGCACAACACGCCTTTGAACATGGCACCGAAGAACGGCTCCACATCTGCGAAACCTGATGGGCCTGAAATCCAGCCAATTGCGAACGCGCCAAGCAGCAAGACGACAGAGGCGTTGAACAGAACCTCGTGAAGCAGTTCCTTCGTGCTTTGTCCGCCGGAGGATGATCCGCCTCTGGCAAGCAGCAATCCGGCGAGGATGGCGGGGCTTTCCATGGTGGCCATTACAGCCACCATATACCCTTGCGGCGGATTGCCCTGAATTTCGAATATCTCGACCGCTGTCACAAAGGTTACGACGCTGATCGAGCCGTAGTGTGCGGCAACTGCGCCGGCGTTTATGCGGTCGAGCTTCCCGAAACCCCTCAGCAGCCAATAGGCATAGAGCGGCATAATGAAGCCTGCGATAATGCCTGCTGCAAGCGCTGCAAGAACCGTTCCGTCCAAGCCGGATTCTGCAACTTCAATGCCGCCTTTCAGGCCGATTGCCGCCATGAGATACAGCGACATGGCCTTGGCGAAAGCTTCTGGAATTTCGAGATCGGATTTTGCGACTGCGGCCAACAGGCCAAGCACGAAGAAAAGTACGACGGGTGAAGTGAGTGCCTGCAGGCCAACGCTGTCCATGATCGAACCGCATAGACACCAGTTTCACTACCGACAAGTGTCCCCCATTGCGTGTCCACCAGTGCTTCCCTAAGTGGGCTGGGAAATGACAGATCTTTCAAATCCTCCGCAGCCCGAAAGCGACCGCCCGCAGCGCCAGCGCAAGCCTGACTGGATCAGGGTGAAGGCCCCTGTTTCCAAGGGCTATCACGAAACGCGCAAACTCATGCGGGAACTCAACCTCAACACGGTGTGTGAAGAAGCAGCCTGTCCGAACATCGGCGAGTGCTGGACGAAAAAGCACGCGACGGTGATGATTTTGGGTGATGTTTGCACGCGCGCCTGTGCCTTTTGCAACGTGAAGACGGGGATGCCGCGCATTGTTGACCCGATGGAGCCTGAGAATACAGCTGTTGCAGCGGGCAAGATGGGGCTGGAACACATTGTCATCACCAGCGTCGACCGTGATGATCTTCCCGACGGTGGTGCGAGCCAGTTCGTCAAGGTAATCAAGGCCCTTCGCCGAGAGACTCCGAACACCACGATAGAAATTCTGACGCCTGACTTCAGGGGCAAAATGCGTGCCGCAGTCGAGGCAATTTGTGAAGCTGGTCCAGACGTTTACAACCATAATCTCGAAACGGTGCCGCGCCTTTACCCAACCATTCGGCCCGGCGCACGCTATTATGCTTCGCTCCGCTTGCTGGAAGAAGTAAAGCGCCATGATCCGATGATCTTCACCAAATCAGGGATCATGCTGGGGCTGGGCGAACAGCGCCTTGAAGTACATCAGGTGATGGATGACATGCGCTGCGCCGACGTCGATTTCATGACCATGGGCCAATATCTTCAGCCGACGCCAAAGCACGCGATTGTCGAAGAGTTTGTGACGCCCAAGGCTTTCGACGCCTACGGTGCAATTGCCCGCGCCAAGGGCTTTTTGCAGGTTGCCTCGACCCCGCTCACGCGGTCAAGCTATCACGCAGGCGATGATTTTGCAGAGATGCGCGCGGCGCGTGAAGCGAAATTGGCCAAGGCTGCTTTGAAAGGGGCCTGATGCCTTCGATCCGTGAAACCCGGCACCTTCCGTATAGCTCGGAGCAGATGTTCGACCTTGTCGCCGATGTCGACAAGTATCCTGAATTTCTGCCGTGGGTCGTCGCGACCCGCGTCCGTGAGGATAGCGACACCGAAATGACGGCCGACATGCTCGTGGGTTTCAAGGCGTTGCGGGAAAAGTTCACTTCAAAAGTTGTGAAGCAGCGTCCTGACACCATCCACGTCCATTACATCGACGGCCCATTGCGCGATCTCGACAACAATTGGACTTTCCGAGACGTTGGCGAAGGCGAATGCGAAATCGATTTTTGCGTCGAATTTGCATTCAAGAACCTGATGTTCGAAACGCTGGCAGGTCAGTATATCGACCGCGCTTTCCGCAAAATGGTGGCCGCGTTTGAAACCCGCGCGGGCGAGCTTTACGGCAGCAGCAGCTCCAGCGCGCAAAGCGTCGCCTGACGGCGCACTCCCGCACGGTCTTCGCCTTCGAACAGACGTTCGTCAGCGATAGGCTCGTCCTCACCGCGCATAGCTTTGCCAAACACGACTGTGCCGACTGGCTTCATGTCAGTTCCGCCGTCAGGCCCCGCAATCCCGCTAATCGCAACGGCGACATCGGCATTACTTTGCTTAAGCGCGCCCTGCGCCATGGCAAAAGCGCAGGCGATGGAAACCGCACCAAACGCGTCGATAATGTCTTGCGACACATCGAGCTCCGCCTGTTTGGAGGCGTTGGAATAGGTGACAAAGCCACGATCGAGCACGGCAGAACTGCCAGCAATTTCAGTCAACGCAGCCGCCACCAGGCCGCCAGTGCAGCTCTCTGCGAGCACGATCTTGCGTCCCGCTGCCGCGTTTTCGTCGATCACGCGCTTTGCAAGAGCGACAATGTCATCTGGAAGGATACTGTCACTCATCAGGAATTTGCTTTCGCTATCAATGTGGCCACTGCTTGCGCGGCAATGCCTTCACCGCGGCCTGTAAAGCCTAACCGCTCTGTCGTCGTGGCTTTTACACTCACCGAGTCTACTGGAATGCCCAGCAGCTCCGCAAGGCGCGCGCGCATTGTTTCGCGGTGTGGCCCGATTTTGGGCGCTTCGCAGATCAGGGTCAGGTCGACATTTCCGACGTTCCACCCGGCTTCACTTGCCAGTTTGATCGCATGTTTGACAAAACGGGCAGACGGCGCGCCTTTCCATTGCGGATCGCTGGGAGGGAAATGATCGCCAATATCGCCTTGCGCACATGCGCCAAGGATAGCGTCTACAACGGCATGGAGCCCGACATCAGCATCGCTGTGTCCAGCAAGCCCCTTGTCATGATCAATTTTCACGCCGCACAGCCACAGGTCTTCACCTTCTGCAAGGCGGTGGACATCGAAGCCCGTGCCAACGCGTATGGCTGGTGGGGGAGGGGGAGCCGTATCCATGAAATCCTTTGCGAATGTGAGTTTATGCAGCCGCTCGTCACCTGCAACCAGCGTAACGTCGTGACCCGCTGCCCGCAGGACTTGCGCATCATCGCCAGCATCGGCTGCGCCATTCCAATTGCGGTGCGCTGCCAGAATTTCAGCGAAGCGGAAGGCCTGCGGGGTCTGGACGCGGTGCATTTGCTCACGCGGGGCCGTGCCGGTCATGATGCCCTTGTCTGCTGTCACAATACTATCGACGAGCGGAAGCACGGGGATTGCGCCAGCTTGATTGTCCAGAGCATCCAGCAGTCGTTCGGCAACGGCTCTAGGCATGTCAGGCCGCGCTGCATCATGGATGAGGACGAGGCTGGGCGCGTGTTCTGTCAGGGTTTCCAGACCCAAACGCACGCTGGCCTGCCGGGTTGCGCCGCCCGTCACAAGCTCAACACCGGCGATACCCGCCAGCGCTTCGGCGGCGGCTGCATCTGCATTTGCAGGGATGACAGCGACGATCTTTGTCGCTCCTGCAGCTGCCAAAGCCTCAGCCGAATGTCTCAAGACCGGCTTGCCGCGCCAAGGGGCGAATTGCTTCGGCAGAGGTTGGCCAGCGCGCAGGCCCTTGCCCGCCGCAACGATGATTGCGGCAAAGGATGGGGGAGGGAGGTTCATGCTAGTCATGCGGCTTTGCGCGCTACCTGCTTGAGCCGCCGCTCGCAATCCACTATGCGCCTGCCTATAATTTAGGCACGAGACATGACCGAACCTGTCAATTCACCTCCTCCGGCGATTACGCCCATTGATATCGGCCCCGTGCGGATCGATTGTCCGGTCGTGCTTGCACCGATGACCGGGGTAACGGATATGCCGTTCCGCCAGCTTGTTCGGCGCTATGGTTCCGGCCTCAACGTTACAGAGATGATCGCTAGCGAAGCGGCTTTGCGTGAAACACGGCAATCGATCCAAAAAGCCCGCTGGCACGAAAGCGAAGACCCTGTGTCGATGCAGCTGGTGGGATGCGATCCGCACAGCATGTCCGAAGCTGCCAAGCTGAGCGAAGATCAGGGCGCGGCTATAATCGATATCAATTTCGGTTGTCCGGTGCGCAAGGTCACCGGTCAATTTGCGGGCAGTGCGTTGATGCGCGAGGTGCCGTTGGCTCGCAAACTGATGGAAGCTACGGTCAAGGCCGTCGACGTACCGGTCACTGTAAAAATGCGCATGGGCTGGGATCATCTGAGCCTCAACGCGCCTGAGCTCGCGCATATTGCGGAGGATCTTGGCGTTAAGTTGGTCACAGTTCATGGCCGCACGCGCAACCAGATGTACAAGGGGGAGGCCGACTGGTCCTTCATCCGCACGGTCAAGGACGCGGTGTCCATCCCGGTCATCGTCAACGGCGATATTTGCACCATAGAAAATGCGGCCACGGCGCTAGACCAATCGGGGGCAGATGGATTGATGATCGGGCGCGGCGCTTACGGTAAGCCATGGCTGCTGGGACAAGTCATGCACTGGTGGAAGACCGGCGAAACGCTGGAAAGCCCGAGCTTCGATGAGCAATACGAAACCCTGATTGAACATTATCAAGGTATGCTTGAGCATTATGGCGAAGATGTCGGTGTCAAAATCGCGCGCAAACATCTCGGTTGGTACACCAAGGGTCTGCACGGCAGTGCTGAGTTCCGCAACAAGGTGAACTTCATCGATGAGGCCAGCCAGGTGCTGGGTGAATTGGAACGCTTTTACGAGCCATTTCTGAGGCGACGCGCTGCGTGAGCAACGCATCGACGCACAATGAAAGGCCGGCCCCGGGCGAGCAGATCGCCGGTCTTTCTTTCGCCATGCTGTTGATCACGCCCGATCATACCATTGCGGAAATGAACCCCGCCGCTGAGGTCTTGCTGCGCGCGAGCGCATCGCGGCTTGTCGGGCGAAAGCTCTTGGACATTCTTCAGATCGAGCAGCAACGGATCAAGGACGGGTTGCTGGAGCCGGACAATCAAATGATCGCTCGCGGGTTTGATCTGGAGGTTGCTGGTCGTAGCGCGCGCGTGAATCTCACCGTCTCGACCTTGGGGAATCATCCCGGTTGGCGAACAGTGACGCTATCCGATGCCAGTCAGGGCGAATGGTTTGAGGAACAGGCACGCCGTCCGGCACTACGCGGCCCGGCTGTGCTGGCGCACGAGATCAAGAACCCGCTTGCGGCCATTCGAGGCGCTGCGCAATTGCTGGGCCGGAAGCTGGAGGCAGGTGAGCAGAAACTGACCGGATTGATTACGGATGAAGTTGACCGGATCGCGCAGCTGATAGACCGGATGCAGCGGCTTGGCCGGGAAACCTCTGGCCCTGTGTCACCCATCAATCTGCACCAATCCATCCGGCGCGCGCTGGAAACGGTCAAACTAACCAGCCCAGAAGAGATGGCTTGGCGCGAGGAGTTTGATCCATCGCTGCCCTTGGTGCTCGCCAATGATGGGGCTCTTGTGCAGGTGCTCGTAAATCTGCTCGCCAATGCCCGCCACGCAGCAAAAGGCAATGTTGCTCCGCAAGTGACAATTCGCACGCGCTTTGTCAGCGGTATGGTCATGAATGTCATTCGCCTTGGCAGGCCAGTCAAACTACCCATAGAGGTGCAGGTAAGCGATAATGGTAACGGAATCGATCCTGCGCTGCGCGACCATATTTTTGAGCCATTTGTGACTAGCAAATCCAACGGGCAAGGCCTTGGCCTTGCTTTGGTTCAGAAGCTGACGCGCGATATGGATGGCCGTGTCAGTCATGAACGTGATGAAGCAGGCGGATGGACGCATTTTCGCATCCATTTGCCCATGGTGCGATAACCCGTGACGAAGGATTACACACGATGAGCCGCCGCCTCTTGCTGGTCGAAGATGATACCTCCATCGCCACCGTTCTGACGGCGGGGCTGGAGGATGCTGGCTTTGCGGTCGATGTGCATGATAGCGTATCGGGCCGTGATCACGCGCTGGCGCAGTCAAGCTATGACGTGATGCTGACTGATGTCATGCTGACCGATGGAGATGGAATTGAGACTCTGGGCAAGGTGCGCGACGCCTTTCCAGAGCTGCCTATCATCATTCTTTCGGCGCAGAACACGTTGGATACTGCCGTTCGCGCCATAGATCGCGGGGCGTTTGAGTACTTTCCGAAGCCCTTCGATCTCGACGAGGTCGTTCGTGCAGCTCGGCAAGCTGCTGATGCAGGCAAGCAGGACTTGGATGATGTGGGCGATGAGGGAGATGTCCTGCCGCTAATCGGCCGCAGTAAGCCGATGCAGGATGTGTACCGCCTGATCACCCGCGTGCTGCACAACGACCTCTCGGTATTGGTGCTGGGCGAAAGCGGAACGGGTAAGGAATTGGTGGCAGAAGCCATCCATCAATTGGGTAGCCGCAAAACCGGTCCGTTTGTCGCCGTGAACACCGCAGCGATTCCGCGTGAATTGATTGAAAGCGAGCTGTTCGGTCATGAAAAGGGCGCCTTCACCGGAGCCACTGCGCGCAATATCGGCAAATTTGAAGAGGCGGATGGCGGGACGCTGTTTCTCGACGAAATCGGCGATATGCCAGCAGAGGCGCAAACGCGGCTGCTGCGCGCGCTTCAGTCCGGGCGCATCAGGCGAGTCGGTGGCAGCGAGGAAATTGCCGTTGATGTTCGGATCATCTCGGCGACCAATCGCGATCTTGCTCCGTTGATAGACGTCGGTGGCTTTCGCGAGGATTTGTATTACCGCCTGAATGTTGTGCCGATAAAGCTGCCGCCGCTTCGAGAGCGTGCCGGCGATGTTAAGCCGCTCGCAAACCATTTCCTCGCCCGCGCGGCGCAAGAGGGGCTGCCACGCCACTCTTTGTCCGCTGACGCTGCGCAATTGCTTGAACGGCAGAGTTGGCGCGGGAATGTCCGTGAGTTGCAGAACTTGGTCTACCGCGCCGCATTGCTGGCCCGCGACGATGCGATTGAAGCGGCGACGGTTATGGGGCTGCTAGACGACCGGCCGCAAGCCGTTGCTGGCGGTGGCGTCGAGATAGCCCAGGCGATCACCCAATGGCTTTCGGCTCAGCAATTCAGCGATGGCGACTTGTACCATTCAGCAATGGCTGATCTGGAGCGTCCAGTGTTTGAACACGCTTTAGGTCGCACCGGCGGCAATCAGCTGAAAGCTGCCCAAATGCTCGGCATCAATCGCAATACGTTGCGTAAGCGGCTTGGTGATCTGGGCATCGATCCAGAGGATTATAGCCCGGGTTGAGCGCACTCCGTCGGAAAGCACTTGCAAACGGGCAACAGCACTGTTGTAACTCTGCCACGTGGCAACCTCGCCAGTTTCTGGAGCGGACATAACCGCAGCGAAAAGATCGCGATGGTGGCGGCGCACGCAAGTGGCCGCGCGCCGCTTGAATCTGTTCCGCTGGCTGGAAGTGCTGTGCGCGATCACACTGATCGTGATGCTCGTCACGGCGTACATCACCATTGTAGCCCACGCGAACACCAATGACTTGATGCCAACGGGTCAGGCAGCAGTATTGCTACTCGGAACGCTGATCCCCGCACTTGGCATGGTTATCTTGTGGGGACGACGCATGGCTATTCGCCGTGCTGGCCGAACCACGGCGCGTTTGCATGTCAATCTGGTTTTCTTCTTCTCGCTGATTGCCGCCGTCCCAACCCTGTTTGTGGCGGTTTTCGCTTCGATACTATTCCAGTCAGGTGTGGAGTTCTGGTTCTCCGACAATTCGCGCGGGATGATGGAAAATGCGAACAATCTGGCGGAGGGATATTACGACGAAAATCAGCGATCAGTCGGAATGGAATCTGTCGCTATGGCGGGCGATCTTCGTTTCTTCCTGCAAGAAATGCCCGTCACCAGTCCGGAGTTTCAGGAGCAATATTTTTTCCAGGTGTATTCTCGCGAGTTGAGCGACAGCGCCATTCTTGTGCTTGCTGAAGATGGGACATTCCGCACGCCAGCGATCGTCGATCCTGAAGAGGATTACGACCGGGTCCGCATGTCTGTGGCCGATGTCAATCTCCTGAATTCAGGGGAGACTTTTGTTGTCCGAACGTCGCCCGAGCGAGTTGAAGCAGTTTCAATGATCGACCGCGATGCCGACGCTTATTTGTATGTGTCCCGCGACAGGCAGCCAGAAGCTGCGCTGCTCTACCAACAATCGCAATCTGTGGTCGCTTCTTACGCCGATCTTACTCAACGCGCTCGGTTGCTCCAGCTGCAATTCAACGTGGCACTATTCCTCATCAGCCTCGCGCTAGTTGGCCTTGCGGTCTACGCTGCGCTGCGCTTTGCTGATCGGCAAGTGAAGCCGCTCGCTGAACTGGCCGATGCGGCAGGTGAGATCGGCAGCGGCAATTATGCCATGCGCGTTGCCGGCCGGACTGGTCAGGATGAAATCGGCCTGCTGAACCGCGCATTCAACCGCATGACTTCGCAGATTGAGCGGCAAACCGACGCGCTGCTTGGCGCCAATCACCAATTGGCTGAGCGCCGTGCCTTTACGGAAGCGGTGCTCGAATCAATTACGGCCGGCATCGTATCGCTTGATGGGGAGGGGCGCATTCTCCTCATGAACAGCTCGGCCAAGCATTTGTTGCTGGAAACGCCCGATAACGCTGTCGTCGGGCAGGACCTTAAATCTATCGTTCCAGAGTTCGGTCGGCTGATCCGCGAAGGCTCTGCCAGCGAGATCATCCAGTTTAACCGCGCTGGCGACATGCTCACGCTCGCGGTGCAAGTGTCGCCCGCCACAGAAGGCCTCGTAATTACCTTTGAAGATATTACCCGACAGCTTGTTGATCAGCGGCAGGCGGCATGGTCTGACGTGGCGCGGCGTATTGCTCACGAAATCAAGAACCCGCTCACCCCGATCCAACTTGCGACTGAGCGGCTTCAGCGGCGGTACGGCAAGCTGATCGAGAAAGACGCAGAGCTGTTCGACGAACTGACCGGCACAATTATCCGGCAAGTTGGTGATTTGCGCAAAATGGTTGACGAATTTTCCAACTTTGCGCGTTTGCCCAAGCCGCTGTTCCGGCAGGAAGATGCGGTCGATCTGGTCCGCCAGGCCTTGTTCCTGCAGGAAGTGGCTCACCCTGAAATCACTTACGGCTTTTCCACGGAGGACAATGTCCCTCCGATCGATTGTGACAGGCATCAATTCGGTCAGGCCATGACCAATGTTCTGAAAAACGCAGCGGAGGCAGTCGAAGCCAAGGGCCGCGATGCGCCGCTCGACTGGCGCGGGCGGATATCTGTGGCGGTGAGCTCTGACGACGAGATTATTCAGGTCGATGTAACGGACAACGGCATCGGGCTGCCGCAAGGCGGGGTCAATGTCATAGAGCCTTATGTGACGACGCGGGAAAAAGGCACCGGCCTTGGCCTCGCCATCGTGAAGAAAATTGTCGAAGAACACGGCGGCGAAATCGCTTTCAGCCATCTCGATGATGGCGGCACCTGCGCCACCCTGCGCTTTGCCATGCATCCGACCCAAATCGCTGAAGGCGGGGACGGGCAAGAATGACTTCTGGAAGGAAATACTGAATGGCACTCGACATTCTTATCGTCGATGACGAACGGGATATACGTGATCTGGTCGCCGGAGTGCTGAGCGATGAGGGTTATGACTGCCGAACTGCGGGTGATAGCGAAAGCGCCATCGCTATGGTCGATGAGCGCCGTCCCAGCCTGGTGCTGCTGGATGTTTGGCTGCACGGTTCTCCGCGTGATGGTCTTGAGGTTCTCGATGCGATCAAGGTGCGTGAACCGGGACTGCCAGTCATTATCTTCTCCGGTCATGGAAATATCGACACCGCCGTTTCAGCGGTCAGCCGCGGGGCGATGGATTTCATAGAAAAGCCGTTTGAAGCTGGGAAGCTGCTCCATCTGGTTGAACGTGCGACCGAAACGGAGCGGCTTCGCAGGGAGAATGAACGCCTTCGTGAAGGCATGGGGACGCCTGATGAATTCACCGGCAATTCCTCAGTAATCAACCAAGTGCGCGCAACGCTGAAACGCGTGGCCAACACAGGTAGCCGGGTCTTGGTGAGCGGCGCGGCAGGGGCGGGCAAAGAAGTTGCCGCACGGCTGCTTCATGCGTGGAGCCCGCGTGCTGACAAGGCCTTCGTTACCGTAAACTCTGCTCGCATAACGCCTGACCGGTTTGAGCATGAGCTGTTCGGCGAGGAAGCTGACGGCAAATTGGTACGGCCCGGCCTGTTGGAACTCGCCGATGGCGGAACACTCTATCTCGATGAAGTGGCCGATATGCCCGAAAGCACGCAGGCCCGTATCCTGCGTGTGCTGACCGACCAAAGCTTTGTGCGTGTGGGCGGTAACCGTCAGGTCGGAGTCGATGTTCGGGTTGTATCGTCATCTGCGCGGGACCTGCTTGGTGCGATTGAAGACAAACGCTTCCGCGAAGACCTGTTCTATCGCCTGAACGTTGTCCCTATCGAAATTCCCCCGCTGGCGGACCGGCGCGATGATATTCCTGCGCTGGCTGAGCATTTCTTCACCCGTTACGCGCGCGAGCAGGGACTCGCTCCTCCAGCTGTTTCGCCAGAAGCGATGGCGACACTGCAAGCGTATGACTGGCCGGGTAATGTCCGCCAGTTCCGCAACGTAATTGAACGCACGGTAATTCTTGCCCCGCACGAAGACTTCAAGACGATCACTCCCGATATGCTGCCAGAAGAGATTACCGGCAATTCCTCTGATAGCGGCGCGGGCATGTCCAACCTGATGGGTGTACCGCTGCGTGAAGCGCGGGAAAGTTTTGAACGGGAATACCTCCGCATCCAGATACGCAGGTTCTCTGGCAATATCTCCAAGACTGCCGGTTTTATTGGGATGGAAAGATCTGCTTTGCACCGCAAGCTGAAGCTGTTGGGCATGAACGATCGGAACGCGGAAAGCGAAAAGGAATAACCGCAGCGGAACCTTTTCCATTCCAAAAGAAACTTTTTTCGGTCTCGAAAGTTTCTCTTACATATGCCATATTGCACCGCAGCATAAGAGCGGTATCGATGAAGACGTTGCAGTCTTCATGCGTACCAGACTGTCGCCCGCGTGCCGGGCGGCCAAAAAGAACGGAGTCAGAAAAATGGCCAAAGGAACGCTAACAGCAAAGCCCGTGGTGAAAGCCGAGATCCCTGAAGTTGATGAGCCGCGCGCGGTTAAATCGGCTGCATCGGGCACCAAGCAGGGTAATTTGCAGGACCTCTTCCTGAACCATCTTCGCCGCGAGAAAATCCCTGTGACCATGTTTTTGGTCAAGGGCGTAAAACTGCAAGGGATTGTCACGTGGTTTGACAATTTCTCCATCCTGCTGCGGCGCGACGGCCAATCACAGCTCGTGTATAAACACGCGATTTCCACCATCATGCCAGGCGATCCCGTCGATGCCGACAGTTTTGACACTGGCTTCGACGGCAACCGCAAACAGCGTTTGCTGCAGGACATTTTCCTCAGCCGCGTCCGCGACGCTGGCGTTCAGGTGACAATGTTCTTGGTGAATGGCGTCATGCTGCAAGGTCGCATAGCGTCATATGATTTGTTTTGTATGCTGCTGAAACGCGATGGGTATGTACAATTGGCCTATAAGCACGCCGTCTCCACTATCCAGCCCGCCAGCCCGGTTGATCTGACCGATGGTCTGGATGGCGATGAAGACGATATTTAGGGCGAAATCGGCTGATTGTTGATGATGACATCGAAGGCGAGGTAACGCGCGGCGCGCGTGCCCTTGTCGTGTGTCCAGAAATTCGCGGCCAGCGCAGCGGTGCAGACCCTGACGCTCGCCTTGAGGAAGCGTGCGGGCTGGCGCTCGCCATCGGCATCATCGTTGCCGAAAGCTACGTGCTCAACGTTCGTGACGTGCGCCCCAACACGCTTTTTGGCGAGGGCCAAGTTCAGCGCATCGCCACCGACTGTGAGCTACATGAGGCAGAACTGGTCGTCATTGATGGCGCGCTGTCAGCAATTCAGCAGCGCAATCTTGAAGAGAAAATTGGCCGAAAGGTTATCGACCGCACCGGACTAATTCTCGAAATCTTCGGTGAGCGCGCGGCAACGGCAGAAGGCCGGCTGCAGGTTGAACTGGCGCATCTCGACTACCAACAAAGCCGACTGGTGCGCAGCTGGACTCACCTGGAACGGCAACGTGGCGGCTTTGGCTTTCTTGGCGGTCCGGGTGAAACACAGATCGAGGCTGACCGCCGGATGATCCGCGAGCGCATGGGCAAATTGCGCCGTGAGCTGGAACATGTGCGAAAAACGCGCGAATTGCATCGCAAGCGGCGGGGCAGGGCGCCTTGGCCTGTGGTTGCGCTGGTGGGCTACACCAATGCAGGCAAGTCGACCTTGTTCAATCGGATGACAGGTGCCGAAGTCATGGCCGAAGACCTGCTGTTTGCCACACTTGATCCCACCATGCGCGCGGTTGGGCTGCCCGGTGTGGAAAAAGTCATCCTGTCGGACACAGTGGGCTTTATCTCTGACCTGCCGACACAGCTTGTCGCGGCGTTCCGAGCTACCTTGGAAGAGGTGACTGCAGCGGACATCGTGCTGCATGTTCGTGACATCGCCAATCCCGATACTGCCCAGCAAAAGCGCCAGGTTTTGGCTGTTCTGGAAGACCTTGGAGTGGTTGATGAAAATGGGGAAGGGGTGGATGCCCCGATCGTCGAAGTCTGGAACAAGTGGGATCTGCTTTCCGATGAGGAGCGCGAAGATCTTGCTGCAATTGCCAAGGCCGATGACGCTGTCTTGCCCATTTCGGCGATAACCGGAGAAGGTGTTGAGGCGCTAGGTCAGCGGCTGAGCGCGGTCCTGACGGAAGGCGCGCGCACCTATTCATTGTTGTTGCCAGCCAGTGATGGCGCGCGGATCGCATGGCTTCATGCGCATGGTGAAGTGTTGAATGAAGTGGAAGCGACAGAGGCTGTCGTGGGGGAGGGAGAAGACAAACTCCTTCGCCGCATTGAAGTCCGCCTGACCGACAAGGAATATGGCCGTTTTGAAGGACTTTCCGGTTAAACCTCAGACTTCTTGACCTGCTGCCACAGCGCTTCCTGCGCATCGAGATCGAGCGATGCTAAATTACCTTCGGCCAATCGTTCCATCCCGCGATAGCGGCGCTCAAACTTTGCATTGGCGGCGCGCAAGGCGTCTTCCGGTGCGATACCGTGGGCACGCACCAAATTGACGGCAGCGAACAGCAGATCGCCAGCCTCTTCAAATTTATGCTCCGGCGAAGCTTCCCGTAATTCTTCAGCCTCTTCGGCCAGTTTTTCTGCGGGCCCTTGTATGTCAGGCCAGTCGAAGCCGTCACGGGTTGCGCGCTTTTGCAATTTTTGCGCTCGCAAAAGTGCGGGCAGGGCGCGGGCAACGCCGTCCATAGAACTTTCAGACCCCGCTGAGGTTCGTTCAGTTGCTTTCAAATCTTCCCATCGCGCACCATCCATTATGCCGCCTTCATCGCCAAAGATATGCGGGTGTCGCGCCTCCATTTTGTCAGAAATAGCGCGCGCAACATCCTCAAATTCGAAATGTCCCGCTTCCTCTGCCATGCGGGCATGGAACACGACTTGCAGTAGCAGATCGCCCAGCTCACCGCGCAAATCGTCCATATCTCCGCGCTCTATGGCGTCGGCGACTTCGTAGGCTTCCTCAATGGTATAGGGCGCAATAGTCTCAAAGTTTTGCGCCACGTCCCATTCGCATCCGGTATTCGGATCACGCAAACGCGCCATAATGGCAAGAAGCCGGCTCAATTGATCTGACATAGAGAAAGCTTTCCTGTGCGGCCGATGGCTGAAGGTGAGTAACAATTCTGCCCAATGCGGGTCTGCGATTGGCCGGATGAAAAGCTTGGCCGAGATTCGCGGTGTAATCAAAGCCGTCTTTGCCATGCAATGAGCTCGGAAGGCAGTAATTGGGTGAAGAAGGGAATTGTCGGAGCCGCCCGATCCCCAAACACGGCAAGTTGATAATATATATTATGTTAAATTCGATTTAGCCTATCAGGTTGAAAACAAACGCCACACCCACGAAGATTGATGCCCATATCAATGCCATTCGGATCGTTTTGGTCGTGTCGATCTGGTGTGAACGATATGCGCCAGCCATCAAGGCAAGCCAACCAAGCATCGCGATGATGGAAACCCAATGCGCTTCGCTGAAATTGCTCATGTCAGGTCTTCCTTACGCTACCAATTGCAGTCCGTCATAGCCGACAAGCACATTTGATGGAATTTCGGAGCTGACGGCATCGTAATCCATGCTTTTGTCCAGATGAGACAAGACTGTGGTTCCGGCCCTGGTTCGTTCAGCCATTTCCAACGCCATTCCCAAATGCGCATGGGTTGGATGCGGTTGGCGTCGCAAACAGTCAGTCACCAGAACGTCGATATCGGCGAAGAACTCGACCATTTCATCCGTCAACTCACTGAAGTCTGTGGCGTAACCGATTGATTTTCCGTCTGCATCGAAACGGTATGCTGTCGTTGTAATGGGTCCGTGCGGCATCTCCATCCATTCAAGACCAAATCCCGCGTGCATTTGCTTGCCACCAAGCTCCTCCAGCTCGACAATAGTTGGATAGCCGTACTGACCCGCAAAAACGTAATCGAACCGACGCCTCAGACGCTGTGCTGTCACTTTCGATGCGAAACCAGGAATTGCAGCGGTCCGGCCAAACCTCAGCGGCCTCAAGTCGTCTATCCCGTGGCAATGGTCCGCGTGGTCATGCGTCCAGAATACACCATCGATCCGGTCCACGGCGTTGGCGAGCAATTGCCGACGCAAATCGGTCGAAGTGTCGACGAGAAGCCGCTTTCCCGCATCACTTTCGACAATGATTGAAACACGGGACCGGCGGTTTTTCGGATTATCCGGATCGCAGGCGCCCCAATCGTTGCCAATGCGCGGCACACCGGTTGATGTGCCAGAGCCCAGAACGATCAACTTCACGCCTTGGCCTTCGAAAACAGCTGAAAGAAATTGTCAGTGGTGGTCTCACCCAAACTTTCAATGCTCGTATCGCGAAGGTCAGCCACGAATTCTGCCGTATTGCGAACGAAGGCAGGTTCGCCGGGTTTGCCGCGATGCGGGACTGGCGCAAGGAACGGGCTGTCGGTTTCCACCAGCAGTCTGTCTCCGGGGATTTCTTTTGCAAATTCCTGCAGTTCACGCGCGTTCTTGAACGTCACAATTCCCGAAAGTGATATCGTGAGGCCCATATCCAGCACGCGGCGACCAAATTCCTGGGAGGCTGTGAAGCAATGGATCAGCGCGGGAAACGCGCCCTTCCCCATTTCATCCTGCAGAATATCGCCAGTGTCCTGATCGGCATCGCGTGTATGGATTACCAGCGGCAATCCGGTTTCACGCGCAACGCTGATGTGCATTCGGAACAAGTCCTGCTGCACGGCGCGGTCAGACTTATCGTAGTAATAGTCCAATCCGCTTTCCCCGAGACCGACAACTCTTGGATGCTTGCTGGCCTGCAGCAGGACTTCGCGGCCTAAATCGGCGTGCTGGTCAGCCTCATGCGGATGAATGCCGACCGTTGCCCAAACATCGTCTTCGCGCTCTGCAGTTGCGACAACATCGCTCCACTCACGTTCGCGTGTAGAGATATTGAGGAAGCCGCGCACGCCGGCGGAGCGGGCATTGGCAAGTGCTTCGTCCTGCCGCTCGACAAGGCCTTCGTAGTTCAAGTGGCAGTGGCTATCGATCAGCATCAGGCACCCTCCCCCTCACCAGCTGGCAATTCGAGGCGCGGGAAAAGGCCTTCCGGCTTTTCAAGAGTGAAACCGCTTTCAGCCAGCGGTGAATACCAGTGCGCACTGATACCTTCGGGTGTGCGAAGGTCTGCATCGACGCCCATGCCGTCCAGCAATTTTGTCATTGAGCCAGGCATGACGGGAATGACAGCAGATGCCAATTGCGCAATGCAGATGTAGAGCGTTGCTAGCACGGTCTGCATACGTTCTGGATCGGTCTTTTTCAAAGCCCATGGGGCTTCGGAATCTACATAGGCGTTGCAGGCGAACACGGCGCTCATCCATGCTTCCAGCCCTTGTGCAAATGCGAGCTCGGTGAAAGCCTGTGGAACTTCCGCGCTGACTACGCGGCCGACGTGTTCGAACAGAGCGTTGTCCGCTTCGATATGCCCATTAATCGGCGGCAGCGCGCCGTCGCAATTTTTGAAAATCAGCGAAAGGGTTCGCTGCGCCAGATTGCCAAAGCTATTTGCCAGTTCAGAATTTGATCGATTTACAATGGCTTCGTGTGAATAGCTGCCATCCTGCCCGAAGCTGAATTCGCGCAGCAAGAAATAGCGCAGCGTATCCACACCATACAGGTTGGCAAGCTCTCCCGGGTCAGTCACATTGCCGAGCGATTTGCTTTCTTTTTGCCCTTTGTTGAGCAGAAAGCCATGCGCAAACACCTGTTTGGGCAGCGCGATATCGGCGCTCATCAAAAACGCGGGCCAATAGACCGCGTGGAAACGCGTGATGTCTTTGCCGATCAGGTGCAGGTCTGCCGGCCAGAACTTCGCCATGTTGTCCGTCTGATCGGGATAGCCGAGGCCGGTGAGGTAGTTTGTGAGCGCGTCAACCCACACATACATCACATGCTCTTCCGCGCCGGGTACCTTTACGCCCCAATCGAAGCTGGTGCGGCTGATCGAGAGATCGCGCAAACCGCCTTCGACAAAACGCATCACTTCATTGCGGCGGCTTTCCGGACGGATAAAATCGGGATTTTCGTTAAACAGCGCGAGCAGCTTGTCCTCATATGCAGACAGGCGGAAGAACCAGCTTTCCTCCACCGTCCATTCGACCGGTGTTCCCTGCGGTGATAGCTTTTCTTCGCCCTCCCCTTCGGTAAGCTCACTCTCGTCGTAATAGGCCTCGTCGCGGATCGAATACCAGCCTTCGTAACGATCAAGATACAGATCGCCTTTGGCTTCCATCGCCTGCCAGATGGCTTGGCTGGCGCGGTGGTGATCGTCTTCGCTGGTACGGATGAATCGGTCATAGGAAATATCCAGAGCATCGAACAGCTCACGGAAATGTCCTGACATTTCATCAGCCAGCGCGCGCGGCGTAGTGCCGAGATCGCGCGCTTTTTGCGCCATTTTCAGGCCGTGCTCGTCCGTCCCGGTCTGGAAGCGGACTTCGCGGCCCATTTGCCGGTGAAACCGCGCAAGGACGTCTGCTGCGATCGTCTCGTAGGCATGGCCGATATGCGGCTTGCCATTGGGATAGTGAATCGCTGTGGTGAGATAAAAAGGGTCTGCCATTATGGCCGCTTCCCTAGGACGCGCTCCGGGAAGCCGCAAGGCTGGCGAGCAGTGTACCGACTTCCATGATCAGCAATCCGGCATCGAAATTGGCAGTTGGCGCTTGCGCAGACAATCGCACAAGCGCGCCGTGGGTGTCGACCATGGTCGGAATTTCGTCTTGCGAAACATCATTCTTGCGCGCTGACACAACTGCTCTGGCAAGCTCAATCGCGGCCAGTTGCTTCTCTCGCTTGGGCCGCGCGCCCATCGCGGCAGCCATCCGCCCACGCAGTCCGAAATCGGGATCGCCCTTTTCGGCGATCTCCTGCATCAGCGTATGGATTTTTCCCAGATCAAGCTCGACGAAATCGATTGCTGCTCCGGGTGAGCCGCTGGCGGCTGCAATTGCCGCGCCGCGCATTTCACTGCTGGCCTGAGGGGATTCGCGGGCGAGCACGGCTTCCATGTCGGCATCAGAGACCCGCGGGAATGTGAGCACTCGGCAACGCGAGCGAATTGTCGGCAATAAGCGGCCAATGCGGTGAGCGATCAGTATGAAGAATGTGCCTTGCGGTGGCTCCTCAAGACTTTTGAGCAAGGCGTTGGCCGCGCCGGGTTCCATATCATCTGCGGGATCGATAATCACCACGCGCCGCGCACCAAGCGTAGGTCTCGTGTTCAGCCGTTGCTGAAGCTTGCGGATCTGATCAATCTTGATGTTGCGCGCCAGATCATATGGTTTTCCGTCAGCCGCCTTTTTCGCCTCTGCATCGTTCTTTGGCGGGTGTGAGAGGTACAGGATATCGGGATGATCACCTGCTGGCTGCGGAATACCCGGCTCCGCCACCAATTCGCGCGACGCAGACAGCGCGAAGGCGGATTTGCCCACGCCTTTCCGGCCGGACAGGATCCAGCCGTGGTGCATCCGATCTCCTGCAAGAGCGCGGCGCCATTCACCCCAAGCCTCCTCATGACCGATGTAGTCCGCAGGCTGAAGGCTCAACCGCCCTCCCCCAGAAAGGGTGCCATGGCGCGCCAGACTCGGTCATGAACTGTTTGAGGTGTGCCCGACGCGTCGATCAAGACGAAACGCTCAGGATCCATTGCTGCCAGATCGCGGAATCGTTCAGCGACCCGGGCATGGTATTGTGCGGACCGGCCACCGATACGGTCTGCCTCGTCACCGTCACGCTCCGCCAATCGCGCCGCGACATCGGCGGTGTCGGCGTACAGGAGGAAAGTGACATCGGGCATGAGTGCGTATGATCCGATGGTGTGTAAGGAAAGGACCGCATCGTCTGACAAATCGCCGCCGCCCGCCTGATACGCGCGCGAGGAATCGATGAAACGGTCGCACACCACCCAATCACCGCGATTGAGCGACGGACCAATCGCATTGTCCACGTGGTCTGATCGTGCCGCCGCGAACAGGAGTGCCTCCGCCCGAACATCCCAATCGTATTGCTTGTTCAGCAGCAATTGACGGATCGCCTCTGCGCCGGGAGTGCCGCCCGGTTCGCGGGTCAGCAATACACCAAGCCCCCGTGCAGAGAGAATATCCGCCAGCATCCGCGCCTGGGTGGACTTGCCCACCCCTTCGCCGCCTTCAAAAGTGATGAAGCGCCCGTTGCTCATGTGAACCACAGTGAAAATGCGTTTGCGACGCGTTGGAACGGGTTAGCCTTAGCAACCCCTTCTGCGGCTTCGAGTGGCGCTTCGAGCACATTCTCTCCGTCTATCGTCAGGCGCAGCCGCGCGACTGTATCACCTGCGGCGATGGGTGCCTGTATCGGTCCACGATAAACGACCTCGACCTGCCAGCGGGTTTGATCGTCATCTGGCAATGCAGCGATGAAATCAGCGGGAAGTCGCAGAGTTACCTGCGGGCTTGCGCCATCTTGCACCTCGGCGGTTCCGATTTGCGCACCCTCAGCCAGCATTGTGCGCCGGTCAAACCCGCTGAAGCCCCACTCAAGAAACGCGCGCGATACCTCGTCCCGCATTCTTTCAGTTGGCGATCCGGCCAGCACCATAACCAAGCGCCTGCCGTCTCGCTCTGCTGATCCCAAGAAAGTGTAGCCCGCTTCATTGGTGTAGCCCGTTTTCAGTCCATCCGCGCCTTCCACGCGCCCTGTGACGGGATCGTGATTTTCTTGTGCGATGTCACGCCAGCGAAAACCGCGATGGCCAAAGAACTGACTGTATAGCCCGGGATAGCGCTGGGTCATTGCTTCCCCGAGCAGCGCCAGATCATTGGCGGTCGTGTATGTCTGGCCGCCATCAGGAAAACCATTGGGCGAACCAAAATGCGTGTCGCTCATCCCGATTTCCTGAGCATTGCTATTCATCAGGCCGAGCCACTGGTCCTGAGAACCCGTGGCCGCCATGGCGATCGCAGCGCTGGCATCATTGCCCGATATCGTAGTAATCCCAAGCAACAGCTGGGCGATGGTTGGTAGCTCCCCAGCGCGCAGGAACATGTTTGAGCCTTCCGCATACCATTCGTCCTCCAGCGCGGCGCTGTAGAGATAGGGCATGTCGAGCCGCAGCTCGCCTTCATCGACCAGTTTGAAGGCCGTATATGCCGTCATCACCTTGGTGATCGAAGCGGGCACAAAGCGGCGGTCGGCCTCGCGCTCATACAGCACCTGACCGCTCGACAAATCCAGCAGCAGCGCCACCGGTATCTCGGCAGGAACGGGTGCTCCTGCCGCGTTAGCAGTTGTGCATGGCCATGCGAGCATCGCTGCCGTTATCGCAATCGCTATTCTTTGCTTCACGCCCACTCCGCCGCACTATGCGGCAGACGGGCGCAAAGCCAATCAACCGCTGGTCTGGATTCGAGCGTCGCTATACCCTGCACGGCGAACGTTGGCGAGTGAGGCCTCCGCTTCTCCACGGGTTGCGAATGGGCCAGTCCGCACACGGAAGTATCGTCCGGATCGGGTAATCTGGCCGCCGAGGACATTGGCCACGCGTTCTGCACGTTCCATGGTCGAGAATGCAGCAGCCTGAACGATGAAATTGCCGTCTGCGGCCGGAGCTGGCGCAGCGGAAGGTTCGGACGTGGACGCTGCCACCTCAACGGGCTCTGCCGTGTCTGGAAGGCTGAATGCTTCAGCGAAACCCGTATTTGATGCAGTTTGAGGCTCAACGGTTCCGCCGGCACCAGTGGCCGCATCAAGCGGGGGTAGCGCAGGCGGTCCTGCCTCGGCCGCCACACGAGCGGGCGCTGCTGCAGCAATCTCCGCATGCGCAGGCCGAGGATCAGCTGTTTGAGATGGCACTTCAGATGCAGCAATTTCGATGGTTTCGATAGAACTGTTCTGCGGTGCTGAAACAGGCGAACTTGCCGCATTTTCTGCGCGCAACGATGCGCCGCCATCCGCTGGCAAGCGACGCTGAAGCACTGTCAAAAGCGATTGCGGCGTTTCCATCCGTAGCGAAGCAGGTTCGCCTGCACGCAGCGCAAAACGTTCTGCCTCTGGTGGGTTAACGCGGCGCACGCGCACTGGCGTCTCTGCGCTCGCCCCAAGCTGGGCCAAGGCAGCTGGCGCAAGGGAGATCAGGTGATTGCTGGACATCGGGCCGCGCCGTTCAAGGCGAACAAGAATTGTCCGGCCTGTGTCCAGTGAAGTCACTTCGACATAGCTCGGGATAGGCAAAGTATGGTGCCCGCCAGAATAACCCATCGCGCCCTGGTCCATGGTGACATAGCCAACATGATCGTAGTTCAGCGTGTCACTGGGCACATATTCCACACCAGCAATGCTGTATGGTTCGCCGACAACGACTGGATAATCGGCGCGGGGTCCGTTTACGGCTCCTGTGCCGGAGACCGGCAGGTCACCTGCATTGGCGATTCCCGAATCGGATGTGCCGCCTCCCAAAGTGCCGCAAGCCGACAGGCCAGCGACAAGGAATACGGTTAAAACCGCGCGGTTCAGCGCGGTATAGCGAACGTCATCTTGATAACTCATCTGCAAGCAACCCCACACTCATGGCGTAGTAATTCGAGCAGTTATATTCGAGGATAACCCTATAATTCTGAGTTAACAGGTAGCCAGGAGCTGCCGGGCCGTCCGGTTCGAACAGCGCGGCAAGCGTGTCATCAGAGATCGGAGCACGCGGTGTAATGCCTCGTGCGCGCCACTCTCGAACAGTCAGCCAGCGGCTGTGACGTTCGTGCACACGGGGGCAAATTGGTGCATCCACGTGATTTTCGATGCCGGAACGGTTCGCGGAGTTGGGCACGTACGCGCGCACTGCCCATGGCTCCCCTTGACGCCATCCGGCATCCCGAAAATAATTTGCAATAGAGGCCAATGTGTCGGCATCGGAGTTCCAAATATCGCTTTGGCCATCGCCATCACCGTCAACTGCGAGTCGCAAATAGACGCTCGGCAGGAACTGGCCGTTGCCGAATGCACCAGCCCAGCTGCCTACAAGCCGACTGCGCGGAACGCCGCGATCAACCATCTTGAGCACATCAATCAATTCGCGTTCAAACAATGCACGGCGGCGTCCATCCCACGCCAAAGTGGCAAGGCTTCGTGGCAGATCAAAACTGCCCATCACTGCGCCATAGGCTGTTTCATGTCCCCAGATGGCAACGATGACTTCGGCGGGCACCCCATACTCACGCTCTACCCGTGCCGCGAGTGGACGCAGCCGTGCCAATGTACGCACACCGCCATTGATACGGGCCTGTGTGTTGTGCCGCGCAATGTAGCGCGCCATCGAAGGAAATCCGCTTGACGATCTGCTGCTGCCGCTGGACGCCATCTGGTCCCGGTCAAGTTCAAGCACGCGATTGTTTGGCGTCAGGCTGCCCAGCACGCGATCAATCGTTCGCTGGCTGACCCCTTCGGACCGCGCATGCTCTCCAACTACCTGAAGATATTGCTGGAAGGTCTCCTGCTGTGCCGAAGCGGGGCTGGCGACAAGGAGACAGGCGGCGAAAGCGAGGCCGATACGGCGGAGGGGTGCAAAAGTCATGATTCTCCTTAAGCGAATGCGCGCGCGAGTGGAATCCCCTCATTTGCACTTACCGACTGAATCCCTCCTGACTGATGTGGGACAAAGACGGTTTGCGCAGTTGGTGGTGACACGGGCCGAATTTCGCGCTAATCGGCGCGCGCTCAGTCGGACAGGTGGCAGAGTGGTCGAATGCACTAGTCTTGAAAACTAGCGTGGGTGCAAGCCCACCGTGGGTTCGAATCCCACCCTGTCCGCCAGCAGCGCCTTTCGAAGTCCTAGATTGCGTGCGCTGCGAGCGATTCGTAGTCCGCACGGCATGCTGCGGCGACTTCCGCATATTCGCCATCAAGCTGCGGGGATTCTTGCGGAGCAACGGCAAAGCTGGTCGAGGCGTTGACCTTGTCATACCAATGCGCCCCCCAGACGCCGTCTTCTGGATGTGGGCCTTGCTTCCAAGTGAGCATAGCGGGATCCCAGTCGATCCCGAGTGCGGCGCACAGTCTTTCCAGAACGCCCGCCGGGTCGCGCAGGATTGCATCGCTGTCGACAACCGGTGGTGCGCTGCCGCTGCGCTCGGCTTCTATCTCAAAATATCGCCGCATCTGCGCAAAGCCGAGCATTTCGGCGCGGCGCAGTTCGTTCTTCTTGCGATAGCTGGCGACAACCCGCTCGGGCGCGCGGATCAGGAAGGCGTGCCGGTGCGTCGGCATGTCGGAAATCGATACGGGCCCGACCATGTGGTGAGGCATGTGCTTTTGATACCAGACCGGAGCGCTGGATGAAGCTTCGCCCGATTGCGTGGTGAGTACGGATTGCCAATTGCAATCCATATCTTCGATCGTTTCCGTGCCAAGCGGATGTTTTTCGCCGCTGTCCCTCAGAAAAGCGCCGTAGAAGGGTTCATCCGACACGGCGCAATCTGGTCGCGCTCCGAAGCTGCGCATCATCGCTGTGGAGATATTGCGCGGACCGGACCACATGGCGATCCGGACCGTCACGCTCTCGCCCTGCCCTTCACGTCCTGTGCAAGCAGATCGAGGTATAGATGCTGGAGCCGCTCCACCATTGGTCCGCGTTCTGTCCCCAGTACGCGTCCGTCGACAGCCCCAACAGGAACAACGCCAGCAAAGGTGCCTGTGGTGAAAGCTTCGTCAGCGCCATAGACGTGGGTAAGTGAGAAGTTGCGCTCTCGCACCGTGATGCCCGCGCCGCGCGCTGCCTCAATCACCGCCCCGCGCGTGATGCCATCAAGGCAATAATCACCGCTGGAAGTCCAGATTTCCCCGTCTCTTGCGATGAAAAAATGCGTGGAGTTGCAAGTCGCCACAAAGCCATGCGGGTCCAGCATCAACGCCTCGTCCGCGCCAGCTTGCGCCGCCTGAATGCAGGCGGTGATGCAGTTAAGCTTGGAATGACTGTTTAGCATCGGGTCCTGCACATCGGGATAGCCCCGCCGCACGTGGACGGTGAACAGATCGAGCATCCGCGTCGCAGTTTCGGGCGCAGGCTCCTTCCATTCGGGGATGATCGCGATGGTGGCAGGAGATATCACAACGCGAGGATCTTGATACGGTGTGGAACGCACACCGCGCGTCACCATTAGCCGGACATGCGCGCCATCTTCGCTCATGCTGTTGGCGTCCAGGACGGCATACAACCGCCGTTCTAGCTCCTCCCGGGTAACGCCAAGGTCCATCGCAATGGCCTTTGCGCCGCGCCAAAGCCGGTCGAAGTGCCGATCCAGAAAGGCGAGCCTGCCGCCGTGCAGTCGCAGACCTTCCCACACGCCGTCTCCCAGCATAAACCCGCTGTCGAACACGCTGACTTTCGCCTCGTCACGAGGAAAGTGCGTTCCGTTGACGTCGATGACTATGTCCGCGTTGCGCGGGTCCGGGACGTAGCTGTGGGTGCCCTTGCCTTCCACCGGACTAAATGTGCAGAGCGCGCCCGTACGCGGCCAGAACGCTTTCGTGCATCGATTCCGAGATGGTCGGATGCGGGAATACGGTGCCCATCAGTTCCGCCTCTGTCGTCTCCAGCGTTTTTCCGATGGTGTAGCCCTGGATCATCTCGGTCACTTCCGCACCGATCATGTGCGCGCCCAGAAGCTCACCGGTTTTGGCGTCGAATACCGTCTTGGTGAAGCCCTCTGCTTCTCCCAAAGCAATCGCTTTGCCGTTCCCGATGAAGGGGAACATGCCGACTTTGACCTCATGGCCGGCTTCCTTCGCCTTGGCCTCGGTCATGCCGACACTCGCGATTTGCGGGTGGCAATATGTGCAGCCGGGAATTGCGTCACGGTTGAGCGGGTGCGGATGGACGTTTTTGTTGCCCAGCTCCTGCGCGATGGCTTCAGCACAGGTCACGCCTTCGTGGCTCGCCTTGTGCGCAAGCCACGGACCCGGAGTGCAATCGCCAATGGCCCAAAGGCCCTTGGACTTGGTGCGGCCATAAGGATCGATCTGGATAAAACCGCGATCCATGTCGGTGAGCTTGTCCGCGCCGATATTTTCGGTGTTGGGCATGATGCCGATGGCGGTGATGCAATGCGAAAACTCGCTGGTCTCGACCTTGCCGTCCTTCGCCTTGATCTTCGCGGTAACGCCTTTTTCGGTGACTTTGACATCTTCCACGCCAGCGCCTGTCATGATGGTCATGCCTTGCTTCGTCAGGCTCTTTTCAAGGAAAGCAGACACGTCCTTGTCTTCAACCGGAACCACACGGTCCAGCATTTCGACCACGGTAACATCGACGCCCATGTCATTGTAGAAGCTCGCAAATTCGATACCGATTGCGCCCGATCCGATGACCAGCAGCTTCTTTGGCATCTCGGGCGGTGTCATCGCGGTGCGGTAGGTCCACACGCGCTTTCCGTCTGCCTTGGCGAACGGCAAGTCGCGGGCACGCGCGCCGGTGGCGACAATCACATGCTTTGCCGTGAGCTTCTCCTCACCCTTCTCGCCTTTGACGGATAGGCTGGTTGGGCCAGTCAGCGTGCCTTCACCCATATGCACCGTGATCTTGTTCTTCTTCATCAGGTGCGCGATGCCGGAGCTAAGCTGCTTGGCCACGCCGCGGCTGCGTTTTACGACAGCTTCCAGATCGGCTTCGATCGTGCCGGCAATCTTCAGGCCGTAATCCTTGGCATGCTGCGCGTAATGCAGGATCTCTGCCGAACGCAGCAGTGCCTTGGTCGGGATGCAGCCCCAATTGAGGCAGATGCCGCCAAGATTTTCGCGTTCAACAATGGCAGTTTTCAGCCCGAGCTGCGTGCAGCGGATCGCCGCGACATAGCCGCCGGGGCCGGAACCGAGAACGATGACGTCGTAATTGTTGCTCATGATTTATCCTGCCAGCAGAGTTACGTAATTATCGGAAACCCAGCCGGAACGGCATGGGCCAGTATAGGGTTCGGGTGCTTCCAAGCCGCTGTTTATCGCGCAATCAAGGTCCTTTTGACCTTCGCCGCGGTACACGATCCCGATAAAACCGGGCGCTGTCTCGCACATTGTGACGCCTGCACCCGGACCAAGGCGGTCTAGCTCTGTCGAGCCAGCTTCTGGCCGGCTGCGGACTGAGAGAAAATTGTCGCCATCGGGATTGAGGCCAGACACCTCTCCCCAGCCGCCGCAAGCATCGAATTCCGGTCCGTCTTGTCCAGTCATAACGGCACGCTCGGGTGTCGTTCGCGTAGTTTCTTGCGGTTCTTGCGTGGTAACGACTTCTTCCTGCACCGCTTCCTGCGCCGTAGCTTTAGGCGCGGCTTCGTCATCACTTCCGGAAATTTCGTCAGCCAGTGGGGCGTCCGCTTCACTGGTCTCGCCGCAGGCAACAAGGGCAAATGCAGCGCACGTCAGAAAGCTCATCGAAATTCGCATAGTTATTATCCCTCTACGGCTCGCGGTGCGCCCGCGTCATCAATGGCTACGAACGTGAATTTGGCGGAGGTGACGAGCTCTTCGTCCTCCGAATGGCGCTCGCGGCGGTAGGCATCTGTCGAGATAACAAGGCTGGTGTTCCCAACCTTGGTAATCTCTGCATAAACAGATACTTCATCGCCAACTTTAACAGGTTTATGGAATTCCACTGCATCCATCGCAACAGTCACCGCCCTGCCCTTCGCCCGGCGAGCGGCCACAAGGCCCGCGCCCGAATCCATCAGGCTCATCAACCATCCGCCGAAGATATCGCCATAGGCGTTGGCATCAGCAGGCATGGCGACGGTACGCATGGCTGGATTGCGGTTGGTCATTTCTCACCGCCACGGGTGACAAAGGTGACAGTCTGTAACCCAGTTATCTTCACTCAATTTCCTTGAAACTTAATAGCTTAAACCGGGTTAGAGATGGGTTACGCTTTGCCGCAATTTTTCCATTCTTCACGCTTATATGAGGCGGTCCGGGAAGTGTAGGATAGCGCTCAAGCCACCAGCCCCAGCGGTGCCTCGATCATTTCTTTGAACGCTTTCATCAGCTGCGCGCCGTCTGCGCCGTCAATGGCGCGGTGGTCGAAGCTGCCGGTCGCGCTCATTACGCTCGCGATTTGCAAGGCATCATCGACCACATAGGGGCGCTTGTCGCCCGCGCCTATGGCCATGATCATGCCCTGCGGCGGATTGATAACGGCCTCAAACTGCTTGATGCCGAACATGCCCATATTGGATAGGCTGGCGGTGCCGCCAACATATTCCTCAGGAGCAAGCTTGCCGTCTTTCGCGCGGCCCGCGAGGTCTTTCATCTCGGTGCTAATCTTGCTTATACCCTTGCCGCCCGCATCGGTGATGATCGGGGTGATCAGACCGTTGGGAATGCTGACCGCTACCGACACATCGGCGCGCTTGAATTGCAGCATGGAATCGCCAGCAAACTGCACGTTGCAGGCGGGCACAGCTTCGAGCGATTTGCCCAGCGCCTTGATCATCAGATCATTGACCGAAAGCTTTACGCCCTGCGATTCCAGCGCGGCGTTCAGTTCGCTGCGCAGTTTCAGCAGTGCGTCGAGGCGGATATCCACGGTGAGGTAGATATGCGGAACGGTCTGCTTGCTCTCTGTCAGGCGGCGCGCAATCGTCTTGCGCATACCTGAAAGCTTCTCGACCTCATGCGGGATGCCGAAGTCCTGCGCTTCGACAGGTGCAGCAGCAGGAGCTGAAGCCGACGCTGCAGCGGTTGCAGTGGGCGCAGGCGCACCAGCCTTCGCGCTGTCCACGTCAGCCTTCACAATGCGGCCATTCGGGCCCGAGCCTGTGACCTGTGAAAGATCGAGCCCCTTCTGTTCGGCTATGCGCTTTGCCAGCGGTGATGCAATGATCCGGTCTCCGCTTGCTGCCGGAGTAGGTGCTGGCGCCGGACTGGCCGCAGGGGCAGCAGTTTCAGCGGGAGCGGCCTCGGCCTTATCTTCCCTCGGCGCAGAGGCTGGGGCTGCACCGCCCTCCCCAGCCGGAGCAACGCTGCCGGCATCTTCGCCCTCTTCAGCCAAAGTCGCGATCACTGTGCCGACGGTCACGCCTTCCGTGCCCTCGTCGACCTGGATGTGCGCGATCACGCCTTCATCCACAGCTTCAAATTCCATTGTGGCCTTGTCAGTTTCAATCTCGGCCATGATGTCACCGGCGGAAACACTGTCGCCCACCTTCACCAGCCATTTGGCGAGGGTGCCTTCCTCCATCGTGGGTGAAAGTGCGGGCATCTTGATGGCAATTGGCATGGGTTAAGCAGGCTCCCTGGTATCTTAGCTTTTCTGCTATGAATTGTGTTGGCGTTCTTGGCCAATTTGCGCTGCCGGGGCAAGGCATCTTGCGTATGAAGTCATTTGGCGGGATACCCAAGCCTTGGGATGGGGAAATACGAATGCGCGTTTATCTGGTCATTATCGATGAAACTGAAGAAGCCCACGTCGCTCTGCGCTTCGCTTCGCGGCGTGCTGCGAAAACGGGCGGGATGGTGCATTTGCTGGCTTTGGTGCCCAAGCAAGCCTTCAGCGCATTCGGCGGAGTGCAAGCCACAATTGAGGA
>ENA-ORXU01000534-ORXU01000534.1-marine-metagenome-genome-assembly--contig:-NODE-534-length-42878-cov-5.005280_pt1 | contig 42878 bp, 40 predicted proteins | sample MGYA00237869_ERZ511484 | MGnify/ENA metagenome assembly ERZ511484 | reverse complement strand
CGGTGGCGATGGCGAGGAGGTGGAGGATGGCGTTGGTGGAGGCGGCGGTGGCCGAGAGGGCCGTGGCGGCATTGCGCAGGGAGGCGGGCGTGATCATGTCACGCGGCAGGCGTTGCTCGCGGACGCATTCCATGAGGGTTTGTCCGGCTTGGTAGGCGACCATATTCTTGTCGTCGTGGACGGCGGGGACGTCGTTCGTGCCCATGGGGGACAAGCCGAGAAAGGTCATGGCCATGGCCATGGAGTTGGCGGTGAACTGGCCGCCGCAGGCTCCGGCTCCGGGGCAGGCGGATTTCTCGATGGCGTCGAGCTCGTCATGGTCGATCAGCCCTGCGGCGCAGGCGCCGACGGCTTCGAACACATCCTGGACGGTCAAGTCTTTGCCATTGTGATGGCCAGGCAGGATGGAGCCACCATAGAGGACTACGCCCGGCACGTTCATGCGGGCCAGCGCCATGGCGGCGGCCGGGATGGTCTTGTCACAGCCGACGAGGATGATGACGCCGTCGAGTGAGTGACCGCGCACGGCGAGCTCGATGGAGTCGGCGATGACGTCGCGGGACATGAGCGACGCGCGCATGCCGTCACTGCCCATGGTGATGCCGTCAGACACCGCGATGGAGTTGAAGTCGACGGGCGTGCCGCCAGCCGCGCGGATCCCGGCGCGTACGGGCACGGCAAGCTTGTCGAGGTGCATGTTGCACGGCCCCATATTGGTCCAGGTGTTAAAGACGGCGACGATGGGGTTGGCAAAGGACTCGTCCGTCATGCCGGAGGCGCGCAGCATGGCGCGCGCGGCGGCGCGGCTGTCGCCTTTGACTATGGCATCGGAGGTCTTGCTCATGTTCCCCAAAGTCCTCTTGGCTCCAAACAACAAAAAACCCGCCTCGGTGGGCGGGTGGCTTGCTGGGTGAGAGTTTCCTCTACATTCCGCTCGCCACCAGTGCTGCCCCTACAAGGAGCAGGCCAAGGATAATGACACGAAGATCGAGAGTCGGCGCTTGCGCAGCGACTTTGACCTTGGGTTCGGTATCTTGAGCGGAGTGGTTCATTGCTAATGTGTTAAGGGGTGTGCCCTGCGCGTTCAAGGGGAAAGTTATGCCCCCGGCCTGCCTTTGTCAGCGGGAAGTGGGGGCAAGGATTTCGCGCTCACGTGGGAATATGTGAAAAGGCTTGCTGCAGATCCGCGATAAGGTCGTCGGCGCTTTCCAATCCGACGCTGATGCGCAGGAGATCGTCGCCCAGACCGCTGGCGCGGCGGGCGTCGGGCTCCATGCCTTTGTGGGTCATGGAGGCGGGGTGGCAGATGAGGGATTCGACGCCGCCGAGGCTGGGGGCGGGCTGGAGGAGTGTCGTGTTTTCGAGGACGGCTTTCGCGCCGCCTGGCACGAGCTCGAAGGAGAGCACCGTGCCGGGGCCGGATTGCTGCGCGGCCATGAGGTTGGCATTGGCGTTGCGGCCCGGGTAGTAGAGCTGGGTGACTTCGGGGCGGGTTTCGAGCCAGTTGGCAATGCGGATGGCGCTGGCTTCCATGACGTCGATGCGGGTGTGGAGGGTGCGGAGCCCTCGCAGGGTGAGAAAGCTATCGAAAGGCGCGCCCGTGACTCCTGTGCAGTTGGCCCACCAGCGCATCTGCTCGCCGTCGTCTTGGGTGCGGCTTATGACGGCCCCGCCGACGACATCGGAGTGGCCGTTGAGCGCCTTGGTGGTGGAGTGGATGACGAAATCCGCGCCGAAGGCGATGGGCGTCTGGCGGGCGGGGGTGAGGAAGGTGTTGTCGACCATGACCTTTGCGCCAGATGCGTGGGCGTCGTCGATGAGCCGGTCGAGGTCGTAGAGGCGCATGAGGGGGTTGGAGGGGGTCTCGATGAGGAGGAGGTGGGCTTCCTGCAGGGCGGCTTTGGTGGCGGCGCGGTCGGACTGGTCGGTGAAGGCGACGGCGAAGCGGCCTTGGCGGGCGCGGTGGGTGAGGAGGCGGTGGGTGCCGCCGTAGCAATCGTGGGGGGCGACGATCTTACCGGGTGTGGGGACGATGTTGGTGACGAGGTCGATGGCGCTCATGCCGGAGGAGGTAATGGTGGCGGAGGCTCCGCCTTCGAGGGTGGCGAGGGCGGAGGCGAGGAGGTCACGGGTGGGGTTGGCGCCGCGGCCGTAGTCGTAGGCGGGGGCGTCGCCGTAGTGGGCGACGTTATAGGTGGAGGAGAGGTAGAGGGGCGGCACGACCGCGTTGTGGACGGGGTCGCGGCCTATGCCGTGTTGGACGGTTTGGGTTTTTTTGGAGGTCATTGCTCTATCCGCCTTCTAGGTTCCGGCCTTCGCCGGAATGAGCGGAAATAATACCATTGCTCCACTCCGCTAGTGGAGCACTCATGGCGTCCCATTCCTTTAGGAAGGCGTCGTGGCCGTAGAGGCTGGTGAAGGTGTGGAGGCGGGCGGGGCCGGCGAGGCGGTCGCGGAGTTCGCGCATGTCCTGGAGGGGGGCGAGCTGGTCGGAGATGGCCGTTAGCAGGAGTGTGGGGTGGGGAATGGACTCTGGGTGTACGCGGTGGAGGTCCACGGATTCGGAGAGGGCGAGGAAGCGTTCGGCGTCCATGGCGGTGGCGAAGGCGTTGCCGCGGGATTCGAGATAGTCGCAGATGTCGAAGGCGGCGGGGGAGGTGGCGGTCTCCTGTAAAGTGAAGCGGTCGGCGAATTCCTCCGGCGTGCGGTAAGTTGTCATGGCGAGTTCGCGGGCGAGCTTGAGGCCGTCTTCGGGGCGGCCTGCATCGAGAGCGAGGCGGACGACGCGGCGCTGGATTCCGCGCCAGGCGACGCCGATGGAAAACGGTTTGTGGGCGGCGCTGACGATGCAGAGGCGCTGGACGCTGTCGGGGTGGTGCTGCGCGAGGGCCAGGCCGACCATACCGCCATAGGAGGAGCCGACGAGACCGCTGGCGGGGCGGCCGATATGGGCGAGGAGGGCGGCGAGGCGGTTGGCCTGGTCGTGTGTGGTGATGGTTTCGGGGCAGGACTGGGTGGCGTTGGGGGCGAAATCGACGCCGAGGATCTGGAGCTTGGTCGTGTCGAGGGGGCCTGCGGGGCGGACGAGGGGGCTCCACCAGCCCGTGTTTGGTTTGGGGCCATTTGCGTCACCATCGGCAACATAGCGGTTGGCGCTGATGCCGCCCATGACGACGACGAGTGGGTGGGAGTCGTCGCCGTAAAGGCGTGCGGTGACGGTGTCGGAGGTGAGGGTGCAGCCGCGCTGAAGCGTATGGGTTCCGAGGTCGAGGGTTATGTCGCGGGGGGTAATGTCTCTTGCTTGTCCCATCTGCCGGCCTCCTTGACCGCAGGATTTAGCACCCTCTTTACGATGGTTGCTCCGGTGTCGGCGTGCCTGTCACTCGACCAGTCTGGATAGGTGGGGAGGGGATGGAAGAGGCGGAGGCGTTAGTCAAGCAGGGCCGCTCGCGGGAGGGAGGTCCCGCATCAAGTGCGGGAACCTGTATGGATTAAGATGTCAAAGCGCCCGTGCGCCAGATCCAGCCGATGAAGAGGCCCTTCATGGGTTGGAGGATGGCGAGGCTGAAGAGGGTGGCGACGGCGCAGAGGATGCCGATGGCGGCCCAGGTGGAGAGGTCCATGCGGAAAATGACGATGTGGAAGACGAGGGCGAGAACGTGGCCGACGACCATCATGGTCGCCCAGGCCGGGCCGTCGTCTGCGCGAATGTGCTGCCATTCGGTGCCGCAGGAGGGGCAGGTGTCGACCTGCTTGAGAAAGGCTCGGAAGAGAGGGGCTTCGCCGCAGGCCGGGCACTGCATGCGCAGGCCGCGGAGGACGGCGGTGCGTTTGAGGGGGAGGGTGGAAGGCATGGCGTGGAGATGGGAACTTGGGAGCTTTATGTCGAGGGGGTGGGGTGTCGCAAGGGTTTGCCAGGTTCCCGCACTTGATGCGGGACCTCCATCGGTCATGCCGAACCCTGTCGTCATTCACGGCAAGCGGGAGGTCCCGCATCAAGTGCGGGAACCTGTATAGGGCGGGATAGCTTGCGAGTTGTCGGTTTCGTCGCTACCCGCCTGCGCCATGTCTATCTCAACCGTTCCCGTTATCGTGCTCAATCTTGGGCAGAGCGTATTGCGGTCGCTGGACGACTACACGCTGGCGGCGGCGGAGATCTATCGGCATTACCGACAGGGCTATAATGTGGTGGCGGTGACGTCGGCCCAGGGCGATCAGTCGGATATGCTGATGGCGGAGGCGCGGCGGATCGGGCCGGGAGAGTCTGCCAAGAACCTGGGAGAGTTGTTGCAGCTGGGCGAGCGGCGATCGGCGGCGCTGCTAGCGCTGGCGCTGGAGCGGATAGGGGCCAGCGCATTCGTGCGCCAGTCGCGCGATCTGGGGCTGCGGGCCAAGGGCGGTGAGCGGGGCGATGGCGAGCTGACGGATATGGATGTCGGGGCGCTGCTGGAGGACCTCAAGCACCACGATATCATTGTCATGCCGGGCTATGTCGGGATCGGTGAAAATGACAGGCCCGTATTGCTGGGTGACGGGGGTGCGGATTTCACGGCGCTCTATGTGGCGGAGAAGCTGGGGGCGCCGGCACTGCTGCTGAAGGATGTGGACGGGGTGTATGAGAGTGATCCCAAGGCTGATTTGGTGGCGGGGCGCTCCAAACGCTATGCGCGAATTTCCTGGGATGATGCGATTGCCAAGGTCGGGGTGCTGATCGATCCGAAGGCGCTGGCGTTTGCCAAGGACAAGGCCCTGGGCTTTCGGGTGGGGACGCCGGGGACGGCGCGCTATACGGAGGTGGCTGACGTCACGGACGCGCCGGAAGCGGTGGAGGCGAGGCGGCCCCTGCGCGTGGCGATGATGGGGCTGGGCGTTGTCGGGGGTGGTGTGTACCGGCGGCTGTCGGCGCATCCGGATAAGTTCGAGGTCGTTAGGGTACTGACGCGCGACCCGGCGAAATATGTGGCGCAGACATATCCGAGCGAGATATTGACGGCGGAGTGGGAGGACGTCGTGGCAAGCGATCCGGACGTGTTCATCGATGTGGCGGGCAGTGTTGAGCCCGCGTTGAGCCGAACCAAGGATATGTTGTCGCGCGGGGTCGCAGTGGTGAGTGCCAACAAACAGGGGATCGCGGCGGGCGGGCCGGAATTGCTGGCCTTTGCGAAAGCGCATGGCGCGATGTTGCGGTTTTCGGCCGCTGCAGGCGGCGGGATGCCGATCCTGGAAATGATGGAGCGCGAACACGGGCGCGTGGCGAGTGTGGAAGCACTGTTGAACGGGACGACGAATTACATGCTCGACCGGATGAGTGCGGGCGCGAGCTATGCTGAGGCCTTGAAGGAAGCGCAGGACAAGGGTTTTGCGGAAGCCGATCCGTCGGCGGATGTGGACGGGCAGGACGCGGCGGCGAAAATCCGGCTGGTGGCGATGCTGGGCTTTGGCGAGGATGTGGCGATCGACGATATCCCGCTGCAGACGATCCGGGAGTTTGGCGAGACGTCGCAGAACGGCAAGTGGAAACGTGTCGCGCGGGTGTGGCGGGATGAGGTGACGGGGTTTCATTCCTCGCTAGAGCTGCGGGACCTGTCGCCGACCGCATTCATGGCGCAGGCGCAGGCCGAGGAGGCCCATGCGGTAGTGACGTTCACGGATGGGGCGCGGTTTCGCTTGCGGGGCAAGGGGGCCGGTCGCTGGCCGACTACGGCGAGCGTGATGGCGGATGTGTTCGAGGTTGCCGCAAGTGCGGCAGGACACGACGCCCCTTGAACGGAATCGCGTTCGTGTGCGTTATGCGGATATGAGCACGCATTCTTCTTCCAAGCCCGTCATCGTCTGGTTCCGTCGGGACCTTCGCACCACCGATCATGCGGCGCTTCATGCGGCGGCGGAGACGGGAAAGCCCGTCATCGCGCTGTTCATACGCGAGGCGGACCACAGCTATCCTATGGGGGCGGCAAGCGACTGGTTCCTGCATTATTGCCTGAAGGCGTTGGATGAGGCGTTGTCCGTTCCACTGGTGGTGCGGGAAGGTACGTCGCAAGAGGTGATTGGCGACATCATCCCCGCGACCGGAGCCGATGAGGTGCATTGGGGGAGACGATACCAGAAGGACGCGATCGAGCGCGACGCCGCGCTGAAGGAGGCACTTAACGCGCAAGGCATTACGGTGGAGACGCACAACACGCTGTTGCTGAGCGAGCCGTGGGAAATCAAGACGGGTGGCGGAACGCCGTACCGTGTGTTCACGCCGTATTTCCGGAAGTTCCGTGAGCAAGTGGATGTGGGTGAGCCCCTGCCTGCGCCAAACCTGAAGCACTATGCAGGCAATGTCGAAAGCCTGACGGTGGAGGAATTGGGACTGCTGCCGATCATTACACCTTCTGGCCACGATTGGGGCAAGAAGTTGGAGCCTTACTGGACGCCGGGACCAGAAGGTGCGCGGGAACGCTTGCAGGAGTTTCTGGACAAGGCGGTCGGCTATTACGCGGAATATAGGGACCGTCCGGATTATGACCGCACGTCGCGTCTGAGCCCGTTTCTGGCGCATGGCTGCATCAGTGCGCGGGAATGCTGGCACGCCAATAACGCGGCGGAGGTCGGGTCGGACAAGTTCCTGAGCGAGCTGGGCTGGCGTGAGTTTTCCTACGTGCTGCTCTATCACAATCCGGAGATGAAGACGCAGCCGCTGAACCCGCAGTCCAAGGCGTTCCAGTGGGAAGGCACGCAGGAGCAGTTGGAGGCGTGGCAGCGTGGCATGACGGGCTATCCGATTGTGGATGCGGGAATGCGCCAGCTCTGGGATATGGGCTGGCAGCACAATCGCGTGCGGATGATTACGGCAAGCTTTTTGATCAAAGACCTGCTGGTGGAGTGGCAGAAGGGCGAGGAGTGGTTCTGGGACTGCCTCTGCGGGGGCGATCCGGCCAATAACAGTCAGGGCTGGCAATGGGTGGCAGGCTGCGGGGCGGATGCGTCGCCATTCTTCCGCATCTTCAATCCGATCAGCCAGGGCGAGCGTTACGACCCGCAGGGGGAATATGTGAAGCGGTGGTGTCCGGAGCTGAAGGACTTGCCGAAAAAGTGGATCCACAGGCCGTGGGAGGCGCCCGATCACGTGCTGGATGACGCAGGCGTGACTTTGGGCACGGACTATCCGGTGCCTATGGTGGATCACGCAAAGGCGCGGGATCGCGCCCTGGAACTCTATAAGGAGATGCGGGCATGAAGACGATTTTGATGATGGGTACGGCGCTCGGACTGATGGCATGCGGCAATACGAGCGTGGAGGCGCAGGACGTTCCTCGGACGGAGGTGCTGGCCGCGACTGGCGAGACGGCGACTGCGGTGTTCGCCGGTGGGTGTTTCTGGTGCACGGAAATGGATTTCGAGGCGGTGCCGGGCGTGATCGAGGCGGTCAGCGGCTATACGGGCGGCACGACCGAGAACCCGACCTATAAGCAGGTGGGCACGAACACGACCGGGCATTACGAGGCGGTGGAGGTGACCTATGATCCCTCGCAGGTGAGCTATGCCGATCTGGTGGACTATTACTGGCGGACGGTCGATCCCACGGATGCGCGCGGGCAGTTCTGTGACAAGGGCGAGAGCTATCGGACCGCGGTTTTCGTGACCGAGGATCAACGTGCGGTGGCAGAGGCGTCGCTGGAGGCGTTGGAGGCGGACAAGCCGTTCAGCGATCCGATCGTGACGCCGATATTGGCGGCGCAGACCTTTTATGACGCCGAGGGCTATCATCAGGATTATTACAAGACGAACCCGCTGCGGTACAAACTGTACCGGACGGGGTGTGGGCGTGATGCGCGGTTGAAGAAGCTGTGGGGCGAGGATGCGGGGATGTTTTCCGCAGGGTAGGGTGAGCGGTGAGGGTCGCGATCCCGGATAATTTGCAGGGCAAATTTCCGGGAATGCGGCTTGTTGTTTGGAAAGTTCCCGCACGTGATGCGGGATCTCCGTCGGGGCTTGTGGGGTCTATCTTTAACCACGACAGATGGAGGTCCTGCGTCAAGCGCGGGCTTTGATGTGTCGAGTTACTTTTTCACGCCGTGCTTTTTCAGGAGGCCGCGGAACTGGTGGTAGCTGAGGCCGAGGTATTCGGCGGCGCGGCCTTGGTGGTGGTTGGTGGCGTGGAGGGCCTCAGAAACGAGGCGGTGTTCAAAAGCGGCTACACGGTCGGTGAAGCTGGCGTCTGGGGTGAGGTCGGGCCGTGGGGATCGTGGTCCCGGATACATGACGGCGTCATTTTCCGGGAATGCGGGATTTACGATGACATTGTCGGAGGCGGCATCGGCCCAGTCGGGGGTGGCGGTGGTGGAGAAGCGGATGTCGGGAATGGGGGCGAGGGGGTCTTCGCCGTTTTGTTCGCGTTCAAGGGCGGTGAGGCCGACGCTGCGGCCGACGACGGTCTTGAGCTCGCGGATATTGCCGGGCCAGGTATGCTCGATGAGGGTTTGTGAGGCTTCGGCGGTGAAACCGGGGAAGCGTTCGAGGTCGAATTCGGCGGCCGAGGTTTTGCCGAAATGCTCGGTCAGGGGCATGATGTCGTCCGGCCGCAGGCGCAAGGGCGGGATGTGGACGACGCCGAAGGCTAGGTCGTCGAGGAGGTCGGGGCGGAGTTTGGGGGCGGCCTCGCTCTGGGTCTCGGAGGTCGCGGCGATGATGCGCACATTGCTGGTGATCGTCTCGTCGCCGCCAACGCGCTCGAAGGTGCCGCGCTCGATTACGCGAAGGAGTCTTTCCTGGAGGCGCTCGGACAGGGCGGTGATTTCGTCGAGGAAGAGCGTGCCGCCGTCGCAGGCTTCGATCAGGCCTATGCGGCCCGACGAACGGATGCCGTCGTTCTCGACACCGAAGAGACGGGCTTCCAAGGGGCCGTCGGCGAGGCTGGCGCAGGCGAGGGCGTCATAGGGGGCTTCCCATCGCGGGGAGAGGAAGTGGATGCGAGCGGCGAAAAGCTCCTTCCCGGTGCCGCGTTCGCCCGTCATCAGGGTCGGGCGGTCGAGGGCAGCGAGGGCGGAGATGTGGTCGAGCAGGTCGAGATGGGCTTGGGATTCGCCGATAAGCTTGGGGTTGAGAGCCATATTTGGCGTGGTGCGCTAAACTGCGTTGGCGTGCAAGGCTAAATATTTGGGGACTTGCGCCAAGTGGTGATTGGTGCTGGGTGCGGCCCAATGCCTGTAATCCAATAAAAACAGTGACTTATAGTAAATTTGCGTTTTCGGGCCAGGGCTGCCCTTATGTTTGAGCGGATGCCGAAAACGGTGACGCGGCCCGGGCCAGAAGGTTTGGGCCACCCAAACAGAGAGACGACAGATGACCATGACCACCCCCCTCACCACTCCCTACAGTGCCACTGCAGACGCCAATCACGCTGTCCGCTCGGTGCGGTCGCGCCGCCTGAACGGTATCATGACGCGCCACGCTTCGAGCTGCCGCATTCGCGGTTTCGGGATCTAGGGGGGCGGCATGGACACAAACAGCACATCCACTTTCGCGACTTTCCTGCGCTACCTGCGCACCCGCTCGACGGAATGCTGGGGCTTTTTCGCCGCCGGCTTCGTTATTGCCGCCATCCTCAACTAAGGAGACACCAATGGGACTTTTCTCTCGCATGGGCGACATCATCAACTCCAACCTCAACGCCATGATCGACAAGGCGGAAGATCCGGAGAAGATCGCCCGCCTGATCATCCAGGAAATGGAAGACACACTCGTGGAAGTGCGCACGGACGCCGCCCGCAATATCGCCGAGCGCAAGGAACTCGTCCGCAAGGCCGACCAGTATGACGCCAAGGCCGAAAGCTGGGCTGCCAAAGCCGAGATCGCGATTTCCAAGGATCGCGAAGACCTCGCCCGGGGCGCATTGTCCGCGAAGCGCCAGTCCGAGGACATGGCCGATGTGGTGCGCCGAGAGATCGACATCCTGGACGAAGCCGTCGGTAAGGCGGATGCGGATCTGGAAAAGCTGCAAGCCAAGCTGGATGAGGCCCGCGCCAAGCACCGCTCGCTCGCAATGCGCTCGACGGTTGCCAAGAACCAGATCAAGATGCGCACCACGATGAGCGGCGACAAGGTCGGTGACGCGCTGGCCCGCTATGAGCGGATGGAGCGCAAGGTCGACGAGCTGGAAGCCCATGTCGAAGCTTTTGACCTTGGCGCCGGCGAGAGCCTGGAGAGCCAGTTCGCCCGCATGGAAGCGGACGAGGCGGTCGAAAGCGAGCTGGAAGCGCTGAAAAACCGCATCGAGAAGAAAGCCAAGAAGGTCGCGGCAAAGTAGCTCCGCTGCTAGACCCGCTTCCGACGTGGAGAGCCGACCCAAGCCAAAAGAAGGCCGGCCTCCACTGCAACCTGAGACAGAAGAGAGAAAGAGATGGACAACCTACTTCGACCCGAGGTGCTCGTATTCCTCATCCCGATCGTCGCCATAGTCGGCGGGATCTACTCGAGCATGGTCAAGATGAAGTACAAGCACGAGGAGCGGATGGCGCTGAACCAGAGCGCCGAGGGTCACGAGGCCGAGATCGAGAGCCTGTCGCGCATTGCCGACATCCTCGATCAGCGCACCCAGGTTCTGGAAGACATTCTGGACGACGAGGTGCCCGAGTGGAGGACCACCCATGACCGTAAATGAAAACAGATTGAAAGACTTGAACGAAAGGGCAGACGACATGATGGCAGATGCATATTGGGACGGGTTCGAAGATGGAGCCGGCAAGCCGCAGCAAAAGCGATTTCGCCGCAACAAGATCGACGGCGTCATGGGCGGCGTGTGTGCGGGGATCGCGGATTATACGGGGATCGATGCAGTCTGGGTGCGCCTGAGCTGGCTCGCCGCCGTCGTGTTCCTCGGCTTTCCGCTGTTCATCTATTTCCTTCTGTGGCTGATCATTCCGAGTGACAAACGTGCGCCCTATCACCGGGAAGCGCGGGAAATCCTCCGGGCCGAGCGTAAGGTGAGCCGCCGCGAGCAGCAGTTGGAGCGCAAGGTGGCGTCCGCTACCCAGACGGCGCGCCGCCACGCACCGACGACGTCGCTGTCGGATGTGCGGAGCAAATACCGGTCGCTGGAAGAGCGCATGCAGGATCTGGAGCGCTCCATCACGTCCAAGGAGTGGCAGCTGAAGCGCGAATTCCGCGATCTCGAAAAAGACAGCTAAACCAGAGCTGCAAACCCGACCGGCAGGCCCGCACCCCCTTCATGCGGGCCTGTCACCCTATAATAATCAGACAGAGAGAGAGAGACTATGAGCACGACCCGCAACCCACTCGCCATCGGCGCAATCACCCTCAGCGTATTGGCGATTGCCAGCACGGCGTCCGCGCAGAGCGTGGAGATCGAGAACTTCATCGGCACGGTCGATATCCGCGAAGGCGCGACATTGTCCATTGATGGGGACGCGCGAGGCACGGCCGAGCTGCGAGGCAGCCGTCTGCGCGTGGATGGCGGGGAGTCGGTCAAGGGGCTCAGCTGCAACACCAAGCGCAATGGCGATGTAATGATCGGCAAGGGCTGGCGGAGTAAATCGGCAAAGAGCCTGACAAGGGATTATCCGACGCTTTCCATCTCCGCGCCTGCAAGCACCGCGATCGTGATCCGGGACAGCATCGTCTTCGGCGAGGTGAGGAATGTCGGCGAGGTGGAGGCGAGCCTGCCGTCCTGTGGCAAACTGGTGTTTGGAGACGTGGCGGGCGGATTTTCGGTCGGGCTCTCAGGCTCGGCGGATGTGGATGCGGGTTCAGTCGGCGAGGCCGATTTACGGACATCCGGGTCGGGCGATTTCGAGGTGGTAAATGCCGACAGCCTGAGCTTCAAAAGTTCGGGATCGGGTGATCTGGTCATGAGAGCCGTGAGCGGGCCGGCAAGCGTGTCCACGTCCGGATCGGGCGACGCGGTCATCGCGAGCGTTGGCGGTGGGCTGAACTTCCGCTCCACGGGGTCGGGCGACATTGTGGTCGGACACGTCGATGGGCCGGTAGAGATATCCACGACCGGATCGGGCGATGTCGAGATCGACCGCGGCGAGGTCACGACGCTTTCCGTACGCACAACGGGATCGGGCGATGTCAGCATTGAGGGATCTGTGGGCGATGCGGAGATTTCCAGCACAGGGTCGGGCGATGTCGACATTCGCGAGCAGACCGGACGCCTGTCCGCGCGCGCCAGCGGCTCTGGCGATGTAACGGTTAATGGCCGTCGCGGAAAATCGGACACGCTGACATTCGACTAGGGAGCGTTTGCTCTTTCAAGGAACCTAAAGCCTGTATCCCGCGCATGCGCTTCGCTATGGAGTGACATGCGCGGGATTTTTGTTTTGGGGATGGGTATCTTACTGGCGGGGTGTGGTGTGGTGCCGAACCCGTTGGCGCGTGGCGATAAATCAGTGATACGGACCGTGGAGATCCGTAACTTTGTCGGACGTATCCAAATCGAGGAAGGGCGGAACTTTGCACTCGATCGGGACACGCGGGCGATGCTGTTTGGCAGCGAGACGGCGATGGTGTTCGACGGCCAGGCCCCGGTGGAGCGGTATCGGTGCGACAGCGATGGCAAGAGGGCGTGGTTGGATGATCCCAAAGATGAGGGCGCGTCCGTGCAGATTGGCGACGCGGACTTTGGCAGTGGCGTGGATGACTTGCCCCTGATTGCGATGGTGGCGCCGGATCGCTCCATCAAGCTGGTGGTCATGAATTCGATCCTGTTCGGCGAGACGGGGGATTTGGCGGGTCTGGAGATTGCTATGGATACGTGCGGGTCGTTGGATGTGGGGGATGTGGGTGGGACCCTGGATGTGGCGCTTGCGGGGCAGGCGCGGCTGGACGCCGATGACGCGGAGGTCGTTGCGGCAAACCTGCGCGGTGAGAGCGAATTGGTGGTCGAGCGCGTGCGGACGTTAAGCGCGGTGGCGGCAGACGGGGCGGAACTGCGCGCGCAGGACGTGGAGACGGGCTATGTCGCGGCGGGCGATGCAGCCAGAGTGGAGTTCGGGGTGGCAAAGGGATTCCGCGCGAAGCTGGAGGATGTGGCGGCGTTGGAAGTCAACGAGCTGCGCGGTCAGAGCGAGCTGATGCTGTTGGGTGCGTCACGGGTGGAGGCGCGGACGATGGATGCGGAGAGTGTGGTGGTGCGTGCGAACGACCGAAGCGAGGTGACGCTGAACGGCAAGGTGCGGCGGGCGGAATTGGTCGCGGCGGGAATGGCGCTGGTGGAGCTGGGGGAGGTCAGTCTGGAATTGGCGGTGCGGGCGGAGGAGCGGGCTAGCATTCGGGTGGAGCGGGATCCGGGTGTGGTCGCAGCATCAAAGATTGATTTCAACGCGCCTTGGGATGTGGTGGGTGGGGATTGAGTGAGATAGAGGCAAGGTCGCTCTGGTTCATCGATTCGCTTATTCCGGCGCAGACCGGAACCCAGATTCTAGCTTGAAGCTAAGTACGGGGTCCCGCCGCTTCACAGCGCGCTTACCGCCGAGATGAATTAAGTCAGTTAGATAATTTCGGTGCAAACCGCTCGCGTTGGGCGGGCGTAAGGGCGGCGGGTCGGTCGAGGATGTGTGCGGCGATGTCGGCGCCGAGGAGCGGGGCGTGGCTGAAGCCGCGGGAGCCGAGTGCAGTGAGGATAAAGGTGCCGTCGGGGAGTTGACCTGCGATGGGGAGGGTGTCTTTTGCATTCACGCGAACGCTGGCGCGGCAGGAGACGAGGTTTGCGGGGGGATGGCCAAGGGCGCTGGCGAGCTGGTCGCCATTGCGCTGATCATCGTGTGGCGAGAGCCGCCAAAGGTCGGTGTCGTCAAGGCGGTCATGCGTAGCGCCAAGGAGGGTGCGGCCCTGCAATGGGATGGCGTAGCCGCCATAGGTGACGGCGTGGTCGAGATCTGTGTCGCACCATGAAAGCTGCCCGCGACTGGCGCGGAGGTCGAGGTCGGGCAGGGCGGTTTTGAGGTGGAGGCCGGAGGCGAGGACGAGTTGAGGGCCGGAGGCGATTAATTGCTCATCGGAAAAGACGTGCCACGCTTTGCCGTCATATGTCCATGAGGTGATGTCGGCGTCGAGAACGCGCGAGCCGTAAAGAAAGCTCTTGCAGGTCTGCACGGGGTCTATGACGGGCGAGGTCGGGAAGTGGGCGGTGTCGCCCTGCATATGGAAGTCCTCGGGGGGGAGGGCTTGCTGGGTGGCGAGGTCGTGGTGGCGGGTGATCCGGGCCGGGGTCTGGGAGTAGTGCGTTATGCCCGGTGTGCCGTCGTAAAGCTGTTTCGCGAAGGCCCATGCGCTGAGGAAAAAGCGGGATTCGGGTCGGTCCTGTTTGTCGAGGCGGGGTTTGACGAGGGCGGCGGGGTTGGCACTGGCGGCGCGGTCTGCGTGGTGGGGGCTGCGAATGACGGTGGGGGTGAGCCCTGCGCGAATGAGGGCGCGGGCGACGCTGGCCCCGGCGATGCCTGCGCCGATGATGATTGGGCCCGGAGCAAGGGATGGGGAAGGGGAAGGCTTAGGAGGCGTGCCGGGGAAGACGGCTTCGAGGCGTTGGCGTTTGCGGGCAAAACCGGGGACGCGCGCGACGGTAAAGCCTGCCTCAGCCAGGCCGCGGCGAACGGCGCCTGCGACGGTGAAGGTGGCAAGGCGTGCGCCCGGCGCGCTCAGGCGGCCGATGCGATCGAGGACGGGTCGGGCCCACATGTCCGGATTCCTGGCGGGAGAGAAACCGTCGAGCCACCAGATGTCGACGGGGTGGGTGAGGTTGCCGAGCGCGTCCGCGATGTCGGTGTGGTGGAGGTCGAGGGTGAAGTTGGGGGCGAGCTCCAAACGGTGCTGGCCGGGTATGCGTCCGGGCCAGATGTCGAGGAGTCGGGTGGTGAGGTCGGAAAGCTCCGGGAAGTGAGCGAGCGCGTCGGCAAGTTGGTCGCGCGACAGGGGGTAGCGTTCAATAGAGCTGATGTGGAGGTGGCCGGAGTGAGGTCGGCTTGGGGCGTCGGCCCAAGCGTGCCATGCAGCGAGGACGTTGAGGCCAGTGCCGAAGCCCGTCTCGACGAGGTGGGTGTGCGGGCGATGTCGATAGCGGGCCGGGAAGTCTGTGCCGGCGAGGAAAACGGCCTGGGACTCGGCCAGACCGCCTTCGACACTGAAATAGATGTCGTCAAAGCGCGAGCTGGCCGGTGTGCCGGGCCGGCTGGTGTCGAGGTCGGCGGACTCGGTGGCAGTGAGGGGGGTTGGCATGGGCGAGTTGTCGGGGCTTGACGCGGCGAAGGCAATGCGGCGAGGGCGGCTTGGCTGTTGAAATGCGGTGGGTGCGCGGCTAAGTGGAACATGGAAGGTCACCCGGACGGTGGCGTCGCCAACCCGGTCAGGACGGGAACGTAGCAGCCGTAACGATTTGCCGACGGGTCGGTGTGGCCTTCCACTTTATTCTTGCGGTTCGCCGCCGGCCAACCCGAACCGCGACCGCGCGGAGCGCGGTAGTCATTTCCGGTCGCGGCAGAGCCGCTCCCCGCCTCTTGTGCTTTTTTCTTGGTGCTGGGCTCCGCTTAGCTGTGCTCAAGTAGCGACCGGTTAGGGAGCGATAGCACCGAAATGAGGCTGGGCTCCGCTCAGCTGTGCTCAAGTAGCGACCGGTTAGGGAGCGATAGCACCGAAATGATGTGTGGCGTTTGGGACTCACTTTCGCATGGAAATGGGAGTGGGATTGATTTGGCGTTGTGCAGGGGCGGGGTGTGCTGGCATGGCGGGGGAATGAGCGATGCATCCGAATCCCAGAAATTGACCCCCTCCGGACTGGCGGCGTTGCTATGCGCGCGGATCTGTCATGATCTGGTGAGTCCGGTATCGGCGCTCGGGACGGCGCTGGAAGTGCTCGATGATCCGGACAATCCCGACATGCATGCGGACGCGCTGGATCTGGTAAAGTTGAGCGCGGGGCAGGCGTCAGCCAAGCTGCAATATTTGCGGCTGGCGTTTGGCTCCGGTGGGTCGGCGCCCGGTGTGATGGGTATGGATCAGGTGCGCGAGCTGGTGGATGGGATCTACGGCGACGGTAAGGTCGAGGTGAATTTTGTCGGTAACACGTCGGAGCTATCCAAGGATCATGTGCGCCTGCTATTGAACCTAATCATGGTCGCGGTCGGGGCTGTGCCGCGCGGCGGAGTGGTCAGCGTGTCGCCCAAGACGGGCGCGGAGGCTGTGAGCCTTCTCCTGAGCGCGACGGGCCCGAAGGCGCGGTTGGCCGATGATATTGCCAAACCCCTGGCGGGTGCGATGCCGGAGGGCGGTTTTGACGGGCGCTCTATCCAGCCATTCTATACGGGACTGATGGCGCGCGAGATGAATGGCAAATTGAGCGCGGGCGTGGACGGCGAGACTGTCACGATCAAGGCCGACTTGCCGTAAGGACCACGATTTTATCCGTTGTCCGGCCTGCGGATCTGTCATGCAGGGAAGCCTGCGAAAATGCAGGCGTTCAACCACGAATTAACGGTTTGAGTTCACAGATGGCGTGAAGGTTCCACGCGGTGGAATCACCGTCGGAGCGTGACTTGGCCAGACTGCAGACACAGATGCGCCGCAAGCTTGGCGGGGCCCCGCGTGCGATTCCGGCCTTTGCACCCGCATCGGATGGCGATGACCTGTTGGCGGCACGGGCGTTCATCGAGGACGCAGTGCTGCGTATGCGGGCCTTGCGCTCTGATGACTCCGAGGCTGTGCATGGGTGGCTGGACGATGTCAGCGAAGGCGCGCGCGGCCTGCAGGCGCGAGCGATTGCACGCGCGGCAGAGAATACCCGAAGTCTGGAAAGCCCCCGCGCGGTGGCGGCGGGGCTGCACACCGTGGCGACCTTGATCGCGCAATATGAGCAGGGCTTGGTGGATGTGGAAGCGCAGATGGAGACGCTGGCGCGGGAGCCCCTGCCTGCACCCGTCATGCCGGAGCATGTATTGGCGGAGCCGCCAACGCGGCCTTTGGAGCACGACCGTGACAAGTTCGATGTGGCGCGCGAAGTGCTGATGGGACTGGTGCCGAGGACGGACACGGCCGGGCATGAGGGCGCGCTGCAAACCCTGATCGAAATGGAATTCTGTACGGGCGCGGTGGACGTGCCGAACATGCCCGAAGATGATGGTATCAGCGAGCTGTCTGCAGAGTCCGTTGACGAGCCTGTGACTGTGGAGACACAGCAACCCGAACCGGAGGCTGTGCGGCGTATGGAGCCGGACCTTCCGGCATTCGATGTGGAGCCGCTGCTGCCGGGACTGGTTGATCACGCGCACCGGGTCGCGATGCGGGCAGGCAAGAAACTGACGGCGAGCTATGCGGCACGGGATGCGCGGTTGTCGCCAGCACTTGCCGAGGACTGGCAGGTAGCGGTGGAAACGGCCATCTGCGCGCTGGTGGACACGACTCTGGAAACACCGGCCGAGCGGCAGGCGCGTGGCGAGACGGCGGCGGCGCATATGGCGTTCACAGTGGAGGGATCCGATGACGGTCTGACGCTGATGTTGCGATGCCCGGGACGGCGTCTGCCGCGCTTCGATGTGGAAGCGCCACACGATCTGGATATGCGTATCGAAGACGGGGTGGTCATTGTCCGCTTTCTCGCCCGTGTCGGATAAGATTGTTAGTGCGCACCCACATTCAGGCAAGGGCGCGCGCGGTCGCTGTCTGATTGCCGATGACAGCCGCATGGTGCGGCGCGTGGCGAACCGGATTTTTCGCGATCTGGGATTTGATGTTGTCGAAGCGGCAACCGCCAATGAAGCCGTCGAATTGTGCCGTGTGCGCATGCCGAAACTACTGGTGCTGGATTGGCATATCGACCGCTTCGATGGTCTGGATGTGATGACCAAAGTCCGCGCATTGCCAGGCGGCGGGGACGCCAAGATCGTATTTTGCACAACAGAGCGCAAACCTGAGCGGATCATCGCGGCGCTGCAGGCCGGGGCGGATGAGTACATAATGAAGCCGTTCGACTCCGATATTGTGGAGTCCAAGCTCGTGCTTACGGGTTTGCTGCCGCCACGGCGCGCGGCGAAAACCCATGTGCTCACACCCACAGCCGTGATGCCGGCGGGTCAAGAGCCCGCGGTTGCGGAGTAGGGCATGGCGAGCGCACATACCCTGAAACGGGAATATTACGATGCACTTCGCCAGCTGACATTGGAGTTGTCTGGCATACAGCTGGGCCGCGATCACACCTTTCAGATCGAAACGCGGCTGGCGGGGCTTGCACGCGAAGAGGGATACGGATCCCTGGCCGAGATGATCGAGGAGCTGTTCGCGTCCGGGCATAACCGCTTGGCAGTGCGGGTGGTATCGACCTTGTTGGAGCGCGATGCGCGGTTTTTTTCCGACCTGTCGGGCCTTGGCGTATTTGCGCGACATGTGTTGCCGCGCCTGGCCGCTAAAATCACGGTCGATGATCAGGGCCAGCGCGTCCTGCCGCGAGTGCTGGTCTTTGGGTGTGCGTCGGGTCAGGATGTGTGGACGCTGGCCATCCTTGCACGGCAATATGCGGACCGGCACGGCATCGCGCAGCCTATGGTGACATTCGTCGGCGCGGATTATCCGAGCACGTCGCTGGAACGGGCCAAGGCGGGAGTCTATACCCATTTCGAGGTACAGCGCGGACTGCCGACGTCGCAATTGGTCAAATATTTTACCCCGGCACAGGCAGGCGAAGACGAGCGAAGCGGCGGAGACTGGCAGGTTGAGCCACGTCTGCGCGAGGGCGTAAGCTATACCGATATCCATTTGCTCGACCGGCTGGATCCACTTGGCATGTTCGACTGTGTGGTGTTTCGCGCGTCACTCGCCCGGTATTCCGGACCGGCGCGGGTCAGGGTGATGCGGGGTGTGGCCGGACGTTTGCCGGAAGGTGCGCCGCTTCTGTTGAACTCCAACGAAGTGTTGGAGGAAGGTTGGCTGCTCCATGCCGTGCCGGGGGCGCAGGGGCTTTATGAGAAAGAGACGCCGGTGCCGATCGCGGTCACGATGCCAAAGCGAACGAGGTTTGGCGGGTGACGGAGGGGTCGCGCCATCTGCGGATGGCGCGAAAGTCCAATCGTCAATTGGATTTACCGGAGGAACCGGAGCGACAGCGACGGCCCCGCCCGCTGTGGGTGGTTCGGGTGTGGCCAGGCCGTGTTATTGTGAAGACAAGCGGACGGTTCCCCCGCTGCACAGCGCGCCATTCGCGGAAAGACGGGAGAGTGAGGGCGTTATTAAGATATATCCGCACTTGGGGTCTGAATAACTCTAAAGTATTTCAACGGCTTGCGGAAATATCGGGAGATATATCCACCCCCTGTGTGGGTGCGCGTATGCTGGGCGCATGAAAAGTTGGAAGACACCACCGAATGCTGACGTTCACGATACCGCACCGCTTTCTGCGAAGATGGAGCGGGTCGAGGGCTTGGCGCTGCGTGTGGTGGAAGATGAGCGGAGTGATCCCTCGTTCAACTTGCTGTCCCTGATCGTGGGGTGGATCGCGATTTTGCAGAGGCGGATTGGGGTGGCGGAGCGGTGGAACCGGCGAGCGGCGCGGAAGCGGGAGATGCTGGCGTCCGAGGCACTACGAATGAACATGTGTGACAGGTTGGGCGGAGTGGGTGCGCTGGAGCGTTGGGAGGCGAGGGCAAAGCTGGCCCTGGCGTATGGAACGCAGGCAGGAGATCCCGCTGCTGCACAGCGCGCACATCGCCGGGATGACGGTAAGGATGGCCAGCACTGTCGTGCTGGTTCCTCCGCTACATCCGATCGACGATCGGATGTTCCCTTCGGGACCGCTCCGTCACCCCAACGAAGGCCGGGTTCTCCTGAGGGGGTGCGAGAGTTCGCTCTCGCGCGGATGCCGAGCGCGGGCACACGAAAAGTGACGACACGGATTGTTCGTGCGGCTGCGAGATATGAAACGCCCATCCCCGTCTGGCCTTGCGAGGTAATGCCGGAGCGGTTTGCGCGGGAGTGGTGGAAAGCGCCGAGGCCGGGAAGCGAAAGTCAGGCAAAGCCAGATTTACTGCGGGAGACGCGGCGACAGCCACGGGCGAACAAAGCTGGCACGCGAAACGTTGGCGGCCCTGTGTCGAGCACGGGAGCCTTAGATATCAGCAGGGGAGGGTCGGTATGCGCAGTCTCCTGATACCTGGCATCGCTGGACACAGGACGTGCCCTCTTTTGTCTTGAGGCGCGAGGCTATTGCCTTGCGCGCATGAAAAAGCCCCGCATCCTGAGGGATGCGGGGCGATGTTCCGGTGATGGTGGAGTGTTTACGCGCTCATCTTGTCGGCGGCGGGTTCGCGGAGGACGTAGCCACGGCCCCAGACGGTTTCTATATGGTGTTCGCCGCCTGTAGCTGCCGCAAGTTTCTTGCGGAGTTTGCAGATGAAGACGTCGATGATCTTGAGTTCAGGCTCGTCCATGCCGCCATAAAGGTGGTTGAGAAACATTTCCTTGGTCAGCGTCGTGCCCTTGCGGAGCGAAAGGAGCTCCAGCATCTGGTATTCCTTGCCGGTCAGGTGGACGCGGTGGTCGCCGACTTCGACGGTCTTGGCGTCGAGGTTCACCTTGATCTCGCCGGTCGTGATGATGGACTGGCTGTGGCCCTTGGAGCGGCGGACAACGGCGTGGATACGGGCGACGAGCTCATCCTTGTGAAAGGGCTTGGTCATGTAGTCATCGGCGCCTGTGCCGAGGCCGCGGACCTTGGTATCAATGTCGGATGTACCGGACAGGATGAAGATGGGCGTGTTGACCTTGGCCATACGGAGGGTCTTGAGCACGTCGAAGCCCGGCATATCGGGCAGGTTCAGGTCGAGCAGGATGATGTCGTAATCATAGAGCTTGCCGAGGTCGATGCCCTCTTCGCCGAGGTCGGTGGTATAGACGTTGAAGCCATCGGCCCTCAACATCAGCTCGATCCCCTGTGCGGTGGCGGGGTCGTCCTCAATAAGCAAAACGCGCATGTTAGCCCTCCCAAGCCCGGCTACAGGTTGTGTTCCGAAGAGGCGCGAATTGAGCGCGCGTTACCGGATATAGTTAACGTCCTGAATTGGTTAGGGCGAACCTGTAAATGCAGAGTTAACGGGTGAATAAACTCCTGTCCAAATGTTCATACGCGTGGATGGCACGTCCAGGCGGATTTGGCTGTGAAAACCCTTTCGGGGCCGATTCAACCTGTCGCCAAGATGAACGGTTTGGAGGGATTCACGGTTTCGCAAGGCTAATCCCCTATACCGATTCGTACGGAGCCTCCGTCAGAGAGGCCCGCGTGAATATGGGTAAATCAGTGCGCTCGCTTCAAGGCGACCGTCGAAGTGGTGGAGTAAAAAATGTCAAATTCAAAGATGGACGGCCAGATTTCGCAGACGCGATTTGCGGTCAACGAATTGCAGAAGCGCATCGCGGTTCTAGAAGCTACGCGCGAAGATTTGGAACGCCAGATCCGCAAGCTGACCGACAGCGTGCCGGAAGATGCGATCGATCCGACGGCGCAAAAAGACGGCTATGTGGCCTATGGCTCCTATGCGAAATCCGTGATCGCGCGGAAGGAAAACCTGCGTCTGAGCCTGGCCGATATCAACTCGCAGACGGGCGACTTGGCCAAAGACCTGCGGGTTGCGACCGATACGCTCGACAGTTTCGAGCGGGTGCGGGCGCGGGATGCGGCGGCAAAAGCCGAACGCGCCATGCAGCGCCGGGCGGGATAGAGCTGTCGGAGGGCTATCGGCCTTCCACCAACGATCCCTCCACCAACTATCCTTCGACCCAGGCATACAGGTCGCCCCAGCCGGAGGCCTCCGCGACGGCTTGCCATTGCTGTTCTTCCGGATTGGGCAGATTCAGGAATACAAACGCGCCTGCAATCAGCGCGGCGGCAATGGGAAGGCTTGCGCGCGGACGAACGAGCTGCGTTATGCGCGGCCGGACCGGGAAGCTGAGCACATTTGTTTCCGTCTGGGCGACGGCCTGCATGACGCGATCGGTGAAGCCCGTGCTCAAAGGGGTTGGTGTAAGCGCGGACACCATCTCGTGCTCCGTGCGCAGCCAGCGCGCGATGTCGGGATCATGGGCGAGGGCGGGATCGGGCCACTGCTCGGGCCGTGTGCCGTGGGCGGCGATCAGATTTTCGAAATCCTCAAACAGCATGGGTGGTCTCCTTGACGCTTGCGCGGAGGTGGCGGCGCGCGCGCACGAGCAGGCTTTCATAAGCGGACTGGGTAATGGCGAGGACGTCGGCGGCCTCGGCCTGGCTGATGCCCGAAAGCGACAGTGCGATCGCTTCGCGCTGGCGCTCGGGCAGGGTGGTCATGGCGTTGCGGAGGGCGGCGCGACGGTCGTCGTTTATAAGGCGGGTCTCCGAACTCGGTGCGGTATCCGGCACGGCAGCGAAGTCCATACCGGTCGCGGGCCTCGTCTTGCGCAGCTTATCGATGCAGGCGTTGACGGTGACGCGGTGCAGCCAGGTCGAAAAGCGGGCGCGCTCTCCCGTCCAATCTCCCGCACGGTTCAAGGCTTTGACGAACACATCCTGCACAACGTCTTCGGCGAGTGCCGCGTCGCCCAGCATATACGCCGCAACCGAATGCAGGCGCGCGCTGTGAGAGACTACAAGGGCGCGCATGGCGGCATTGCGCTCGGACGGATTTCCTGTGGCAAGTGCCCGGACGCGGGAGACGTCCGGGTCGGGATGTGCGGGCTGCGCCAAAGTCGGAGGGGCCGTTATAGGGGCGGCCGGGCTTCAGCGCCGGTTGCGGCGCTTGGCCCGCTTGCGGCCTTCGCCCTTGGTCAGGACGCCGTCGCCATTGGCATCCATGCGCGCAAAGAGTTGGGCGCTGGTGGCGAGATATTCATCGCGGCTGACACGGCCGTCGCCATTGACATCCATGCGCGGTTTGCCGCGTCTCTCGCTACGTTTGGGGCGTTCGCCGCGCCTGGCGTCCCGCACCGCTTTCGCGGCCTCGCGCTCAGTGGTGGAGAGCCCGCCATCGCCATCGGTGTCGAAGCGCTCAAGTTGGCGGGCATCGCGGCGATCGCGGCGCTCAGTGCGTTTGGCATCGCGCGCGGCATTGGCGGCGGAATATTCCGCCTCGCTGATCATGCCGTCACCATTGGCATCGAGCCGGGCGAAACGCTCACCTTGGCGCTTGTCACGGCGGAGAACGCCGAATGCGCGGCGCTCGTCACGCGTCAGAAAGCTGTCGAAGTTCGTGTCCATCGCGTCGAAGCGGGCGCGGGCTTCGGTTTCGAATTCCTGGAGGGAGACCTCGCCATTGCCGTCAATATCGGCGCGGGGGGATCTGTCGGGGTTTTGCGCAAGGGCGGTACCGCTCAGCAGGAGCGCGGCGGCGCAAGTGATGAATATTCGGGTCATGGTGTGTCCTATCCGTTGAACTTACCCTTTCAACGGATGGGACGCGACTTTCCTGCGCAGCGGATGCCAATTATTTCAAAAGAGCTCTCAGGCGGCTTTGCGCGCGCAGGATTTGCGCATGACTTCCAGCAGGGTCTGCACCCGGTCGCGGTCGCTTTCATGACCCGCATAAAGCGGCGCGCCACCGAGATGCTCGCGCATGGTGGTCTCAAGCGTCATGGCGCTCGCCACGGCTTGTTCAGGGTCGCCAAAGCTGACCGTATGGGCGTCAAAGCCCGGATTGCGCGAGCGGATGGAGTCCATCATCCAATAGGCGCGCATGGCCTCGTCTTCCGCGCAGTCATAGGCGAGCACGGTCGCGTCCGACCCGGCGGCGAGCCGAGCCGACGCGGTGCTGAGCCCGGTCTCTGGCACCGCAAACACCCAGTCATAGCTCATGGAAAGTGCGGCGAACGTCCCGACCGCACCCGCCAACGGCATGTCGCCGAGCGCGGTAATCGAGAAATGCTCGTTGGATGTGATATAGAGACAGTCGCGCAATTCGCATTCGCCCCAGATCGCGTCCTGCAAGGTGCGGGCATAGATCACGCCGGCACGGTCCATGACCTCGCCGCCGCAGCCATCGAGGATCAGAACGGTCTCGCCAAGCGAGGCTGCAAAACGCCCCAGACGCAAGGCCAGACCAATTGCGTCCGCAGAGTGCGAGGCACTCAACACCGGAACCAGACGCCCCGCGGGATCGTAATTCATCTCGGCATCGCCCGCCGACGTTGTTGCTTTTGCACCCATGACATTCACCACTTTCCCGGCAACCCTCTGTGTGGTCGCTCAAGTCAACATTACCGCAGAGCTCCTAAGACGGCGGAAAGGGACAGGGTAAAAAGGCGTTAGGGAGTTGGGCAATTTCAAGAACGAAGACGCTTGTCATGGGCGAGACATCTTCCCGGGCCATAAAAAAACCGCCGGGTCTCCCCGACGGCGTGTGTTCCTTCCCGGAACGAAACTTTCTGCATGTCTAGCGGCGGTACTGCTTGATGCGTGTGGTGCGCAGACCGGCAATGCCGTAACTCTCGATGGAGCGTTGCCAGCTCATGAATTCCTCGCCGGATATACCGTAGCGTTCGCAGGCGCTGTCGATCGTCAACAGGCCACCACGAACCGCCGCAACCACTTCGGCCTTGCGACGGATAACCCAGCGCACGGTGTCGGATTTTGGCAGGTCGGCAAGCGTCAACGGCGTCCCTTCGGGACCGATGACCATGTGTTCGCGTTTGCGGCGTATCTCTGACATGTGTTTCTCTGCGTCCACTTCTTGAGACGGGGTCTATCAAACGCGACTTAAACAGGCCTTAAAAGGCTCAAAAAAACCGAAGTTTTTCAGTCGTTTAGGAAGGTTAACGGAGTCAGTTTTGGTTAATCATCCCTAACGCGGGCGACTAGAGTCCTGATTCCATTGAAGGAATCGGGGCCTGCAGGATGCCGGGGGGTGCGGTTTCCGGACATCCCGCCTATATGCCCAACATGGATTCGCTAACGCAGACATTGCAGACGGCAGAAGTGAACTCGCTTGGATTCGCGAAATCAACTGCCAGGACACGCGTTGTCGTCGCGATGAGCGGCGGCGTGGACTCCTCTGTGGTCGCCGCCATGCTCGCCCGTGAGGGCTATGAGGTCATCGGTGTGACCCTGCAGCTCTACGATCACGGGGCCGCGGTAAAGTCCGCCAAGTCCTGTTGTGCGGGTCAGGACATCCACGATGCCAAGCGGGTCGCGGAGATGATCGGCTTCCCGCATTACGTGCTCGATTACGAGAGCAATTTTCGCGAACAGGTGATCGAGGATTTTGCCGACACCTATCTCATGGGGGCCACGCCCATTCCCTGCGTGCGCTGCAACCAGACCGTCAAGTTCAAGGATCTGCTACAGGTCGCGCGCGATCTTGGCGCGGACTGCATGGCGACCGGTCATTATATTCAGCGGGTCGAGGGCGTAGACGGGGCGGAGCTCCACCGCGCCCATGACGGCGGTAAGGACCAGAGCTATTTCCTTTTTGCCACCACGCGCGAGCAGCTCGACTTCCTGCGCTTTCCGCTGGGTGCCTATGACAAGGATCACACGCGCAGGCTCGCGACCGAGATGGGCCTGATCGTTGCCGCCAAGCCTGACAGTCAGGATATCTGTTTCGTCCCGGAAGGCCGCTATACCGACGTCATCGAGAAAATTCGCCCCGGCGCGGCCGAGCCCGGAGATATCGTCCACCTCGACGGCACTGTCCTTGGGCGGCACCGCGGCGTGATGTATTACACCATCGGTCAGCGCCGCGGATTGGGTCTGGAACACGGCTCTGGCACGGAGCCGCTCTTTGTCGTGCGCATCGACGCGCCCGCAAAACAGGTCGTCGTCGGCCCGCGCCACGCGCTGGAGCGAACCCGCGTCTATCTTGAAGAGCTTAACTGGATCGGCCCCGGCGTGGCAAATGCCGCGCTTGACGGCACACCCGTCCGCGTCAAACTCCGCTCTACCAGCCCGCCCAAAGCTGCGACGCTTCGCTGGGATGACGGCATCCACGTCGAACTCGCCGAGCCCGAAATGGGCGTCAGTCCCGGTCAGGCCTGTGTAATCTACGCAGACCGCGACGACGCGCAAAGAACGCTTGGTGGCGGCTGGATCACGCGGACGGAATAATTGACCTGCGTCATACCGGCAAAGGCCGGAATCCCCCGCTTGTCTTGAAATTACAGGGCCAGTCAGTGTCTTGCGGCTCTCCCGACAGGGATCCCGGCCTATGACGGGATGACGGAGAGGGTTTAGAAGTCCCGTTTGTAAAGCACTGCAAACGCCTGCTCGTTATCGCTTGCGACCTGTGTTCGCAGCACGACGTTGTCACGCACTTCCCAGCTGATCACCGCGCCGCTCGCACTCGAGTTCGAGCCCGAAAACAGCTCGAGATAGACATTTTTCGCCAGATACCGTCCACCCGACAGCAGGGGATTGCCGTCCTCGTCCACACCGATGTCGAGCGAGTTAAAACCCAATGCATCCCGCAGGCCGCCGACCAGGTTGAACCCGCCTCCCGATCCCGACAGTGTCGCCAACGCGCCTGCCAACTGCGCTGCTTCGAGCGCCGACAATTGTGTGGCCGATCGCCCGAACAGCAGCGCCGACAGGATTTCGTCATCCGGGCGTTCGGGCTGGGAGCTTAACTTGATTTCCGGCGCGTCCACCGTGCCCGTCACCGCGACGGTTGCCGTCAGGGTTGGCGTCTGTGCGGTCGCCTCCAGATTGATCACGGCGTTGGGAATCGGCCCGTTAAAGGTGATTTCGCCCTCGTCGAACTCCAGCTCCTTGCCGGCCAGCGTGATCCCACCGCGCAAGGCTTCCGCCGTACCGAATATCAGCGGTTCGCTGACCGTGCCCTTGATCGTGATGTCGAGCGCCGCCTCCAGGTCGATACCGCGTGCGCGGATGAATATCCGGCGCGGTGCGCGCAACTTCACGTCCAACCGGATGGGGATGACCGTGCGGGGCACCTCGATCCGGTTTTGGTGATCGCGCTCGCCCACAACCTCGTCAATGATGAGCTCGACCACTTTCGCACGGCCCGTTGCGAACTGTTTGACCTCCGCCCGGTCAAGCTTCAGGTCGCCCGTCACCGTGCCCGCCTGCGCTGTCGAGACATAGGAGACCGTCCCATCGACCCGACCCTCATAATCCTTTCGGTCGAGAGCACGGAAACTATCGGCACGCAGATTCAGCTCCCCCGTCAAGGCTGTCCCCGCCAGCGCGAACTCGCCTTGTCCCGACAGAGTCCCGTCATCGGAATCATTGGCAAACACCTCGCTGATGGTCACGGAATCGCACGTAAAGCTCGCCGCAAAGCGCGCATTTCGTACTTGCGTTCCCGCGACAGGGGCCTCGAATCGAATGGCTCGACCCGATGCCGTGCCGTTGAAACGCGGCGCATTGAGCGTGCCTGCCGCCGACAGCTCGATATCCAGTGTCCCCTCGGGATTGGAATCTTCCGGAGCGAAGAGATTGAACATCACACCCGCATCGCCGTCCGCGCGCAAACGCGCCGTCAGTGGGCCATCCATTGCTGGCCGCAATCCCGACAATGTGGATGACGGCAGCAGCGACACACGTGCCTGTCCCTGAATGTCGAACGGCGTCCGGTCGCCGTCCTCAAGTTTCATCGTGAATCGATCCGGCAGCAAAGCTCCCGTCGCCACCAGCGAAATGCCTTCCCCCGCCTCGACCAGTCGTCCGCGCCAATCCGACAGCTCCACCCGCAAATTCCCCGACGGCGCTTGTCCCGGGGCCGAGCCAAAGCGCGCCTCGCCCGTAAGTATCCCTTGCGTTTCTCCCAACCCTGCCGGCAATGGCAGGGTCTGCAGTGGTATTGCGTCGAACGCCGCTTGCAGCGTCTCCGCTGTGCCTTCTCTCAAATAATCGAGGTCGAGCGTGCCGTCATTGATTTCCATGGGCACATCCAGCATCAGGCGCCCATTGCCATATTCCGCCTTTACCACGCCACGCGGGGCAAACCGCAACGCGCCATATTTGCCCTCCGGGGACAGCTCCGCGCGGTACACCCCGTTGTCGCGCACCAATGTCAGCGGGGTTTCGACAATCAGTTGCCGCGCAATCAGGGCATCTTCGCGCCCCTTAACCGACAGCGTTCCCGTCAGTCGCTCCAACGTCCCCGACGCCTGCGCATCCAGTTCCGCAATGTCATAGCCGAACGCCGCCACATTCCGCGCCTCGGCCATCAACTTCACGCCCTGTACACCGTTGACAGGCGCAAGCTCCACCACCGCCTCGCCATAGCTCGACCCATCGCGCGGCAGCTCCAGCGCAAGCCGACCGCCGTAAAGCCCGCCACCGACCGCTTCCACGTCTCCCACCAGGGCCAGACCGCCTGCCACGTCCGCAGCATTCACGCGGATATCCGTCGCCGCATATTGACCGTCCACGCTCGCAAGGGTCGCCGATGCCGTTACCGGACCATAGGCCGTATTGGCCTCCAGCTGGACGGGCCCACGCGGATTGCTCAACACATCCGACACATCCGCGCGCAGCCGCACATTCTCCATCGTCTGGCCGGATACAATTGCGTTTGGCACATCCGCATCCACCCGCACATTCGGATCAGCCCGTGCGCCACTTATCGCAAAGCTCGCCTCCGCCCCCGCACCCAATTCGGCCTGCGGCAAGCGGATGACCTCCGTCAGTCGCGCCTCGCCCGACAGATCCAACGTATCGCCTACATATCCTGTCACAGCCGCATTCAGCTTTTCGCCCGCCACCAGTCCCTTGGTGATGCGCAAGGCTTCGCCCTCCGGCTCCATCGCCACGTCGAATGCCACCCGCTCGCCAATGATTTCGGCCACAGGCCCCGCAACCTCGCCCGTGGGTACGAATGCCCCCTCTGCCGTCACCGCGGGCAGGGCGAGCCCCTCCACGCTTTGGACATCGAAATTCGCGATCAACTCGCCGGGCGGCACAGCTCCCAGCGTGTTCAGCTTCACATCCGCTGACCCGGACAGATCATAGCTCATCCCGTCGCCATAGCGCAGTGTCCCGCTCGCCGTGGCCGATTGCGCGCCGGACTCCAGTGCGAACGCGCGAATTATCACGCGCTGCGCTTCCGGTTCCAGGCGCAACACCGCCTCGATCAGCGCCTCTTGTGCTAGATCGACCGGCAAGCTCTGCTTGGTGATCAGCTCCCGCACACGTGCATCCGTGGACAGGTCGATCGTGCCGTCGGCATTGCGTGTTGCCCGCAACGGCGCACGGATCGTGCCCGCATCCAGATACGGGCTGACAAATGTCCGCAGCTCCACCGTGCCGTCAAAGCTCTGCGCGTCCCCCACCCGCACATCCCCGTTCGCGCGAAACTCACCCAACCGGAACCCTTCCGGCAGGCCCAGCAGGGCTTGCGGAGCGGTCGAGCGCACATCCACTTTCGCCGTCTCCGGCACAAAACCGTCTTCCGGCAGGACACCCGTCGTGCTCGCTCGCAAGCTGTCGGCGGTGGCGTCCGCCGTAAATCCACGAGTATTCCTGTTTAATTCCGCAGCAATCTCCACGCGCTCGCCAACGCGCGAGCTCACAGCTTCCATCATCGTCCAACCGCGCGTGTCCACGACACCCCGCACTGTTGCGCGCTCGGGCGTCCATTCGGTTACCGCGTCGACGACCTCGCGCGTGCCAAAGTTCAGCACCACTTCACCTCCGCCGCGCTCCACCGTGCCCGCGATTTTGCCCGATCCGCGCACATCGACATCCCCGGCCTGCAACAGCGCCGGGATCGCCCCGCCCGCAGGCGCGGCCACATCGAATATACCCGTCATCGTCCCGTCCGCCGTGCGGTCGAAATCCAAGACCAGCGTTTCACCGTCTGCCCCTTCAGGGACATCGATCCGCTCCGCCCGCAGCTCCAGATCCACCGCGCCGCCTTCGCCCCAGTTGAATGCTCCCTCGGCACTCAGAACGGCCTCTTGGCCAATTGCGGGCTCGCGCAGTACGATCTCATTTACTACAAAACGCTCAATGGTCGTGCGGATTGGCTCCCCATCCGTCGGGCCGTCCAGCTCCGGACGGCGCAAGACCTCCACCCGGTCGATCTGCAGCGACTGAATATCGACATGTCGGTCTTTCAGCGAGAACACGGTGTAATCGACCTCCAGCCCCTCGATGATCACCCATTCGCCGTTCTTGTCCAGGATCCCGATCCGGTCGATGGTCAGCGCGTCAAAGACATTGCCCTCCATTCCCTCGATCTCCAGCCCGGCAACCGGGCCAAAGCTCTGCCCGCTCACCTGATCCTCGATGAAGCGCAGGCCTGCGCCCGAGCGTAAAAACAGATAGCCCCCCACTACCCCCAGCAGGATCAGCCCAAGTAGAATCAGTAAACCGAGAGCAATCCACCGCCACCAGGGCCGCCCATCATTCTTGGCATACAGGGTATCTTCAGCCGCCATGGTCTCCACCGTCTTCGCCATCAGAACGCCTGCCCGATCGAGATATAAATCTGGAACGCGTCGTCCCCGTCACGCGGATTGAGCGGGATGGCAATATCGGCCCGCAGCGGTGCAAAGGCCGTGTAATACCTTATGCCCACGCCTGCGCCGTAGCGGATATCGCGAAAATCCGCGATCGTCGGCACGGCAATCGTCGCCGCATCCACAAATGCCGCCGCGCCCAGATTGCCGTCAAACAAGGTGCTGGATCGCCAGCGCACCTCACCCGACCCCGCTACCAGCGATCGCCCGCCCGTCGCTTCGCCGAATGTATCTTCCGGGCCGATGCTCTGAAAGGCGAACCCGCGCACCGATCCCCCGCCGCCGGCGTAAAAGCGGCGGTTGAACGGAATATTGTCCAGCGTCGATCCGAACAGCGACCCCGCCTCCAGCCGCCCAGCCAAAACGAACTCCTCGCTAACGCGCTGATAGGCCGACCCCGCAACTTCCAACCGCGTGAAAAAGCCCTCATTGTCACCAAAGCCATAGCTCGGCGACGCGGCGGCACTGACCAGATACCCCTTGGTCGGGTTCAGCCGATTATTGCGCGCATCATACACTCCATTACCAATCAGATCCGCGACATAGGCCGTCCGTTCCACCTCGTTCTGTATAAAGCGCGACGCCTCCACACCACCGCCAAGGCCGACCCTCAAGCGGTCATTGATCTGCTCATTGGCAATGACCCGCGCCGATACGCGCTCGCCCTCGAACGCTTCCGTGTCCTCGCGTACGGCTTCCAGGTCACCCGTCACACTGCGCCCGACCTTCATCCAGTAGGGAATGAAATAGTTCAGCCCGACCCCGATCTCATTGGTGCGCGCCACCCCCCTCACGGTCAGCGTCTGCGCATAACCCACAAAGTTGCGCCGCTCATAGATCACTTCCGCGCCGGAGCCTTCGGTGGTCGAAAATCCGACCGACCCGCTGACCGTATTGGCTTTGCCCTGCTCGATGTTCAGCAGCACGTTGCGCGTAATCGTTCCGTCCGCGCCGACCTCGTCATTGTCATCAAGCGTCGCAATGGCCTGACCGAATACGCCGGTCGACACCACGCGCGACGTCAGCTCGTCCAGTTGTCGCTCGTCGAAAAGTTCGCCCTCTTCATAGCTCTTGATGAGGCTCAACCAGCCTTCGCCCACTTTCGCGTCCCCGCCTTCCAGCCGCAATTCGCCAAAGCGCACTTTCGGCCCGGCCTCGACAGGAAAGGTCACATCCAGCACATCGCGCCCGTGATCCAGAATCACCTGACGATCCGCAACCCTTGCCTCGGGATAGCCGTGCTGCTCCAGATAGGTCTTCACGCGCAGGCCCGCCGCAATCACCTCACCCGCCACCGCAGGTGATCCGGCCTCCAGATTCAGCGCCGCGCGGGCGTCTCGCGCATCCTCGGTGTCGCGCGCGGGCAGGTCGCCTGCAAACTCCACTCCCGCCTTGCCCACGCCATATCGTGGCCCGGTCTCGACGGTCAGCACGGTACGCAGCGGTGGTGTTTTCCCTGCATCTTTTTCCGGAGGCGCTTCGTCGATACGCGCATCGATGTCCGGATCGTAATAACCCTCCGATCGTAAAATCGCCGCGACCTGGCCTGCCGCGCGTTCCAGGCGCCGCTTGGCCTGGGCTCGCGATCGTGACGGCGCTTCCACCATCTCAAGTGTCAGGTCGATCTTGTCGCGCAAGACAGCCGGCAGATCCCCTTCGATCTCTGCAATCGGGTCATCCGCATGGGCAAGGCCCGCGCACGCGCACGCGCAAAGCGCCGCGGTCATTGCCGCGAATCGCATCCTGTTGCCTTTTCTGTCCAAGCCCGAAATATGCTCTCTCCACCTGTGCGGGCCCCCTTCGGACCGGTCGCGTGCGACATTTTGAACGACACACAACTGCATAGCCTACGGAACGGCCCAGACCAGAGACCGTTGCGTAGGTGTAACAATATTAACGCCCGCGGTTCGGATAAGTGAGAGCCCGATCCATGTGGGGCAGATTCTAAGGACTCACAATGAAATGGGTTGTCCTATCCGGAACGGTCGCCACCGTGACCGCGCTGCTGGCCGTATTCGATTCACTTTCCGGCACAGCTTCCAGTGTGAATGCCGCCCTGTGCTGGGCCGCCACCGCCGCCTTCGTCATCAGCCTGCTCGCCTGGCTTATCCGGGGCCGCTAATCCAAGGCTATACCATGACCCCCAAAGACATTCCCGACACCGATACGGACAGCATCGTCCCCGACACCCCGGATGATGCCGCGCTCGCCGTCTTCAATCTTGCCGAATCCGACCGTCCCGAAGCCCCCGAAGAGGCCCCTGCGGAGACGCCGTTTACCTAGACAACAATTTCCGTCATCCCGGCGCAGGCCGGGATCTCCTGCCGATCATAAAAATGGGTTCAGTGAAGACTCAGTTATGTCAGACGGAAATCCCGGCGTTCGCCGGGATGACGGGTCGTTTCATCACCCCTTCACATACGCCCCGAAAACCGGTGCCCGCTTCTCGAAAAACGACGTGACCCCCTCCTTGCAATCCGCCGACACAAACCGCGCGTTCAACGCCTCCGACTCCGCCATATGCGCCTGCTTCAGCGCGCTCTCATAGCTCCCGGCCAGGTTCTCCACCGACGCCCGGATCAGCCTTTTGTTAATCGCCACCGATTCCGGCGCGCAATTGGCGGCGATGTCTTGCGCCAGCTCCATCGCCCGCGCTTTGGCCGTTTCCACATCTGCGACCATCTCCGTCACCAGGCCCGCCTCGTGCGCTTCGTCCGCAAGGAACGTCCGTCCCGTCAGCGACCAGTCCTTCGTCTTGGACAACCCCACGATCCGCGGCAGGAAATAGCTCGCCGCCCCGTCGAATGCGATGCCCCGCCGCGTGAAAGGAATGGCCATCTTCGTGCCTTCGGCCGCCACGATCATGTCCATGGGCAGCAGCATGGTAAAGCCGATCCCGACCGCCGCACGGTGAACCGCAGCGATGACAGGCGTGTCCAACTCCCAGATCGCCATGTTCAGCCAGCCGCCGGAATCCCGCGCAATGCCGTTTTCCACGGGCGGGCTTTCCCCGCTCTGCAGCCCTTCACCGAAACCGCCCTCGATATCCGCGCCTGCGCAGAACGCTTTGCCCTCACCCTGCACGACGATGGCCCGCACCTCCGGATCGGCGTCGAAGCTCTGCAAGGCCTCGATCATCTCGCGCGCCATGGTAAAGGTGAACGCGTTCATCCGTTCTGGACGCTGCAAGGTCAAAACCCCTACCTGTCCCTCGACATGCGTCCTGATGGTTTCAAAGCTCATGTGACTACTTTTTGATCGTGCTGTTGATCTGACCCAGGATTGCCTTGCCATAAGGTGGGCGGGTCATGGCCATGACCTTTTCGATGCCCGTCTGGCGATAGACCGACTTCTGGTGGCTCATCTCGCGAAAGCCTTCCACGCCGTGATAATGCCCCATGCCGCTCGGCCCGATCCCGCCGAATGGCAGCTCGTCATTGGCGACGTGGAAGATAACATCATTGATCGTCACCCCGCCCGATGTCGTGGAGTTGACCACCCGCTCGGCCTCGGAATCTCCGCCAAAGTAATACAGTCCCAAGGGTCGTGCATTCGCGTTCACATGCCCGATCGCGTCGTCGATGACCTTGTAGTCCTTCACCGGCAGGATTGGCCCGAAGATCTCTTCGGTCATGACCAGCATGTCATCCGTCGGGTTCAACACGATATGCGGCGCCATCTTGCGGTGCGGCTGCTGCGTGAAATTCTCGCCAGCCGGATTGATCTCAATAACCTCGCCGCCCTTGTCGCGCGCATCTTCCAGATAACCTTGCAGGCGGTCCCAATGCCGCTGGTTGATGATGGAGGTATAGTCGTCATTGTCGCGCAGGGTCGGATACATCTCCGCCACGCTCGCAATCGCGTGATCGACAAATTCACCCGTCTTGTCATGCGGCGTCAGCGCGTAGTCCGGCGCGAGGCAAATCTGGCCCGCATTCATGGTCTTGCCCGCCATGATCCGCTTGGCCGCTTTTTCCATATCCGCATCCCGGCCCAGGATCGCCGGCGACTTGCCCCCCAGTTCCAGCGTCAGCGGCACCAAATTGTCCGCCGCCGCCCGCATCACATGCTTGGCAATGCCCGTCGCACCCGTGAAGACGATATGATCCAGATCGAGTTGCGTGAACGCCGCACCCACATCCGGCCCGCCCGTGAAGACTTCAATCTCTTCCGGATCGAAATATTGCGGTATCAGGCTTTCCAGCAGCGCTGAGGTCGACTCCGTGAATTCGCTCGGCTTGATCATCGCCCGGTTGCCCGCCCCCAGCACACAGGCCAGCGGCTGGAACACCATGGCGACCGGAAAATTCCACGGCGCCAGAATGCCCACCGTCCCCTTGGGCACATTGTGCACATGCCCCTTGGCCCCGAACATATTGAGCGGAAAGTCGATGGAACGCTTCTCCGGCTTCATCCAGCCGCCGAGGTTCTTACGCGTATTCTTGAGCGATTTCACAGAGCCCATAATGTCGGCCATGTCGTTGGTCACCTGGCTCCGGTGCCCGAAATCCGCACTCATCGCCTCTCCCAGCGCCTCGCGGTGATCGACCAGCAGCGCAATGGCCCGGTCGATCCGGTCCTTCCGGATCTGCTCGGACGGGATCCCGTCCCGTATCTGCGCTGCCTTCTGCTTGGCCAGCGCATCCATCATTTCCTGTTTGCGACCCGTATCGAGCATCTCGTCCTCCCAGAACTGTTGGGAGGGTTATGCAGGGCAGGGCCACCCTTGCCAAGCGCCGCTCCTGCATGGCTTATGGTCGCGGTTAATCAGTCAACGCGTCGAGTGCCTCTCGCCATGCCTCCGGCAGGGGAACAGGCTTTCGCGTCTTCGCATCCACATAGACATGCACGAAATGCCCCTGCGCAGCTGCCGTCTGGCTCGCGCCGAATATCCCGACCTCGTAACGTACGCTCGACGAGCCGATCCGCCCGACCCGCAAGCCCAGATGCACATCCTCGGGGAATGCCAGGCTCTCGAAATAATCCAGTCCCGTATTGACCACCAGCCCGATGATCTCCGCCCCCTCCAACTTCAGCAGGCCTTCCTCCAACAGCCAGCGGTTCACCACCGTGTCGAGGTAGTAATAATAAACCGAATTGTTCACATGCCCGTAAACATCATTATCCGCCCACCGTGTTCCGAGCGTCAGGAAGTGAGGGTAAGAGTCGCGCGTATCAGGAGTAGGCCTCACGCCTTTAATCCCCGCTCATCCCCGCGAAGGCGGGGAACCAAACCAGCCTTGTTATGTACAGAAGCCCTAAAGCTTGGATCCCCGCCTGCGCCGGAATGAGCGGAATACATTTGCTTTATCCTCACCCCATCATCCCCCTGCAAACTCCAATGTCACCAAGATCCGGCGGCAACAAAGCCAGCCCACCCGAAACAAACACGACCCCGAACCAGATCGCGAAACCAACTTCAAATATTTGCCGCCCGCTCACCCTCACGCAATCGCCCCGTAGATGTCCAGTATATCCTGATACCCCACCTCCCGCGGATTGTTCCGCAGCACCCGCTCCTTCGTGATCGCATCATCGGCCATCATAGGGATCGCACTGTCCGGTATCTCCACATCCCGCAGCAGCCGCGGCACTTTCGTCCCGTCCTTCAACCGCTCGATCTCGTCGATCAACGCCATCGGCGTCTCCGCCAGCCCCAGCTCCCCCGCAATCTCGCCATACCAGCGCTTCGCCCGCTCCTCCTCCGAATTGAACTTAATCACCTCCGTCATCACAAGCGAATTCGAGAGCCCATGCGGCACATGGAAAAACCCGCCCAGCGGATAGGCCAATCCGTGCACCGCCCCCACGGGCGCATTCGAAAACGCCTGCCCCGCAATCATCGCCCCGATCAGCATATCCTCGCGCGCCTCGATATCCCTGCCATCCGTCGTCGCCCGCACAAGCGAGCGCTTCAACTTCCGCAGCGCCGTCAGAGCTAGCGCATCCGACATCGGATTCTTCCGGTGCTGCGACGTATAGGCCTCGATCGCATGCACCATCGCATCAATCCCCGTCGCCGCCGTGATGTGCGCGGGTAGGCCCAGCGTCAGCTCCGCATCCAACACCACCCGATCCGCATAAAGCGCATCCGCCACCACACCCTGCTTGGCCGTCTTGCCCGTCGTCAGGATCGCGACATTCGTCACCTCGGATCCCGTCCCAGACGTCGTCGGCACCAGCACGAGCGGCAGGGTAGGCCCCAGCGCCTTGTCCACGCCGTAGATCTCGGAAAGCGGCTGATCCGACGCCGCCAGATGCGCAATCACCTTGGCTGTATCCATCGGGCTCCCGCCCCCAAAGCCCACGATCAAATCCGCCCCGAATTCTTTGATCGCCTCGGCCCCCGCCAGCACCACTTCCTCTGGCGGGTCGGCCACGACGTCGTCGAACACCATAACCGACAGCCCGGCCTCTTCCAGGCTCGCCAGTCCCGCATCCAACAGACCCAGCCCGCGCACACCCTTATCGGTGACCACGGCCACCCGCTCCGCACCAAAGCCCGCAATGTGCGCCGCCAGCCGCGCCGCGCCGCCCCGCTCGATCCGGATATCGGGAACGGTTTTGAAACTATGCATCGTCATTCATCGTCAGCACCACTTTTCCCCGCACGCGCCGCTCGCTCAAATCATCCATCGCTTTGGCGAAATCTTCCAGTGGATACTCCGCCGAAATCTTTGGCTTTAATGTCCCCGCCTCATACATCGCAAACAGCTCCGCCATATTCGCCTGATGCTTGGGATATTCCCGCTGCGTGAACGCCCCCCAGAATACGCCCCGCACATCCGCGCCCTTCAACAGCGTCAGGTTCAATGGCAGCTTCGGGATATCCCCCGCCGCAAACCCGATCACCAGATAGCGCCCCTTCCACGCGATCGAACGGAAAGCCGGCTCCGCGAATTTATCTCCCACAGGATCGTAGATCACATCAAACCCCGCCTTGCCGCCCGCCGTCTTGAACAATGTTTTCAAGTCATCGGTGGAGTAATTAATTCCAAAATCCGCCCCATGCTCCTTGCACGTCGCGAGCTTCTCCTCCGTGCTCGCCGCTGCCGTTACCTCCGCGCCCATCGCTTTGGCGAGCTCCACCGCCGCCAGCCCGACGCCGCCGGCCGCGCCGAGCACCAGCACGCGTTCGCCCGCCTCCAATTCCGCCCGGTCTTTCAGCGCATGGTGCGACGTGCCGTAAACCATCACGAATCCTGCCGCCTCGGCATAGCTCATGCCGTCCGGGATTTTCGCGCAGGTCAGCTCCGGCACCACGGCCTCTTCCGCGAACGTCCCCGTGCCCGGCATGCAGGCCACGCGGTCGCCGACCTCGAGCCCCTTCACGCCGTCCCCGACCTCGACCACATCGCCCGCGCCCTCCGCGCCCGCCACGAAAGGAAAGGGCGGCTTGATCTGGTAGCTCCCCTCGATCATCAGGATGTCCGGAAAATTCACACCCCCCGCCCGCATCCGCACCCGCACATGGCCCGGCTTCATCTCCGGCACGGGGGCGTCCTGCACCTCCTGCTCGGCATAGGGTCGGAACGCGTCGATCAAGAGGGCTTTCATGGGGGGAGTGTAGGGCGGGAGCCTTCCAACTCAACCCCTCTCCTCCTTTCCGTCATCCCTCTTCCTAAGTTCCCGCGCTCGACGCGGGACCTCCATCGGATGTGCCAAACTCTGTCGTCACGCACGACAAGCGGGAGGTCCCGCGTCAAGCGCGGGAACTAGAGCTTTTAGGAAAGCCCCAACACCGCAAACGGCATCGCCTCGTCCACCCAGCTCTCCTTAAGGCCCCATCCCGCATCCGCGAGCAGCGGCCCCAAAATCTCGGGCGTGAACTTCCGGCTGATCTCCGTCAGCACCCGCTCGCCCTTGCCAAACGCAAACGCCGTTACCCCAACCCGCACCGTCTGCGCGCGCTGGCTCTCGACATAAAGCTCCATCCGGCTCTTATCCGCATTCCACTCCGCCACATGCCGCCAATGCTCCAGATCGAAATCCGCCCCCACTTCCCGGTTCGCCCGCACCAAGAGGTTCAGCCCAAACCGCGCCGTCACCCCCTTCGCGTCGTCATACGCCGCAACCATCACCTCCGGGTCTTTCGCCAGATCGACCCCCAGCACGAACCGCTCCAGCGTCCGCGCATGACCCAGCAGGCTCACAATCTCCTCGTCCCGCAAATTCCCGATGGTCGAGCCGGGAAAAAAACCCACGCCATTTCTCAATCCCGACAGATCGAACGGGTCGAGGAAGCTCGCCACGATCGGCGTCACCTCTAACGCCGGATAGTCCCGTGCCAACTCCGCCGCCGCCGCGCCCACGAACTCGCCCGACACATCCACCGGCAGGTAGCGAGCGGGCCGCTCCATCGCGTCCAGCAATATCCGCACCTTGGTCAGCGCCCCTGCGCCATATTCCACCAGCGACGCCTCCGCCCCGATGAAGTCCGCGATCGCCCTGGCATTGTCGCGCAGCAGCGCCATCTCCGTGCGCGTCGGATAATATTCGTCCAACTCCGTGATCGCCTCGAATAATTCCGATCCGCGGGCGTCATACAGCCACCACGAATTGATCCGCTTCTCTGGAAGCGTTTTCAACAGGTCGTCGAGATAATTCATTTTGCCAGCCGTAACCCGGTAAACTGCCAGCGTGTGTCCGGCGCAAAGAAATTGCGATAGCTCGCCCGGCTATGGCCGCCGGGCGTCGCAAAGCTAGACCCCCGCAGCACCCGCAGACCGTTCATGAACTTCCCATTATACTCGCCCACCGCACCGGCGTTGGGCACAAATCCCGGATAGGGCTCAAAACTCGACACCGTCCACTGCCACAGCGCGCCGAACATCCCCGGCAGCTCCGCCGTGCGCGCGGCATGTTCCCACTCGGCTTCTGTCGGTAAACGCCCACCCGCCCATCGCGCATAAGCGTCGGCCTCGAAAAAGCTTACATGCCGCACGGGTGCATCCGCGTCCCGCTCACCTGGGCCGTGCAGCGTCATCTGCGACTCCGCATAAAGCGGCGCATCCACCCCCTCCGCCTGCACCCAGTCCCATCCATCCGACAGCCACAGCGACGGCGTCGCATATCCGCCATCCGCGACGAACTCTGCAAACTCGCCTTCGGTGACCATTCGCTTGGCTAGCGCAAACGGCTCTAGCCAGACCGTGTGCTCCGGCCCTTCGCAGTCAAAGTGAAAGCCCGCATCCGTGCCGATCCGCACCTTGCCGCCCAGATAATCCTGCCAGCCTTCGCTCCGTCCGCACGGCATGTCCGGCAATGCCAGCGACGGACACGGCGCAGGCCGCAACGGATTTTGCGCAAACAGGTGCAGAATATCCGTCAGGAGCAATTCCTGGTGTTGCTCCTCATGGTGCAGGCCTAGCACGACCAGATCGTGATCCAGTCCTGCCCAGCGCCGGGCCACTTCCGCGTCCACATGCGCGCGGTAGGCTTTGACCTCCTCCAGCGTCGGTCGCGTCAACATCCCCCGCGCGTCCCGTTTGTGGCGCTCGCCCACCCCGAAATAATAGCTGTTGAACAGCACATCGTAATGCGGCTCCCACGGCGTGTCCTCCAGCACAAAGGTCTCGAAAAACCAGCTCGTATGCGCCAAGTGCCACTTCGCCGGGCTCGCATCGGGCATGGATTGCACGGTCGCGTCCGCATCCGACAGGTCCGCGGCAAGCGCCAGCGTCCGCGCGCGGACGTACTCATACCTCGCTTTCAGGGCAGGGTGAACGGTCGCTTTACTCGGCTGCATGCTCATGACCGTCAGTCTGGTCGGCAATCTGTAACGAGTCCAGATAACGATGGATAAAGCTGACCACTACCGCCCCCTCGCCCGCAGCACTCGCCACGCGCTTGACCGAACCCGATCGCACATCCCCCACGGCATAGAGCCCCGCGATCGACGTCGCATAGGGTCCGCACGCGGTGTCGATAGCGTCGCCCGTCATGATAAACCCTTTTTCGTCGAGCTTCAGCGAGTCCGGCAACCAGTCCGTGTTCGGCACGGCCCCGATCATGATAAACAGCGCGCGCGTGTTGACGCGTTCCTCCTCGCCGGTCGGATTGTGCCGGATGGTCACGGCCTCCAGCCGTCCCTCGCCATGCACGGCGACGACTTCGCTTTCCGTGCGCAGGTTGATGCGCGCATCCGTGTCGATGCGATCCGACAGATAGGACGACATCGTCTCCGCCAGCCCCTTGTCGCGCACCAGCATATGCGTGCAATCGGCTGTGCGCGACAGGAACATCGCGGCTTGTCCCGCGGAGTTTCCCCCGCCCACGATTACCGCTTGCGTGTTCTTGCAAAAGCGTGCCTCCAATTGCGTCGCCGCGTAATAGACCCCGCGCCCCTCATAGTCCGCAAGGTTGTCGAGCGGCAGTCGCCGGTATTGCACCCCATTGGCCAGCACCACCGTGCGCGCCCGGAAACACTCCCCGGAATTCAGCTCCAGATGGAACAGCCCATCCGCCTTCTCGCAGCGTACCACCCGGCGCGGGGCCGTCAGATAGGCCCCGAACTTCACGGCCTGCACCTCCGCACGATAGGCCAGATCCGTCCCGCTTATGCCTGCTGGAAAGCCGAGATAATTCTCGATGCGCGAACTCGTCCCCGCCTGCCCGCCGATTGCCGTGTCCTCGATGATCAACGTCGAAAGCCCCTCGGACGCTGCATAGACCGCAGCGCCCAGACCGCCCGGCCCCGCACCGATAATGGCGACATCGAACTCGCGCTCGCTATCGGCCTTGATGTCGAGCCCGATGGCATCGGCCACACTCTGCGGCGTTGGATTGTCCAGCACCGTCGCATTGCCGATTACGGCCACACACCCGTCCTCCGGAATCGTGCAGGCCTCGCGCAATTCCGCCATCGCCTCCGTGTCGCGCCGACAGATCTGGCGGTGCGGTATCTGGTTGCGCTCCACATAGGACAATAGTCGCACCAAACAGGGATCGTGCTCCTCGCCAATTAGCACCAGGCCGCCTTCACCCCATTCCACCAGCAATCGCCGCCGCGCTGTATAGGCATCAATGATTATGGAGCTGATGTCGGGATCAATCTGTATCAGGTCGCGGAACACGCGATTGGTCACGCGCAGGACTTCGCCGCCTTCGACCATACTGCCATGCATGAACGCGCTCTGGCCCATCAACATACCGAGCTCTCCGGCAAAGTTTCCGGCCTCGACCTCCATGACCGGCTCGTCCGTGGTCGGGTCGAAAATACCGATCTTGCCAGTTATCAGATAAAAGAAGTCGTAGCCTGGCTGCCCAAACGTGAACAGCGATTTGCCCGCCTCCATGCGTTCCACCTCGCCCGCCTCGCGCAGGCGCGCCAGGACTTGCTCCGGCATTTCCGGCCACGCATCACGCTCCAGATCGTTGGCATAGTCTGCGGCCTTGCGGGGGTCTTGGATGACTTTCATGCCTTGCCCTTAGGACGCTCGATGCAATTGACAAAGCCCGCGCACCCGGCGCGGGCTTTGCAACACGATTTCGTTCGAACTAATTGCAGACATACATGAAATTGCCGCAGGTCTTCATGAAGTTCACGTCACAACCATTGGCCGACTGCACGCGAAAAGCGGACAGATCCGCTTCCGAGGTAAGGTCGAGCTGAGAATATTGCAGCGCATGCTGGCGGCCATAACCGAGCATGACGCGGCTGCCGCGCTGGGCAGTCGTTTCACTGAACATACCCGCGTCCATGGCATCAAACCCCGAATAGCCGAGCGAGCTCGCCAGATAATCAAGATACTGACGGTCATAATCGTCCGAAGCGTAGCGGTTTTGAAGCGTCGCGAAAAACGCCTGCGCACTTTGCCCTTGATGATTGCCGAACTCCGGGTTCGTGCCCAGCCGTGTCACGATAACCGCGCGCTGCTCGCCCATCGTGCTGAAAAGGTTGGCATTGGACGCCGCACAGGAACACGTCCCGGTCGTATCGGTATAGCGCAGATCGCCGCGGATGGCCTGCGCCGTGTCCGCGGTCATGGTTGTGGAAATGTCGCTGACCACGGGTTCGGCAACTTCGACGGGCGGCTCGACGGGGCAATCGGAGATGTCTGCGACTTCCGAACCGTCCCAGCACGTCATCATCCGCTCTGTATCCGCAAGAGTCGCCAACCGCTCGGCTTCGAATCGTTCGGCCTCTAGCCGTTCCGCTTCCAGCCGCTCAGACTCGCGCTCGGCCTCCAACCGGGCCGCGACCGCACCGGGGCACTGCTCCAATGTCGTCGCTTCCGACCCGTCCGGACAATCGACCATGACCGGCCCTGCCACATCCCTGTCTCCGCAAAAGCGCAAGAGGAAGAAAAGCAGAGCTGCCAGCGCAGCCGCCAGCAACACCCATTTCAGCCAGCCAAACCCGCCGCCTTCGTCATGCACGACGGGGATTTCCGTCTGCGCGACCGGGGTCGCTGCAACCGGAGCCGCCACGACGGGTGTCGCAGGCG
>ENA-ORXU01000532-ORXU01000532.1-marine-metagenome-genome-assembly--contig:-NODE-532-length-42921-cov-4.412356_pt1 | contig 42921 bp, 34 predicted proteins | sample MGYA00237869_ERZ511484 | MGnify/ENA metagenome assembly ERZ511484 | reverse complement strand
CTGCGAGCCACATCTGCTTCAAGATCAGGCACCTACCAGAGGTAGGCAAGCCTACCGGAGGCAGACAGGCTTATCCTCCTCGCCATAGCACGCTATGACATGTCGGCGGAGCACCTGATGCTCTTGAAGCTAGTCACTATCCAGCGAAGCCTAAGGCACGAAATGGGTTTATCGTAGAAAGTAATCACTACTCTGAAACATCTTCTGAAACACGGGCATCTGGATGAGCAAAAAGTCACCGCTACTAGTACCGACATACATACGCTCAACAGTCGAAAAGCCGTCATCAGTCTGGGCTATAGGTATGAAGGAAGCTCGGTGAGTATCCTGGTCGGTCGTAGCATACTCAAGTAGTGCAAAGGGAATCAAGGATAAGAAAGAGTCGCGATTGATTTTATCATTCTGATAAGCTTCTGCAATTGGCTCAGTAAAATCATCGAGATACTCTTGGACCAGAGATCCATCGACCTTTTGCTTCTCTCCCTCTTCATGGAGATAATAAGCGCCACCTTCTTTACGTATTTCAAATCCCTTACCCTGCTGCTTTGGATATATCAAGCGCACCATGGATATGTCTTCTGGATCTGCTTGGATCAGATGTCGATCGCGCCAGTTCACATTGTCCATGAGGAATCTATATTTTAGACCGCCGTTCCAGTAAGGCAAGTGCATCACATAGGGCTGATCTGAGCCTTCCATGATGAAGTGTGTGCCGCTCTCGTCATTGGTCATTCCCCCTACGTAAAATGTACGGATATTATTATCGCTTGCATCGTAGAGCTCTACTTTAATTCCATTCTTAGCTAAGTCTCTAGTGATAGATCCTAGTGCAGCCTTGGGTGGTATAAATTTCATCTCCACATTCTCTATGACTTCTAGGACGTTCTTTACGGCTTCATCACGGGCTACGTACTTATCATTGAGCACCCAGGACGATCCGTCTCGAGTCAGTGTGGTCGTCTCTCCACTTCTGTCCGCTATAAAGATCTTGTGGACGCGAGATACGTCTTCTACGGCGAAGTGCCTATCAGCACCGAGTTTACTTGACTCAGATCCATCATCAGTAAATAGCACAAAGTAGGCACCAACTGCGAGAGCTAAGACCACTAAGATTGTCAAGATTTGCTTCATCGGACTGTGTATTTACGTCTTCTATAGATATGAAAGCCCCAGCTCAGGAGCAAGAATAAGGATAATGGCAGAAGTATATTAATCAGTTGCCACTTCAGCTTCTTATTAGTAGATCTCACAGGATCTAGTAGTCTTAGCTTCATCTCTTTCTTACGACTTTCCATGATGCCTCGTTCATCTACCATGTAATCGATGGCATTGATAATAAAATCACGATTACCACCAAAGACAAAGTTCTCCCATTTATTGTAGCCTAACGCTGTAAACTCTCGCGTACGGCTATTGTAGAGACTTCTACTTATATCCCCATCTGTAACGATAAGCACCTTGGAATCGCTGCTCCGCGATCTAAATTCATTTCCGAGTTGCTTCATCGTTTCACGTAAGGGAGCTGGCACGCGATTCTCGTAAGCTGAGACAAATTCTCCTTCCATCAACCATGCGGTGGTTTGCACACCTTGATCAAATTTGCTCGCATCTGGTTGCTTGTGCGCCATATCAAAGCTCAGACGCATGGGATATCTCTGTACTCTCGTGTAGGGCGACGTCTGCATGAGGGCCGTCTTCTTCACCTTCCCATCAGTCCGTAAAGTATCTACCGTACCGGCAAACTTTAGATTGATGCGATCCAGCTGTGACGAGATAGGATGATCAGGCAATCCATGGACAAGCGGATGATAAAACCATGGAAAAAGCTGCATATCTGGTTGCCCTCCTACTTGACCTACTTGTAGAGGTATGCGGGTACTTTCTAGGTCAAGGATTAGATCAGCATTTGGGCGAAAGCCCTGCTTACTCCATAGATAATCCAGACCTAGATCTTTCTGCCCGGGGATATATCCCGGATACTTAGCGATGCTATCGAGATTGACATCCAGCACATCTACGAGCCACATGATGTTCCCGCCATTCATGAGATACTGATCTATGAGAAATTTATCTCTATCGCTGTAGGCGGTACGAGGATCAGCCACTAGTAGTACGTCTATCTCTGGTGATATAGCGACCAGACTATCGAGGGAGGCATGGGCTGTGTTATAGAAGCGCCTCAGCTCCTGCTCCAGTGCAGAGGATTGCTGCTTTGTTAGCTCGCCGTGGCCTTGGAGAAATAGCACATTAGGCTTGCTATACGTCAGGAGATGCTGGATAGAATTGGACAATTTATATTCGAGAAGTGCAGCACTATTATTGAGTATGACATCCTGAGGTTGCCCAGGAGTCTGGCTCTCTAGCAGATTTACATGCGCCTGTCGCGAGCCATAGGTAATCATGGCATAGGGAAAGATTCGCTGCTCGCTACTACTGGCTCCATCAGAAACCATGAGTCTTACGGGTGGCATACCATCGGCGATCATCTCTTTGATAATGGAGGCCTGCTGCTCTGGTGTGCCGCTGAGCGGATCCGAAAATCGATATTCTATATTGGGATTCAGCTTATGAAATTGTCTCAATAGCTGAGCCACTTCACGACGTAGCCTGCGGAAACCCGCAGGGAAATCTTCACCTTCTAGATAGACTTGAATAAATATCACATCCTCCACTTCGCTGAGCAGATCCTCTGACTGCTGAGTCAGAGTAAAGCGCTGATCTGATGTAAGATCCCACTGTACAAAATAGCGGCTCGCAATGATATTAAGACATATCAGTGCAAGCACCCAGATCCCTATGCGTATGATGACAGCCTTCATAGACTAGATGGATCTGTGTTTTACCCGTGAGATGACAGCATGGCTGATTACAAGAAAGAGTGTTATAATACTGAGAAAGTACAGGACATCCCTACTATCTATCAACCCGCGACTCATGCTGCGATAATGACTGTCCATCCCTAACTGCTCGATAAAACTATCCATGCCACCAAAAAACACAGGCAGCTTACTCACATAAAGAAAGGAATAGTAGAACACAAAGCATAGGAGACTTCCAAGGATAAAAGCGATGATCTGATTGCGACTTAGCGTGCTGCTCAGTAAGCCTATCGCGACAAATCCGCCAGAAAGCAGAAGCAGACCCATATAGGAGCCGATAGCCGCACCCATATCTACATTACCTACAGGTGATGCCAGTAGATAAATCGTGACAAGATATAAGAGCGTAGGCAGCAGTGCCAAGATGACGAGTATGAGGCATGCAAAATACTTACCCAATACGATATTCCAGTCTGTCAGCGGCTTCGTCGATAGCCACTCGATCGTACCGGTCTGGATCTCTTCAGAGAATGCTCGCATAGTCAGGGCTGGAATCAAAAACATAAAGATTAACGGCGCTATTTCAAACAGCTGATCGAGACCCGCATACCGGTAGACTAGGATGCTCGTATCTTGAAATACCCATAGAAATAAACCCATGATCACCAGAAACACTGTGATCACTAAGATACCAATCGCAGACCCAAAAAACGAGTTCAATTCTTTCTTCAGTACAGCGATCATGAGGACGTGGTAAGTTGTTGAAATAGGTCTTCGACAGTGGTCGATTCGGTGTAGAGCTGGTCTAGGATAATTCCCTTTTCTGCACAGTAGGTAAAGATGGAAGATCCTGAGCTAGTCCCTTTCGGGAAAATGCATCTGTACTCACCTCCAGAAACGTGATCTAATCTAGCTATACCTGGCAATTGCTCCAGCATACTAGCCCTCGTACCTGGCGCAAGTCGAACTCGATAAACTTCCTCCTCTCTCAAGATACTTGGCAGATCCTCTATCTGACAATCCGCTACCAGATTTCCCTGATGAATGATCAGAACTCTATCACATAGCGCCTGCACCTCTTGCATGATATGGGATGAAAATATGACAGTTTTCTTCTCGCCGATCCTCTTGATCAGTTGGCGTATTTCTACTAGTTGATTAGGATCGAGCCCAGATGTCGGCTCATCGAGTATCAGTACTTCTGGATCATGAAGCATCGCTTGAGCCAGACCCACTCGCTGCCTATACCCTTTGGACAACTGTCCTATTCTTTTATTCTGTTCAGGTACTAGCCCCGTCATATCGATCATTTCACTTACTCGTGCTTTCTTTCGATCAAGCTGATGGACAGATGCGCACATAAGGAGAAATTCATGTACGTACATCTCCTTGTAGAGAGGATTGTGCTCAGGCAGATATCCCAGATGTCTGCGCACTTCCACTGGATCAGACATGATGTCATACCCGCATACAGTAGCAGAGCCAGATGTAGGAGGCAGAAAACAACTGAGCATCTTCATCGTAGTAGACTTTCCAGCTCCATTAGGACCTAGAAATCCTACAATCTCTGAGCTCTTAATCTCAAAGCTGAGGTCGTTCACGGCGATCTGCTTGCCGTACTCTTTGTGAAGGGATGATAGCTCTACTGACATAGGTGCAGTTCCATAACGATTAGCTCCTCTATTTGTTGGTCTCAGGATTGCGGATGATTGCGAGCATCTCATCCATAGTGTATGCATCATCTATATGGAAATCACCGATGGATGTGCGACGCAGTGAACTGAGATAGGCACCGCAGCCGAGCAGCTGACCGAGATCATGAGCAAGACTCCTGATATATGTGCCTTTACTCACCAGACTACTAAACTGCAATTCTCCATCTGTGAGATCACCTAGAGTGAACTCACGGATTACTACTGGTCTTGGCTCCATCTTGATTTCGCCCTTGGCCCGAGCTACTTTGTAGGCGGGTACACCATCTCTTTTTATGGCTGAGTAGATAGGTGGCACCTGTGCTATGGCACCCGTGAGATGCTTTGCCTGCTCTCGGGCGTGATCTAGAGTGATATGCTCGATAGTACAGACATTCTCTTCTGGAAGTTCTGCATCGTAGGACGCAGTAGTGGCGCCTAGTTTTATGGTTCCGTCATAGCCCTTATCAAGACCTTGGAGTTCATGGAGGGCTTTGGTTTTTTTACCAGTAGCAAGCAGCAATAGTCCTGTAGCCAATGGATCTAGAGTACCACTGTGACCTATCTTGACTTTCTTCACGCCGAGAGCATGTCGCAGTGCCCCGCGGAGTTTGGCACACACATCAAAGGATGTCCAGCCTACAGGCTTGTCGATTAGTAATAATTCTCCAGCGAGGTAGTCCATATCATTGATTTATCCAGAGCACTAAAGCCACAGCGCCCACGATCAAACAATAAATTCCAAAGTATCTGAGCTTACTATTCTCCACCCAGCGTATCATAAGACGACAAGCTATGACACCAGTGATCAGCGCAGCTAAGAAGCCTAGCCCCATGCTGAGATCCATATCCGAACCGCGTAGATCGCCTGATACCATATCCTTGGCAATTTTACCAAAGATCAAGGGTAAGACCATTAAAAATGAAAACTTAGCAGCTGCGCTACGCTTGACGCCACAGATAAGTGCGGCAGCTATCGTAGCGCCACTCCGAGAGATTCCAGGTAGAAGTGCGCACATCTGAGCTATACCCATAGTGACGGCAGACGATGCAGTAATGTCACGACGATTATCCCAGTCACGATCTGCCACCCATAGCAGTATGGCGGTTACCCATAGACATATGCCTACGAGCCAGAGCTTCTGATCAAATAAACTATCCAGCATATCCTCAAAGAAGTATCCCACGAGTGCCGCTGGAATCATAGATAAAATGATATACCCGATGAGCTTGTAGTTTCCTGACCGCTGACCTGGCGATAAGTCCACGACCATATCTACTATATCTCGCCGAAGCACGATCATAGTACTGAGAGCGGTAGCAAAGTGAAGCACCACACTCATCGTCACGCTTTGCTGACCTATCGTCTCAGAATTGAGCAAATACTCTACGATCTCTAGATGACCACTACTACTTACTGGTAAGAACTCTGTCAATCCTTGGACTATGCCTAGGATGATAGCTTTGATGATGTCCACTGATGGGACTATCTAGGGCGAGTAAAGATTGCGTAGATCTCTACGCCAAATCCTATGAGTATCACTAATGGCGCTAAGGTAATCCGGCGTGCGCTGTAGATGACATCAGGCTCCCAAGTATTGGGATCAGGCTGACGCCCGCCACTCATAAGGAAGAGTCCGAGCACTATCAGCACAAATCCAAGAATCATAAATAAGTAGCTACGCTTGCCAAATATGAACTCTGTCTGTAGTCGCTGCTTGGAATCCTTAGTAGAAACACCACCCTTATACGTAGACTTAGTCGGCTTGACACGCTTCTGCGCATCAGTAGACTTCTTCACCTTGACGGTCTTAGTGGTCTTGACGACCTTTGGTTTTTTATCGGGTGAACTCATCCTTGGACAATTTTATCTTCAACTCTGTAAGTACAAAGCTGAGAGTATATGGCAACTTCTGTAAATGTATTAGAGTTTATTAACGACACGCTTAACGCTATGCAGCACAAAAGTATGACTTTCCTGATCATCGCCCTACTCGCTATAGGACAGATCACCGCCCAGCACTCGGTGATCAATTCATCATTTGAGGGTGAGCCTCAGGACGCTACCGTACCGCAGGGTTGGCTCATCTGTGCGCCAGGTAGCACGCCCGATATCTTACCTGGAGTATGGGGTGTCTATAATGATGTCGTTGACGGCAATACCTTCATAGGTCTCATCACAAGACCTGATGGCAGCTTTGAAAGCATAGGCCAGCGACTATCAGAGCCACTGGTCTCTGGTAAATGCTACGAGACCTCTATCATGCTTGCGCATAGTACTACCTATACTGGATATAACAATCCTATCAAGCTCCGCATATGGCTAGGAACATCTCACTGTGATAAGGTGCAGCTCATCCTAGAGAGCGACTTCATTGAGTCCCAAGACTGGATTCCTCACAAGGTCAAGTTTACCGCAGAGAAAGCACATGTATATCTCATCCTCGAGGCCTATCATCCTCACGGGCGCATCAAAGGCAATATCCTATTAGATCAACTAGGAGTGATCTATGACTGCGATAGGACCTAACTATAGATCCTCAAACATCTTGACCGCCATCCTGTAGACTCCTTCACTCACTTGTCTGGGATCATGATAATTGCTACCCTCAAACTCTGTTGGCACTAGGCTGTAAAGCTGCTTTTGCCAGTTAGGATTGTTTCGCTCATTGATCGCATTGCTGTGAAGTAGTAAGAAAGATCGCTCATCGAGACTAGGATTATAAAAGAGAAACTTGACGCCTATCTGTCCCGTCTCAGGGAATTGATTGTACACCCATATCTCATAGGGCGGCGCGCTGGGCTCTTCACTCATAGGAAAGATATCAGTAGGAGAGCCGTACTTGAGATATATGTAGCCGCGATCAGTCTCATACCCTTTGAGTGCACCTACTCCATAGACCTTATCAAGATCGGTACACATCTTATAGTATGCTTGATAAGCAGTGTCTGGCTGCTTGGCATTCACACCACTCCAGAAACTGTAGAGAAATACCCGCGCGGACTTATCCTCCTCCTGGTCAATCATCTCTTGTAAGGTCGGATGACATTTATTGGGTAAGAGTGGCATGATCGACTTGAGACTGTACCACAGTTCTAAGGTGTCAAGCCTTCCGGCAAATGTCTCCATCAGATCTACATTATTGCCGTTGTCAGCCTGTCGCGACATCACTGAAAAGCTCTGCTCCATATGGTGGAGCGCTAGCTTGTCTTGATCCTTGAGTGTGACAAAGAAGTTGTGATCTCCAGCAGAGATATCCTTGAGATCCATGGTCAGCAGTACTGACTCACTCGATGTATTGCCCAGTCGCTTATAGCTACGGGTGATTACCTTGTCGGAAGCATCGGCAAGTATGCCATATTCTATAAAGTAAGTCTGCGTAGTATCGGACAAGTTGTAAATCTCTGAGTAGGCAATCAAGTGAGACATTTCTGGATGGATGACGTCGTAGGGAAGTAGCTCCATGAGCATTCCGTTTTTGGCCGAAAGGGCATCACTACCCTGCGTCACATTCTGTAAGAGTGCTGGCCTACTCATAGTAGGCTTGCTACTTGATCCATCAAGTAGGCTGAGCTTATCTATGATGGTCTGCCCATGAGAAGGATCATGCAAATCTGTCCAGCTCAGTTCTAGATCATAGTCCCCCGCAGGGAGCATATATCTCTTGATATCAAAGTAGTCGGCGTCGCGCTCTGGGCTATCATGATTCAGAGTAATCTTGTCATAGTTGACAATTTCACCCTTTTGAGAAAACATGATCAGTAACTCGACCGCTTGTCGATAGTTACTATCGGCTAGCATGCTATCAGCCACAGCCACACCTGGGATATAGATGTGCAGCTCAGCATATGATGACGTACCCTGCAAGTAGGGAATAGCAGTGACTCCGACTGTCTGCGCCATGAGAGCATGAGACGCTATGCATAGTAGTACGAGTAGCTTAGCCTTCCACATTAGGTAAGTCTTTGGGTTCTTCCTCAGGTCGCTTGAGGAGAAATGTAAACTTGGTCTTCTTCATAGTCATGGCAAGCTGCAAGGATGTATCAGTCTGTGTAATGATCTGATATCTAATCTCAGGAATCTCCTGGACGATGTACTCATCCTCTATCTGGAATGGACTACTGCGCATCGAGCCAAGTAGATCAGTCGCCATGCTCTGCTGCTCTATGTCAAAGTTGAAGATTGCTCCATCCACCGTCCGCGTGACCTTACTTCCTCTGGTGGCTGACGTGACCACCCACTCTCCATCAAGTACTTGCTGCTCAACTACAGGAGCATCATTCTTACATCCGATAAAGATCATTACTGTACTTAGTAGAAACAGTGCTAGGCTTTTCTTCATGTTGATTTTGTGAGTGTGAGTACTGATATTTCTGCCAAGATACCGATTCTTCCAGGATAGCCTAGGCATCCTAAACCTCGGTTCACATATAGATTTTGATTCTTTTCTGCGTATAGACCTGCCCACTCCTTGTAAGCCATCTTCACGGGACTCCACTTGATGAATCCTGGTATCTCGATGCCAAATTGCATACCATGTGTGTGTCCGCTGAGTGTGAGTGCAATGTCGCCAAACTTATCGAGCACATGCTCTCTCCAGTAGCTAGGATCATGCGACATGAGGATCTTTACATCTGCCGATTCCGCACCTGGGTAGGCGCGTGTAATATCACCATAGTTACGGAAGTAGGATTTAGAACTGGCATTCTCCATGCCAATCAGGCTAAGCGTACTATCACCTATCATGATCGGTACATTCTCATCTCTGAGTAGCTTCCATCCCATAGACGCCTGATGCTGCACTAGGCGATCAAGATTTGCCGCCTTGTCCCAGTCTGGAGCTCTATCCCGATGATAATCGCCATAGTCATGATTACCTAAGACACTGAAGACACCATACTTGGCTCTCAAACCTGAAAAAGCATCCATATATGGCTCGATCTCCTCTGCAACTTCATTGACAAGATCTCCTGTGAAAAGTATGAGATCTGGATTCTCATCATTAATTCTATCTACAACTTCTTGGATAGGCTCTGTGCGTGTAAATGTGCCACTGTGAATATCTGAAATCTGGATAATCTTGAGTCCTTCCATACTCGAAGGCAATCCAGCGATCGGCACATTAACTCTGTACTTCTTAAAGTTGTATAGATTGCGAAGCATTCCGTAAGTCAATAGGACCAACGGGAACAGGGCTAGTACAGAGCCAGCATAGTAAAAAAATCGACTCCGATCATGACGGCCAATCGATATATCCGCTTTGCCAAATAGCCATACTACCAGTCGCCTTATATCGTCTATGATGAGTAGCGAAGAAAAGAGCATCAAGGACAAGATCCAGATCATGAAAAAACTGAAAAGATATCTCCTCAGACTGTCGCTACCCACTTCCCAGTCCAGATACATACCCAGCATCATGAAGATTGAAAATACACACCCAAGCGCGTACAGTACCTTTATGACTATAGGAAATACACCTGACTGGTCAGCATGGACTGTAGAGATTACTCTCCAGCCATAGACTTCTAGTCCTAGTATCACTATCCAAAATATGAATCCTCCCAATCTCACATTGATTTGTAAGTAGAAGTAACTCTTTAAAGCTATTGATAGTTTATACCCTATGATTTCTATCAGACAATTACTCCGTTTCAGACTGCTGGCCTTCACTCTATTGCTTCTCAGCTCTTTATCAGTTGCTTCCTGTCAGGATAGTCCAGAGCCTTATGACTTCCAGAAGTATTATCGCTTTTCACAGGCTGACACCCTACGGGGAGCCATGAGTCCTCTGAGAGACTGCTATGATGTAGCATATTACCGCTTGGAGGTGAAGGTGGACCCTAAGAGCAAGACAATTGCGGGCCAAGTCGGCATTTTCGCGAAAGCGACCAGGTCCTTTACTCGATTACAGATTGATCTATTTCCTGAGATGAACATCAAATCAATAAAGTATCAAGGCAAGAAGCTTGACTATGAGCGAGAACACGCAGCGGTATTTATCGATTTTCCAGAGGAGATCACTGGTGAGTTTGTGATCGATGTGAGCTACCATGGTACTCCTATAGTGGCAGAGTTCGCTCCTTGGGATGGAGGATTTATCTGGGCGGAGGATGACAACGATAATCCGTGGATAGGCGTCGCATGCGAAGGAATGGGTGCGAGCTCCTGGTGGCCCAATAAAGATCATCTATCAGACGAGCCAGACAGTATGGACATCATAGTAGAAGTACCTTCTGAGCTCATGTGCGTATCCAATGGTGACCTGATGGACGTGAAGAAAAACGGCAAGACTACAACTTACCACTGGAAAGTTGACTACCCTATCAATAACTACAACGTCACTCTCAATATCGCCGACTATGTCCACTTCAGCGATGAAGTGAAGTCCCAAGATGGTGAAATCTTACCGATCGACTACTACGTCCTGCGCGATAATGAAGAAAAAGCTAAAGAACACTTTGCACAGACTGCAGGCGTACTGGAGGCATTTGAGCATTGGTTTGGCCCCTACCCGTTTTGGAATGATGGCTTTGCTCTTGTGGAGACGCCATATCTCGGTATGGAGCACCAATCTGCCATCGCCTACGGTAATAATTATAAGCGAGGATATCTGGGTCGCCTTAAGCCAGACGAGCTCAACTTTGATTACATCATCGTCCATGAGGCTGGCCATGAGTGGTGGGGCAACAGTGTCAGCTGCAAGGATCATGCAGAGATGTGGATCCATGAGTCTTATACCACGTATATGGAAGCTCTGTATGTAGAGTATCATCACGGCTATGATATGGCTCTGCGATATCTTTATCATCAGAAATCTCAGATCGCTAATCGACAACCGATAGTGGGACCACTTCATGTCAACTTCGGTGGTTGGCGCAGCAGTGATCACTATTATAAAGGCGCATGGGTCTTGCATTCTATGAGGCACAGCTTACCAGAAGGAAAGGACTGGCGCGAGTATCTTCAGGCCTTGTACCACGAGTTTGAAATGGGGTTTGCAGATACAGAAGAAATTATCGCCTTCAGCTCCGACTATCTAGGTAGAAACTACGAGCCGTTCTTTCGCCAATATCTCTATCATCAGGATATTCCTGTACTTCAGTATGATACAGAGCAGCGCGGGGATGATCTCGTGCTATCTTATCGCTGGGAGACTTTCCACAAGGACTTTGACATGGACTTCCAAGTACAAGTCGCCGAGCAAGATCATCGTCTCTCTCCGACTACGGAGTGGCAAGAGATCACCATACCAAATGTGACGGGTGATGAGATAATCATGAGAGATGATCTCTACCTCATAGACACAGATAAAGTCCGTCGATAATACGTTAAGGTGCTCAGTATCTGACGCTTGATGGCGGATAATCTCCCTATCATTGCACTATGATCCGATCGCTCCGCTTTATACTCAGTTTACTCCTATTTATTGTATCCTATACTGCGTGGTCGCAGTGCGAGCAGACACAGGTCCTCACGGGCGATGCTGACTCGCTAGTTTTAGTTTGTCCTGGGGATGGTCGCAGTGACTTGATAGAGTTTTCTAGTTCGGAGACTGGAGTTGCGTCATTCGACTTTATACTGACTGACGGGAGTGGTGAGATCATTACTATACTCCCAGTACCTGCCATAGATTTTGACGGATTCCCCACAGGTCGATGTCGCGTCTACGGCGTATCTTACGATGGTGACTTGACAGTACCTCCTGGAGAAGATATCTCGCAAGTCAGCAGTAGTGGCTCCTGCGCTCTCATCAGTGACAACTTTGTAGAGATCATCAAGGAAGTACCAGTAGCAGGACTCATAGCCGAGCGACAAGGTCAAGATATCTACGACGTATGCTCTGGTGATGGCGTCACTGATACACTATACTTGATGACCGCTGATCCTACTAGAGGTCAATTGGTATACCTACATATGCGCGGCGAGGCAGTACTTGAGGTTTACGAGACAGATCGCGTGGAAGCAGATGCGTTCACTGCTGGTCTCAGTACTCTGCGTGCACTTGCCTACAGCGGAGAACTGTTGATAGTCCCTGGTGATACAGTGGGACTTGATACATTTCTCCTAAGCACTGACTGCTTTAGCCTCAGTCCCAATGAACTACAGATAAGCACCACAAGGGTAAATGCTGGTGTCATCACAGACGATCGAGGCAGATCACCGATTTACGCTTGTATCGATAATGGTGTAGCAGACGATTTTCGTCTTGTGAGTTCTGACAGTCTCGCCACTATGCGCTATGTGATCACCGATCTCGACAGTATCGTGACAGAAATACTTCCGGCTGACTCCCTCAGCTTAGATGATAGCCCAGTAGGAAGATGCCTCCTATGGGGGATTGATATCACTACGGTACTGACTATTGCTATCGGAGATCATGTCATGGACGCTGTCGAGGCTACCTGTGCAGATGTCTCAGATATGGCGTTGGAGATAGTAAAAGGTCAGCCCGTAGCACCTGTCATGCGTGATGGTCTAGGTAGAGCTATATCAGAGGCATGTCCAGGAGACGGTAATCCTGATCTTGTGGAATTTCAGAGCCTTGTTGATCAAGTTGGATTTCTGCAGATCATCATCACGACACTTGATGGCCTTATCATAGGACTGCCATCTCGAAATAGTGCTGACTTTGAGAGATTAGGAGCAGGTGAATGTCGTGTATATGGTCTATCCTACACGGGTGAGCATCTCTTGCGGATCGGGACTTTTCTAGACCCTACAGCAGTGCTATCTACAGACTGCTATGAGCTGAGTGACAATTTTGTAAGAGTGATACGCACACGTCTGGATGGTGGTCTCGTATTCACACAGAGCGATAGTTCTGAGCAGGTATTTAGCTGTCCTCAAGACGGCGTTCCAGACATCGTGGATCTAGATAATAGCTCTGAATCTTTCGCCTCCTATAGCTATATACTTGTACGTGATCGTATCTACATCGGTCTATTGGGCGAATCAGGAACTGATCTCGACACGCTGAGCCCAGGCGATTGTCGTATCTACGGAGTATCACATATCGGCAACCTGACGATTATATCAGGCGATACTATACTTACCCTAGACGATGTGCTAGCCGCTCCCATAGCAGAAGTGTGCTCAGAATTATCTGAGAATCACATCGCTGTCCGTAAGGAATCAGTCGACGGTGGCATCCTTAGCTCTAGCCTAGGAGATGATATAGCATTCTTGTGTACTGATTCTGGTAGTAATCCTTTTGTTGTGTTTGATACAGATAGTGCGGCTTCGGGGCCCTATGCACTTCTTCTTCTTGACCCAAATGATCGCGTGGTTGGAATCTCAGATGCTCTCATCATTGACTTCAGGACTATCCCGCCTGGTGACTGCCGTGTACGTGGATTGAGCTATACTGGTTCCTTACTGGTCAGCTTAGGAGAGCTTGTAGATGATAGCAGTGTACTGAGTTCAGGATGTTATTCTCTTTCCAGTAATGAAGTGCGCATACAGAAAGGATCTCCAGCAGGCGGTCAAGTCTTCTTCTCTGATAGCACAGAAGTATTTACCGCTTGCAATGGCGACGGCGTACCCGATCTTACAGGATTTTTCAATACCGGTGGCGCGAGTCTTAACTATGCCTATCTCTTAGCAGATAATAATCTCAAATTCCTCAATGTAATCAGCACAGACAGCGTAGACTTTGAGATATTTCCTCGTGGCCAGTGCCTCATAGTAGGTGTGTCCTACAGCGGAAATCTGACCATAAGCCTAGGAGATGATGTGTTTGATGCGGTGGTGTCTGATGACTGCTTTGATCTCAGTGACAACTTTATCGTGGCCACTCGCGAGGGCTTTGGAGCATTTACCTTGGAGACTATATCCGGAGATACTGCCGCCTATGCATGCCCAGGCGTCCCAGGTTCCACTGAAGTGAGCTTTGACATAGATAATCCAGATGGCCTAGAGACACTCATACTTACAGATGAGACAGGGCTTGTGACCGCTGTTGCAGATGATGGTATTTTGCGATTAGATCCAGCCCTTCCGGGCAAATGCTATGCTCAAAGTCTCTATTACAATGGCCGACTTCAAGTAGAGGTAGGTATGCTCTTAGACACCATAGAAAGTCTATCCTCTAGATGCTTTGCACTTAGCACTAACCGTGTCACCATCTTTAAAGAGGCGCCAGAGATCAGCACTGTCACAGCGACGGACGGTAAGGATGCAGTCATCATATGTCCTGGAGATGGACGACCCAATTTCCTTACAATCATTGCAGCTGAGCCCATCCTTGCAGATTTTGCAAGCATCATTACTACTACAGATGGAATCGTGCTCAATGTTTCTGCTAGGGACAGCTTTGATCTAGACGCCTTTCCGATAGGACAGTGTCAGATTTACGGTCTGGTCTACACGGGAGATATCACTGTGACAGTAGGGTCGCAGATTGCGGATTATACGACGTACAGCACAGACTGCTCAGACTTGTCAGACAATGCCGTGCTAGTCATCAAAGAAGTGCCTCAAGCAGGAGTAATACTACTTAGCGATGGCCAAACCAGCGCAGAAATCTGCGTAGAAGATGGTGTAAGTGATCTATTGAGTTTCGAGTCCTCACTCTCTGTAGGGTCTCAATATGCCTACCTCTTCACAGACTCAGATGACATCGTCACAGCCGTAAGTCTCGTCAGTGATGTCGATCTAGAAAATGCTAATGCTGGAGATTGTCGAGTTTACGGTGTAGCCTATACGGGAGATCTCAGAGTATCCATAGGAGATGACTTGCGCGATGGGTCAGACTACTCTACTGACTGCGCCAGTCTCACAGATAATTTCATCGCCATCCGTAAGACCTCTACACGCCCTAGTGAAATCGCAGCTTCCGTGGGAGACAGCATCTTTTATAGTTGCCTCTCGGGCACTGATACGCTGTTCCTCGAGATTCAGGGAGGAGATGGCCCCACTAGTGCCGTGCTTGTAGTAAACTCGGACGGTAGCATAATCGACATCATAGATGGTAGCGGTCCTGTGCTCTTCTCAGATCTAGACGCAGGTGATTATCAAGTGTATCAACTGTATTACTCAGGCGAGCTTTCTATAGATATAGGTAATAGGCTTGATGTGGACGCAGTCCTTAGCGATCTCTGCTATAGCTTGAGCGATAACTTTATAGATCTAGTGAGATCTGAAGCTGATGGAGGCACTCTCTCCTATGAGGGAGTGACGGACACGGCTGCCATATGCGCAGTTACAGATCAGTTTATCACAGTAGACCTAGGGGACGCATCCCCTCTGAGCTACGCTCTCATATTTACCAATGCTTCCGGTCGAGTTCTAGCAGTATATGATGGACGGTCCCAGATTCCAGCTGATGCACTAGGTCATGGAGTCTATGGTATCACTGGTGTCAGCTATAGTGGAAGACTACTCGTGAGACCTGGCGATAATATCATCGGTGCTCAGATTGCTACGGGATGCGTGGACAGAGCATCTGATAGGATCTGGCTCGATCTGAGTGTGCCGCGCACAAGTACACCGCTCCTCAGTGGAGCAGACAGCTTACAACTCTGTGCACCGTCAGCTACAGATACACTATCTCTTGAAATTGACTATCAGACAGACCTGACCCTCAGTCTTTTACTTGTAGACGCTTCAGGCACAATCCGATCTATAGTCGAGCGAGACTTTCTGCTCGGCAGCGATCTAGCTGGGGAAAACGACTGGCGCGTCTACGCAGTATCTCACCGTGACTTACTCTTAGTGAACCCAGGTGATCCGCTAGCAGCTCTCGATCTTGACGCTAGCTGTGCAGAGCGCTCGATCAGTCCTCTATCGCTGATGGTGACGTCCATAGAATCAGGAGTCATAAGCCTACTCGATGGCGGAGATGATCTCACTATATGTGTAGCGGATGATGAAGTAGATCTTGTGCGATTCTCTACTACAAGTACTAGCACAGGCCCCTACAGTTATATAGTGACCGACACGGATGGAATCATCCGAGGCTTTAGCTTTGGAAGCTCATTTCTCTTTAATGATGATGAACCGGGCGACTGTCGAGTCTACGGTATAGCGCACGATATCAGCGTGATCAGTGTGACCATAGGTTCACCACTTGCTGACAATAGCTTTGGCACAGATTGCTTCGAGTTGACTGATAACTTCATTACCGTACGCAAGGTAGATAGCGGCTCTGCCTGTACCAATTCTACTCACAACTCTACTGCTCTGAGCCAAGACCTGCACATCTATCCCAATCCGTCAGACGGTAGGATGACAATATCATGGCCTCATCATGAGACTGCATCAGACTATACCGTATCCAATCAGAATGGCAAATTAGTCGCACAGGGAAAGCTCTACACGGAGAGAGCTACAATTGATGTCAGTGAATTGACCACAGGTCTTTACATCTTACAAGTGACGAGTCCGCTAGGTACTGGCATAAAGAAGATCGTCATCAAATAGATATACACCCCGTAAGGAGTGGAGAGTCATGGTTCACCAGTCGATGGCTAGACAGCCAAATGGCTTGACGTATACATGAGATAGAATAGCCTGAAAGCTCTCACTGTGGGATCTCATGCCCTATTTACGCTCATTTACTCGTGTGTGCACATCACGATAAGAGCCACTGGTGCCTATAGGGCTAGAGTTATTCAGACTGAGAAGACATGACCCGATAGAGGATTGCCCATAGCCTGTTCTACCTACTATCAGTACGCTCAGGGCATAAGGTTAAGTCATCATCACTAAGCGATGATAGACAAAGCAAGAAAATATAGAAAATAAGGAAAGCTCCTCTAGAACTGCGTACGCTTTTCGCGGATACGCGCTTTCTTACCTACCATTTCACGGAGGTAGTACAGCTTAGCTCTACGGACACGACCACGCTTGATGACTTTTACCGCAGTGATGTTAGGTGATGATAGAGGGAATATACGCTCTACACCTACACCGCTTGAGATCTTACGGACTGTAAAGGTCTTTGTAGCGCCTTCACCGGCAAACTTGATCACGTCACCTTTAAAATCCTGGATACGCTCCTTTTCGCCCTCACGGATTCTATAACTCACCACGACGTTATCGCCGTAGGTAAACTTAGGGAGTTCAGTTGCTTCAGTAAGCTGCTCGTGTATGTATCTGATCGGATCCATGATCTCTGTATTGTTTATCTCAAAAGAAGCACAAAGTTACGCCAAACTATTGTCTTTTCCTCATAAGTGTTTACCTTTTCGCGATGAAAAAAGTTCTTGTAGCCAATCGTGCCGAAATCGCCTGCCGTGTGATTTATTCCTTGCAGCGGATGAATATCCACGCTGTCGCTGTGTACTCTGATGCTGATCGCCTCGCACCGCACGTCCAGATGGCTGATGAAGCCTATTACTTAGGGCCTGCACCATCAGCAGAATCCTATCTACTTGCAGATAAAATCATAAAGATTGCTAAGGACTGTGGCGCTGATGCTATACATCCAGGATACGGATTTCTCAGCGAGAATGCCAACTTCTCGGAGTCATGTGAAGCTGCGGGCATCACCTTCATAGGACCACGCGCGCACGCTATCCGAGTCATGGGCAGCAAACTGGAGTCAAAGCAAACCGTCGCCCGCTACGACATCCCTCTCGTACCAGGCACAGAGCACGCTATCGAAGATCGAGAAGCAGCTAAGAAAATCGCGGAAGACATCGGCTACCCTATCCTTATCAAAGCCTCAGCAGGCGGTGGTGGTAAGGGCATGCGTATAGTAAATTCTTCTGCTGAGTTTGAGGAGCAAATGGACCGTGCTCAGGGCGAAGCTCGTGCTAGCTTTGGCGATGACGCCGTATTCATAGAAAAGTATGTCGCTAGTCCTAGACACATAGAAGTACAAGTCATAGCTGATGAACACGGCAATGTACTTCATCTTCACGAACGAGAATGTAGCGTGCAGCGAAGGCATCAAAAGGTAGTAGAAGAAGCTCCATCAGCTGTACTCACACCAGCTCTACGCGCCGAGATGGGCGCCGCAGCCGTACAAGTAGCCAAATCGTGTGACTACGTAGGAGCTGGAACCGTGGAGTTCTTACTTGATGAGCAGCTTCGTTTCTACTTTCTAGAGATGAATACACGCTTGCAAGTAGAACATCCTGTAACAGAGCTCATCACGGGCCTCGATCTAGTAGAATTACAAGTGAAAATTGCTCGTGGAGAATCTCTTCCAATTACTCAAGATGAAGTGCAACTACTCGGGCATAGCATAGAGCTACGCGTCTATGCTGAGGACTCATTGCAAGATTTTGCTCCTAGTATTGGCACTCTCCACAGATACGAGGAGCCTAAGGGAAGCGGTGTACGTGTGGATAGTGGCTATAGACAAGGCATGGAGATTCCTATCTACTATGACCCAATGATATCTAAGTTAATTGTGTATGCGGACACCCGAGAGCAGGCCATAGCGCTCATGCGTCAGGCGATTAAGGATTACGAGATCCAAGGTGTGGAAACCACACTTGAGTTTGGACGATATGTCATGGATCATGAGGCCTTTGTGAGTGGAAAGTTTGATACACACTTTGTAAAGCAGCACTACAGTGCCGATGCAATGATCACTCAGTATGCCGATGAGATGGAGGCAGCCGGTGCCTTTGCCTCGTGGCATCATAGCAGTCAGACTAGATAAAGGAAGATAGATCGTCAGCGACTAGCTCGCGCATCTCATTGAGATCATCTGCAGTCGTATCAGGATGATTCCTGATAGAAGTAGGCTGTGGCATGGGTTCAGCATCTACCTCAGGAATGCCTTGGACCATAGGGCAATGATCAAAATTGCGCATAAAGCTTTCGACCATCCAGATCTCTTTAAGCTCCTCATACTCAACAGCGTAACTCTGGTAAAAACTATTATCAGAGTGAACGATCAATCGTCCTTCATCCGCTAATCGATTAGTGATACGCTTGATGATTACTTCAGAACTTGTTACAAGTACGTATACGTGTTGATCTTTGACGGAAGTCTGCCAATACTCTGGTTCTATATAGCGCGTGATGACTCTATCATAGGGATGAATCGTTGGCTCCATACTCCGACCCGACACATCAAACGATCTATAGGATCCCGAGCGATATCGCATATCTGGAAGCGAATAGGTTGGCATATTTTCTATAAAAGCTGGATCGCGATACCCGCTCGTATAGCCGGCCTGCGCAGGCTGAGGCACATGTACAATGCGCTCCTGATCCTGTGTATCAGTGACAATCGTAAGCACATCAAATGCCTCATGACTTGATGACTTGGTAAATAGCGGACCACTTCCCGTCAAGAGATATACAGGACTGAGGTGATATTGCTCTATTGACTTACGTATGAGCTCCAAGGGAGCGTCGCGCTTGCCCTTGCGTATCTCACCCAGATTAGATGCTTGAAAACCAACACAAAGAGCAAATTGACGATAGCTAGCGATGCGTTTATCTTGGAGAAGTGTCTCTAGACACTCCACAAATCGCTGTGTGACAATACTCTTCATATTATAGTTTCTTACTATCTGTAAAACAAATATATAAAAAAATTATAATATGTCAAGGAATTCACAAAACTTCTTTCGTGATATTTTTAGTCTACGACCTCTCCAGCTATCGTAAGTAATTCCATATAGCTCGTACTATCTAGGGATGCGCCACCTACGAGACCACCATCGACGTCCTTTTGAGAAAAGATCTCGCGAGCATTGGCAGGTTTTACACTTCCACCATAGAGTATGTGAAGCTTCTCCGCAGCTGCTGCGCCGTATTTCTTATGACAGAGCGATCTGATGTATGCACACATATCCTGAGCTTGATCGGCACTAGCCGTCTCTCCCGTACCTATCGCCCAGATCGGCTCATAAGCGATGCACACCTGCGATAGCTGGTCAAGGTCAAGCGGCAGGAAAGATGCTTCTAATTGTTTTTGGATATAATCATTTTGCTTACCTGCCTTCCTGATGTCAAGTGGCTCACCACAGCAATAGATCACTTGTAATCCTGTACTGAGAGCGTGTTTCATCTTAGCTAGGATAAGCTCGTCACTTTCGTGAAATAGCTCGCGTCTCTCGCTATGGCCTAGTAGTACTCCTGTAATACCCATGGAGCTGAGCATAGCCGCACTGCTCTCGCCTGTGTATGCCCCAGATGCTTCTTGATGGCAATTCTGTGCATAGACTTCCATTCCAGTGCTGCTTTTTCGCTCGCTCACGTGGAGCAGTGGTGTAGGAGGTGCAATACCTGCCATGACATTTGGATGAAAATCCTCGCCCTCTAGGTCATCCCAGAAGGAGGTACAAGTATCTAACTCATGATTCATCTTCCAGTTTCCTACTACGTATATCTTGCGTCCCATATCGTCTCTATTAATTGGTGGCTACAGTCCACGAAGCTATGCATCTCGAGGCTGATCCTGTATGCTTATCAGAAAATATTGCGAACACTCTGGCCACATACTAGCTCCTGTAATTGAAGATTTTCCACTACCTGAGTCTGAGTAGATAACTTTACGACTATGCTAAAATTTGGTATCCGATCCAAGACCCCTGATCTACTTCCTGACATGCCCTACGAGCATAGGGATATCAGCTGGCTCAAGTTTAACTATCGCGTTTTGCAAGAGGCAAAGGATCTGCAAGTACCGCTGATGGAGCGCATTAAGTTTCTGGCTATCTATTCGAGTAATCTTGATGAATTCTTCAGAGTCCGCGTAGCTAATCACAGGAATATCCTGCGTGCTGGTAAGAAGCCGCTTAATACACTGAGCTATGATCCTAGGGAGATCCTCAAGGAAATACGTCGCATACTTAATGAGCAACTAGAGGAATTTAGCCTCATATTCCATGAGCAGATCATACCTGCCCTGAAGCAAGAAAAAATCTACATCCGCACAGCTGATCAGCTCAATCAAGAGAAGATCGAGTACATCGAGAAGTATTTTGAGGATAACTGTCTGCCTTACGTGCAGCCTGTATTACTTCTCAAAGACAAGATTCGCCCTTTCTTGACTAATGCAAGCCTGTACCTAACCCTACAACTGCGAGATCTAGAACGGCCCCTAGATGATAACATACGCTACGCTATCGTCAAGATACCAAGTGAGCATCTACCGCGATTTGTACAACTACCGAGCTCTTCCAAAAAGAATCATCTCATCATGCTGGATGATCTAGTCCGACACAATGTCGCCGTGCTATTCCCTGGCTATGAAGTGCAGGCTGGTTACTCTATCAAGCTTACGCGTGATGCTGAGCTATACATCGATGATGAGTATAGCGGTGATCTAGTGGAGAAAATCAAGAAAAGCATCCAAAAGCGCAGCATTGGCCTCACCAGTAGACTGGTCTATGACCGCAGAATGCCTGAGGAAATGCTGAGTTTTCTCATAGAACAGTTCAGTCTGGACCCTCTGGATTGCATTGCTGAGGGAAGATATCATAACAACTTTGATTTCTTTGGCTTTCCAGACTTTGAAAAAGATCATTTAAAGAATCATCCTCTACCCGCTTTACAAGCAGGACTATTTGCTAATGGTCAGGCCTTTTATGAAATTTCAAGGAAGGATGTGCTATTGATGTATCCCTATCATAGCTACGATCCAGTGGTAGAATTCTTTGCTCAAGCCTCGCGCGATCCACTAGTGACACACATCAAAGTGATGCAGTATCGTATAGGTAAGAAAAGCCGGATTCTCGAGCATCTGATCGACGCGGTAAAGCATGGAAAGCAGATCTCGGTATTCATGGAAATCAAAGCGAGATTTGATGAAGAGGAGAATTTGCGCTGGGCCGAGCGTCTTGAGGAGGCTGGCATCACAGTGCACTACTCTTTTCCAGGCCTCAAAGTACACAGCAAGCTAGCTGTCATACGACGCATGGAGAAAGGTACACCTGTCAATTACTCCTATCTCAGCACAGGTAACTTTAATGAAAATACAGCTTCGCTATACAGTGACTTTGGCCTATTTACACGAGACGAAAGACTAGCCAGTGAAGTGATGCGCATGTTTACCTTCATCGAGACCAACAAGCGACCCAAAAAGGCATTTGAGTATCTTCTTGTCGGCAACTTCAACTTGCGATCGGACCTAGAAAGACTTATCCAAAACGAAATCACTGAGGCTCAAGCAGGCCGACCAGCTTTTATCAAACTCAAGATGAATGCTTTACAGGATAAGCAGATGATCTCCCTAATCTACCAAGCAGCACAGGCTGGCGTCAAGGTAGACATGATCGTACGCGGCATCTGTAGTCTCAAAGCAGGAATAGAGGGATACAGTGATAACATCAGGGTGATCTCGATTGTCGATCGCTACCTAGAGCACGCTCGTATATACTGGTTCCATGCGGCAGGAAAAGATGTGACATATCTATCATCAGCAGACTGGATGCAACGCAACTTGTCCTATAGAATCGAGGCCGCCTTTCCCCTACTCGATCTTACGATCAAAGAGCAGGTACATACCATCTTTAATATTCAGTTCTCTGACAATGTCAAGGCTCGGATCATAGATCACCAACGTGAGAATGAGTACCAGCGAACCGGTGGTGATATAGCTATGCAGAGTCAGATAGAGACGTACTACATGTATAAGAGACTTGCTGAGCAGAAAGCCATGGACGACGACAATGTCGACGACATGTAGCCTATCAGAAATTACTCCTGTAAGATCGAAAGGCTGTATCTACTCCATCAATCCCCTACCTTCCTTGATGATCAGTCCCTCTGCAGAGAGATCCGTCATCAGTCGATCCAGTAAGCCATTAATAAAGTCCTTGCTCTTAGCTGTGCTGTAAGACTTACTTATGTCCACATACTCATTGAGCGTGACCTTCTTAGGGATCGTAGGGAAGTATACGAGCTCTGCTAGGGCCATGCGCAGTACGATCGTATCTATGACGGCCAGTCGCTCTGCATCCCAGTTCTCCAGCTTAGGCTGGATCAACTCGTCAAATAGCTTCTCATGCTTCATCGTACTGCGGAGCAGCTCCTTACCAAAATCTTCTGCTTCCTCATCCATAGGCTTTAGATGATCACGATGATTACCATCCAGAGGAAGTGCTTTGATCAATTTTTTGATCATACCTACTACCAGTGACTTATCTGTCTTCCAATTGGGATAATGATCCTGTACGGTCTCTTTGAAAAGTTCGTGATTTCTGCAAAATCGGAAGAGATCCAACAGCAATTGTTGATCGCCAGCTGTATCTGTCTGGCCCGATAGATACGTAGCAAATTCATCACTATTGACAAAGTCACGGTACATTTTCTTGATGAAATCTTTGTCCAGCTTGGTATCGAAATCACCATCATTGATTGATTTCTCTAGTGATGCGGAGTTGCTGAGCGACATGGTGCTAGCATTAGTAGCCATCTTACTAGTGAATGTCTGATCCTCAATTGTCTTGAGGTGCTTCTTCTTGCGCTTCTCTCCATCGATCGTAGCGTACTCAGCGATTCTCAGAAGGATGAAAATTGAGAAATCACACAGCTCATAGGACTGAGCTATGCTCTTGTCATAGTTCTTGAGGGCCTCCTTTGAGGTCAGTTCTTGATCGCGATTGAGAGCATACAACTGCTGCAGCACTTTGATTCTTACACTTCTTCTACTTAGCATGATCTAGTCTTATCTATTGGGGTATGAGGAGGCAAATTTTTCAGCACTTGGTAGTTTTTTGTAATGCCACTTCTTCAGGATCACGCCATCCTTCATGAGTAGTACACCAGGCGTAGATCTGATAATGGTCTTGAGCATGATATCATCGGCAGTAAGAAAATCATAATCGATATCGGCCTGCGATCTAAGAGAAGCAATGGCCTCCTGTGTAGCGGAACCCGCAGCACCGACAACTCTCATACCAGACTTGCGAGCTATCTCTGTGATAGGATTAACGTGATCTTTAAAAGCGTCTATCAAGTCCTGCTTGTATGCGTGGGTGATCACATCGATGGTATCCATCATCATCACCGTATCACGCTTAAGCATCACTTCACTGCCATCTACCGAGGTTAAAGTGTCTACTCTATACTCCATGCGCTCCACTGTCGCACGGTCATATGACTCTTGGCTCTTGAGTTTAGGGATGATGACCATCATGACATAGCCCGGCTCAGACAGTAGCGACTGTGCTTGATCTTCAAGATCACTGTCCTCTAGGGCAAAATCTGAGATTTTGGACCGTTCCATTGTGGGTTCGCTCAGCTTATTATCAATGCCCCACTCCGTCTTAGGATACTCTTTGTACTTGCCACCCATGTAGTCAGCATTACTCATCGTGACCACTTCACCTGAAGCCTTGTTAGTCAATATCCACTCCGTAATCTGGACATTGCTTTGCGCCTCCATTTCGAGTCGCATTTGCTCCCTCACGTTGACGCCTTCTTTAAATGGTCTGAAATCTTGACCCGGGATATCCCATGCAAAATTGCTCAAGCAATACAGCACTATTCCTACTGTCGTCGCTAAAGTGAGGACAGTGCGTATAACCGGCGTAAAGAGCTGATGCATGTCCTTGTGCTTAAACAAGAAGAAAAATGCTGGAATCAACAGGAAAATATCTTTAAGAAAGGAGACTTTTGGCTCTAGCTTGATGAAGTCACCGAAGCATCCACAATCTTGGACTTTCATGTTGGCTTTATTGTGAACTCCCCACTCTCCAAACTGCCAGAAAGTCGTATCCGCGCCCACATATCCAGTGAGGTACGTGAACCCTGTAAGAAAGGTGAAGAAGCCTACGAGCACTAAGAACGTCCAACTTGTCAACTTACCTCGCACTCCTAGGACGAGCATCAGTCCCAGCACGATTTCTAAGACAATCATAAATACGGAGAAGCCGATTGCATAGTCACTGAGCCAAGGAAAAACAGGAGATAAAAAGGAGAACCACGTCCCGTCAAACAAGGTCTCGAACTCAGCAAAGTACTGCTCCATCTTATAGGCGGTTCCCAGTGGATCTACAGCCTTGACCCATCCACTGACGATGAAGAGAACTCCACAGTAGTTCTGCAAAAACGTCATCAACCAAGACTTGTGGCCTTTGAATACCAGTCCGACTAGTAAGGTGATGATGATGGCGACTATGCCGATATATAAGAGTAGTGTAGGTAAGCTCATGATTCTGATATCTTAATCAGTGCAAAAACTGAGTAATTAATGATGTCCATATAGTTTGCGTCCAGACCTTCTGATACTACTGTCTGTCCATCATTATCTTCAATCGACTTGATGCGGAGAAGTTTCATCAAGATGAGATCCGTCATGCTTGACAATCTCATATCGCGCCACACTTCGCCGTAGTCGTGATTTTTCTTAGCCAGTAGAGATCTTATCTCCTGCACATTCCCATCATAGACTGCTAGAAGCTTTTCTAAAGGAAAGTGAAGATCCGTCTCGTCCCTGTACGGATGATCGAGCTGCACGAGCGCCATGATACTGTAGTTGATGAGGCCTATGTAGTCCTCACGTATATCATCCCCTACTAGATTCTGACCGGATTCCTCGATAGTACGAATGCGCATCGCCTTGATGTAGAGCTGATCAGTGAGTGAGGGCGGTCTCAGGACCCTCCACGAGCTTCCGTAGTCGCTGTTCTTCTGGAGAAATAATTCTCTGCACTTACCCATGATGTCATCATACTGCTCTAGCGTCGTCTTCACACTCGCTCAATTTGCTAACAAATGTAGAAACAACTAATATATAATTACCTTATCTAGTACGATTAAATGCTAAGTTTTCGCAATCTTGCAGTGTGATACACTTCGTCCTTACCATCCTATGCTCTACGATCATCGTAGTACTGTTCAAGATCTACTCCAGGTACGAGATCAATCTTCTGCTCACCATAGTGATTAATTACATCACATGTGTAGCCACTGGCCTGCTCAGTGACCCCAGTATGATTGCTAATCTAGACTTATTCTCTTCACCTGCGCGCTGGCATCTGCTTGCCCTAGGCATCCTCTTCATATCGGGATTTAACATCGTAGGCCTCACAGTGAAGTACTTTGGTATGAGCTTAGCAGCAGTCTTCCAGAAGTTACCCTTCATAGCTAGCGCTGGATACGCGATTGCGATATATGGTGAGTCTGCAGGCTATCTCAAGGTCACTGGCATCGTAGTGTGCGTCATAGCTGTCCTCTTCAGTTATAGGCCCGCCCTGAGTCAAGGCACCGACGAGCATCGCTGGTGGCACTGGCTATTGCCTTTGCTGACATTTCTCACAGGAGCCACGATTGAGACCACATTTCTCACCATCAAGAAAGAAGGACTTTGGACAGGCGACGACTTCTCGATCACAACAGTAATTTTTGGACTGGCTGGAGTGCTAGGACTCTTCTACATGCTGATCATCATGGGCTATCAAGCTATGAGTGTCTCTGGTCGGACGCACCTTCCAAGCAAGGCAGAGACACTGCGATCTATCATGGCAGGTGTGATCCTTGGAATACCAAATTTTTACTCGATCTACTTTTTGGTTAGGCTTTTTGACCAGGGCTATGAGGGCAGTATCATATTCCCTCTGTGCAATATAGGTGTCCTATTTCTCTCAGGTGTAATAGGACTGCTTCTCTTTCGAGAAAAAATCAGTCTCAAGAACGCCCTGGGCCTTATCCTAGCTCTTGCAGGCATGACATTTATCCTCGTAGGTGGACAGTAATGGCAGAGACCTACAAAATCCTCACAGCACCTGGAGAATCAGAAATACGCATCAAGGGTAGTAAGTTTCTCGGCTACGCTCGCTACGTGAGCAGTAGAGACGCAGCAGAACAGCATCTGCGTGAATTGAGAGAGTTGCATCCCAAAGCCACACATCACTGCAGTGCATGGACGGTAGGTCTTATGACTGATCGCCTTGAGTATTCCAGTGATGATGGCGAGCCCTCAGGCACGGCTGGTCGGCCCATACTAGGAGCTATCAAGAGCGCTGGGCTATCCTATACTAGTGTCATCTCAGTACGCTACTATGGCGGCACTAAGCTAGGCAGCAGTGGTCTGATACGGGCCTACCGAGAATCAGCAGAGTTGGCTCTCTTGCCTGAGCTAATTTCGGAATCCGAAATCCGTATGCGCTATGCACTGCGCTGCGACTATGAGACAATGCCGCGACTACTGGCACATCTGGAGCGTCATAGAATCGAGCCAACAAGCAAAGAATTTACAGAAGACATGTCGCTTGTCCTCGATGTCAATCCTGATGATGATAGCCTGATGCGCGAGATCTACGCATGCATACAAGACTGCTTCCTGGATGATATAGATGCCACTGCCTATGATGTCTGGATCCGCGAGGCTTCTCAGGGCTATGTCTAGCAAATGCGTCTGTGATGCCAGATGCTACTTAGACAAGACGTATCCTATCTAAGAGCGCATGCTCTAGTGAATCGTCAGGGATGAAAATAAAAGATGGAGGTACCTAGTGAGTGAAGTAGGCTTAGAGGAATCCGATACGTCTAAAATTGTCGTACTATACTAATATAAGGGATCAGTGCGTCCGATGGTGAACATAATCGTAAGTGACGCGATACCTTTACATCATATACCTAACGAAAACACACATTATGAAAATCGCTAAACTGTCCATCATTACGCTATTACTTGTGGCAAGCACACATTTGCACGTAAGTGCTCAGGAGGTAGATCAATCACAAAAGAGCATCATCACTAAGATCAGTGCTACTTGGTGTCCACCATGTGGTGGCTGGGGATGGGACTTCTTTGATGTACTGCTCGAAGATCATGAGGACGATGTGCTCGTGATATCTAATCACTACAGCGGTGATCTGCGCAATCCTACGGCGTCGGCCATTGAAGAAAATTTTAAAAATGTGGGTCAGCCATCTTTTTACCTCGGTAATCAAGATCAGAATGTCACCAGCAGCAATACCGCTATGAGAAGGACCTCTATTGCTGAGCGGGTAGATGCGCAAGCGGCACTGACTCCTACTGCCAATACTGGGATCTATACTCGTCTAGATGATCGTATGCTACATGTGGATGCTCGTACAGTGTTCTTCACAGCCGCAGATGGCGATTATTATCTCAATATCTATGTAGTAGAAGACAAGGTAATAGCGGATCAGGCTAGTCGTGGTAATGATGTAGAGCACTCCGCTATCCTCCGCACAGGACTCGATGAAAATGCATTTGGTATAGAGCTAGTCTCTGGAAGTGCTAATCAAGGAGATGCAATAGAGATGGACTTTGATTTTGAGATTCCTAGCGATTGGAACATTGATAACATGACTCTGGCGTCGATCATATGGAAGCTAGAAGATGACGGCACGTACACATATGTAAATACAGAGCTATTCACAGACTGGCAAGATCTAGTCTCAGCCACTGCAGATCTGAGTTCGCTTGGTGTTGCACTCCAGAGTCGACCTGGCGCTGATGGTCAGCTTCTCACTCATATTACAGTGGAGCAGCCATTGACTTCTGCAGTGATCAGCTTACTCGATCTACAGGGCAGAGTCATAGAGACTCAGTCGATCGATGTCCCATCAGGAACTTCAATAGTGCGATGGAATAAATCGGTACATGGCCTAGGCTCTATCGGTCTTGTGCATCTGCAATCTACTGCAGGTCAGATAACTGAGAAAGTAGCACTCAAGTAATCATCGAAGCTTACAAGACGCGCTTGCGCCTTTGTGAAGGGTAGAAAGAAGGGTTCCAGATGTATGCATCTGGAACCCTTCTTTGTTTTTATCATATGTGAGAATTACTTACGCCCCTGTAGGTCAAGATCTCATCGTGAATTTCAGGAGTGCAATCCTTCTACCCTATAGCATATTGTCCTGACAAAACGTAACAATATTTATCTAGATCGTCTAGCGATACAGAGCACTACAGACAGGGATTTAGCCTGCTCACTCCTTGATGTCCCTATTGAAGGTGAAAAAGCACGTAGTAATATGAGAGTGTAGCTACATCCCACAAGAAAACGCTGTACAAAAAGACCTAACAAAGAATGGCATATACGAGATAGGGCTCTGACACGAGTGTCAGAGCCCTTATCTAATCATTACCCTTGAGTAAAAGCGATCTCGCTCTCCTCAGAGTGATTACTTATCAGTGATATACACTTCAACTCTACGGTTAGCTAGTCGGCCTTCGTCCGTATCATTAGTAGCGGTAGGACTAGCTTGTCCTCGACCCACTGCATCTACGCGAGCTGCAGCTACTCCTTTAGCTTCGAGAGCGGCTTTTACAGCTGCTGCACGTGCTTTAGAAAGATCTAGGTTAGCCTGAGCGTTTCCTGTGTTATCTGTATGTCCCTCTACACGGATCTTCACATCATCGTAGGCATTCATAAGCTTAGCGAGATTAGAGATTTGTACATCTGAGTCATCAGTTATATTAGCTGATCCTGTAGCGAAGTTGACACCATCAAAGACATACGCCTCGTCAGTACTGCCTTTGCCAGAGAATGCTCTCGCCATGCGATCTGTGAATCCACCAGCCGTAGCTGAAATTTCCTCGCCATTAGGCATTTCAATCTTGCGGAAAGCATCTCCTACAGCATTAGCGCCGTCTTTCATAGCTCCACCTGCAGCAGTTGCTCCGTCCTTGACAGCATCAGCTCCGTCTTTCATAGCACCTGTAGTAGATGATACTGTTTGATCTGCTGCACCTTTTATGCTATCACCGATCGACTTCCCATCTTGGCAACCTTGATACATAAACCATCCGAAGACAGCTAAAAGAGCGAATAGTAAGAGTGGAAGTAGTTTACCTAGTAGACCACCGCCTTTCTTAGCCGTGTTACCTACTGTAGTAGCTGCTGCACCACCCGCGTTGCGAGCTGCACCGCCTACATTGCGCACTGTGCTACCTGCTGCTGCTGTAGCACCTGATACTGCACCTGTTGCTTTGTTGATGCCTGCTTTGCCCATATCTCCAAGCTTTCCGAGTCCTAGTAGAGCTCCGAGACCTGCAGGAGCTGCTTTCTCTACATGCTCACGCTGACCTTTAAGGAGATCCATCAGGCCACCGATTCCCATGTTACCACCAAGGACTTTCTTGCCTACAAGGCTCATGAGCATTGGAGCTGCCATCTTGAGCAGTGACGAGCTATTACCCGTCTTGAGACCACTGACACGTGAGATGATATCTGTAATTCCAGATAGCTTATCTCCTAGTAGTGATGATAGGATACCACCACCTGAGTTCATCAGTTGATTGGCACTGCTCGCATCACTGAAGAGACCACCGATGTTGTCAAGCATGCTACCGTCAAAGTTTCCACCCTTGAGCATATCCATGATTTCACCAGCACCTGACTCCGTAGAGCCTTTGTCTAATAGTCCACCAAGGATAGAAGGGATAGCGGCACCAAGGCCAGCTGAAGTTTTTGCTGCGTCAGCTCCCAAGAACGAGGAAGCTTTGCTAATCAGTGCTGCACCAGCCTGATCTTTAAACATTTCAATAAGATTCATAATACATAGCGATTTAAAGTAAGTAAAAATGTGTTTGCTGTTAAATATCGTTCAATCTGTTGACGCTTGTTTTTAATCAAGGTCACAGAATAATCGTGGATTTCAATAAAATTTCTTGCTCGTCTCAGGATTTATTGAATCGCAAAGGTGGGCAAACTATTCACAATGCGCTAATTCATCACAAATAGATAGGCACTATGCTTGATATTCTTGGCTATAAACCCTATATTTCGGATGTAAACTGATCATTCACTTCTTAAAATTCTAGACTCACATGCACATAACATTCGAAGAACTCCGCAAAATCAAGCACAGTCTACCTACTGGAAGTATCAAGAAGATTGCCGAGACACTACAAATGGAAGAACAGACAGTCCGAAATTTCTTCGGAGCTCAGAAGTACGAAGAAGGTGTCATCGTCGGAAAACACGTACAGCCTGGACCGAATGGTGGCTTCGTAGAGATCGACAGCAATGGAATACTAGAACAAGCCAAGCAAATCATCAAGGCAAAAGAAAATAGTCTCATGCAAAGCTAAAACCTGAGACATCGATCTCACTTTTGAGATTGACAATAGTACAAGAGCAAAAGCTCCTGAAGGCAGAGGCCGCAAGTACAAACTTGTGGCCTTTGCTCTGAGTTATATCTACGCACAGCGTACTCCTTACATGCTACTCTATATCATCTAGATTCCTAAGGACTAGCTCTTTAGTATCTTCAAACTGTGTCACCATAGCAGTCACGTTCACTTCTCCAGTTGCTATGTTCTCTCCGCCAAATGTCGCTCCACCGCGAGTATAAAGCAAGATCGTACCAGTGTCATCTCTCAGATTGGGACCATCAGCATACGTCGGACCACCGACTAGCGTCGCGTCAAGTACTCGGACGAGTCGAGACTCGTAATCTTCAAAATTGTCAATGATAGTCTGTACAGTAACATCAAGTGGTGTGACCGTGCCTGCTCCGAGAACCGTCGCTCTATCCAGAGGTACATTATTCAGTTGCATGAGATTTCTAAATTCACTGATTTCCTGACCACTTACATCGACTAGTAACTCCGTACCAGCTGCGAAGCTGTGATTTTCATCAAATCTCAGGATGATGCCCGCCGTCTCATCTTGTATTACTGCATTCTGTCCATTGATGCTGCCACTCTCAAAGTCGCTGATCACTTGTACTCGCACCACCACATCACCTGCAGCTGTAGCACCAGACATAAAGGCCTCTCTAAGACTCAAAATTGTCACAGTATCCTTATCGCCAGATCCTGTAGTGCCACCTATGATATCTGCTAAGTTTCTGATAGCTATCTGACGAGTGCCTTCAAATTCTGTAACGACTCCTATTAAGTCTACCTCTCCAGTAGGCACAGGAGACCCAGAAAAGCTGGCTGCTCCCCGGGTGAACATGTCTACACTTCCTGTAGCGTCGGTGACACTGAGTGTACCATTAAGATCCGTACTTCCCGTAAGGGTCACCATATTGAGTCTTACCAGAGTTGCTTCCCAAGCTTCTCCATTGGCCACAAGATCACTCGCCGTAGTCAATCTTGGAATAGGTTGAATAGTCTCTGACTCTTTGGATGAATTCAATATGGGTACACCATTGACCTGTAAGAGCCCTCTAAATTCTGATAGCTCTAAGCCAGCTACATTCACCTTCACCTCATCAGATAAGTCGTAGCTATGTGGATCGGTGAATCGCAATACGATTCCCGCTGTGCCATCTTGAATAAATAGATTGCGCACATCCGTGTGATCGGTTGATCTATCAGATATCACTACACCTTGTATGACGCCATCGGGAGCCGTACTGCTCCCTGATGCAAATGCTGAGCGCAGCTCAGCAATCGTGATAGGATCTCCTGATCCTGTGCCGCTTCCATCACATCGCTCTTCTGTAAAATCTACATCGCTGACATATCTGATCGTGATCTGCTTGGTTGTACCAAAGATCCCAGCGACGCCTTGAATCGTACCTCTACCCGTAGGAGTGAGCTCTCCTGCAAAATCTGAAAATCCACTTGTGCGTATGGTCAATTGATTTCCATCACAGTCTTTAAGTGTCTGATTACGTGCTTGATTATTTTCAGCGTCAGCAAATGTGACACCGGCAGATCCTGGCACAAATTCCATATTGGGGAGACTGAGCAATCTTCCTGCATAGCTAATCAAGAACTCTGAGGTACTCACTTGATCCAGCTCATCCAGAGTAATCTGCAAGGCTTCTGGTTCCCCAGTAGTAGCACCAGGGAAGACAAAATCATCTGTAAGTATCACGGGAAGTCGTCCCAGTTCCTCCTCGCGCTCGCCTGTATTCTCATCGATTTCTACATCAACACCATATCCGAGCTGTATCAGATTATTGAAGTCTCCTAGATTCATCCCTTTGCACTTGACAAAAACTCGGCGTCCTACTGGATACCGATTAAATAGATTAGTCTCCTCCATACGTATCTCTATACCAGCGGTCTCATCTTGAATGTACAGCTGACGAAAGAAATTGCCAGGATCATCATCTGACACGACCACACCGGCTATGATCAGATCTTCTGTAATCTCATTGATCGTTCCCAGCGCGTGCATTTCTTTCAGCTCTGCAATCGTGGTGGTGACCGTGAGATTAGGATCTTGACCTTCTAGGGGCGGAGTATCAAACTCATCATCTACACAGGATACGGCCGTCCCGAGGAACAGCAGAGCGAGGCAGATATACGATAGTGTTTTAGAAGCGGTAGTTAGCATTGATAAAGTAGTTGAATCCCTGGAAGTGATAGTACCTCGAAGGGAAGGTGTTGATGTCTTGTTCTGTAAAGTCATATCTCAGTTGCTCAAAGCCGCCTGTGATCAGATCTTGATTATCTAGCACATTGGTCAAGCCGATGCTGAGGCTGACAAAAGAGCTCTGATCTCCCAGCCAGTTGACCTTCCATGATTTAAACCATGAGGCATCCATAGTGAATCGGCCTGGTAGATCTTCTTGTCTCAAAATGTTCTTATACTGTGTGCTGGAAGGATCTACACCTTCTACAGCAAATACTGTCCGTCTGATAGGATTGTAAGAGGTATACACTCTATCAAAATAGTTGAAATTCACAAAGAGACTCCAGAACTTGGGCGACCTATATGTGAGACCAACATTGTAAGCGCTCTGTGGTGTTCCACCCAGTTTTACATCCTGCGCATAGACCGTTCGGTCAAATTCTTTTAGTTGCTCTGTAGCATTGTTGTCTTGAGTAAAGACTGCTTGCGGTCTGGAGTTGATGGTGTACTGCCCCACGGCTGCTACACCGTGTATATTCCATCCTGGTGCAATGTCATACTCTATACCGAGCTCTACACCCTGATGCTTGGTATCGATACCGCTGAGACTGAAGTTGACAAATGTCCTCAGATCATCATGAAAAAAGCTACGCGTCTCTATCTGATCGAGTATCTCTGTATGATAGGCTGCAAGCAGCACCTTAATCCTGGGCGCACGCAGATTGTAACTAAGCTCTAGTCCTCTCTGAGTCTCGCTCACGAGCTCTGGTACCACATCATTTCTTGTACGAGGTGACAAGAAGGCATCTCTACTGCTCGGAGCCACATCTGCTTGATAAGCTCCAAGATGTATGTAATTGCGACCATCTAGCTTGAGCACTGCACCGGCCTTGAGACCGACATTGCCAAAGTCATAGCGCTCTGATTCTCCAAAGGAGCGATCTGGGAACAATCCTTTGACTACTTTGCCGTCTCTCCAAAACTGCTCCTGAGTGTAAGATGCGCCTGCATAGAAGTCGACGCTACGAGTCGTGTACTGCGCTTGTAACCACGCGCGACTCTTGCGTATATTCATATCATAGTCATGTCCATATCTGTCGCCTTCTCTGACGACTCGATTTGGTCGATTGAGATCGTTCTGAGCGGCATCTGGATTATCAGGAAAGTCAGTGAGTGCAAATCTGTCGAGATCGACGTAGAAGTCGCCACCGAGCAGGTCATCGACTACATTAAACACTTCGCCCTTGTGGTATCGATACTGTACTCCACCCTGTAGAGATAGATCATCAGAGATCGAATAGCGCGCGATGCTATTAATATTAGCCTCGTCTGAGTCAAAGCGTCGCTCAGACACGATATATTGCGAGCGGAATCCTGTCACAGTGTTGCCTTCTATTCCATCGGCATTTTCAAACTCATCCATGTTGGATAGATTGGTTGCGTAGAGTCGATCCCAATTGATCTGTCGAGCGTTTTCATCAGTCTCTAGTTTCTCACGCACACCAGCAGCGGTGGCTTCGTCGTCATAGAAGCTCGGAAGATTGCGGTAGTAATCAGGTCTAGGGTCCTGTGCATCAAACCAATCGAGCGCCGTGCTTCCTGATCTACCGGTCTGATAACTGATGGTAGTAGTCCACTCCAGATCCGGTGATGGTGTATAATCATAGCGAAGCATAGCGATCGGCTGATGATACTTTCCTATGCGGCTGTTACGCTTTTCGCCATTTTGATAGCCCCAGTAGGGATTGTAATAATTGGTGCCCGCTATATCAAATAGTTCCTGCTGCGCTGGGCCCTGTCTTCCTCTCTGAGATGGCGCGCCTAGTATTACCAGGTTGAGCAAATGATCTGTTCCAAGCTTTTTGTCGACAGACAGAAAATACGAGAATGACTCGTAGGACGTACCAGGCACGTACCCTTCCTCCGCCCATCTGTGAGATCCACTCAGTGTCACCGCCCAGCCACTTTCCATCAAGCCAGTGCTGTACGTGAGCATCTGTCGCCAGCGATAGCTACGATTGGTCGCAGACATGGTCAGTCTGGTCTGCTTGCGCTGGCTAGATGCGCGTAAGTCAAGACCTATGGTACCTCCGAGACCACCCAGGCCCATATCCGATACGAGTAGTCCCGTCTGTGAACTACGTAGTCTAGTGACATCATTGAGACCACCCCATTGACTCCATATGATAGAACCATTGTCCAGTTTGTTAGCCGGCATACCATTGAGGAACATCTCGGCTTGTTGCGATCCATACCCTCGGCGTCTGAATCTCGCTGGACCAAATGTAAAGGCAGCCGTAGCTCCAAATATGTCATTGGTCGCGGTGAGGAGACTGGAGATATTTTCTTGATCCACTCCGTCACCGCCATCATTGTCCAGATTGGTAGTAAAGATCTGGTCATCTAGATTCAGATCTCTACGAAAGTATAGGGTACCTAGATTTTTCTGTGAGCACTGGATCTGTCGCTGATCCTCAGCATCATCTGACCGTATGATAATCTGGTAATTACCTGTACAGTCCATGGGATAGCTGAAAGCACCGTTCTCATCAGTAGTTGCTAGTACCTTACGTTGGTCGTCCACTAGTTCGGCACCTTCCATCGGATCACCTGTGAGAGCATCGAGTAGCCGTCCTGAAACTTGGGCACTCAGTGTCTGCACTGCAAGGAGAAATAGTAAGATTATGCTAAAGTGGCGTAGAGGTCGGATGTTTTTCAAGATCGATTGGTTATACAAGCAAAGTTAGGACGTAGCACAGCCATATAAGCAGCTTAGGCAGCCATTATATATTTTTTCATATGTTTTTCTACAGCTGCTACTCATCTAGACGTTACAATCAGTCAAGACGATACCATAACAGATACCTTTACACCATGCCCAGAATTACACTTTCTTTAGCGCTATTTCTATGTGGAATCACACTTGTGGCTCAGTCAGACGACTATCGCGTGAGCTGTATAGCTTTCTATAATCTCGAGAATTTATTTGATACGGTAGACGATACTACGCACAATGATGATGAGTTCACGCCTCTCGGAGCTAATGCTTACACAGAGGATGTTTACGCAGATAAACTTGATCATCTCTCGCAGGTCATCTCAGAGATTGGCTCTGAGATGACACCGCATGGACCAGCCTTGCTTGGAGTGTCCGAAATAGAAAAGGCTGCGGTCCTTAAGGACTTGATTTCGCAGCCGCATTTGGCCGACAGGCCCTACAGTATCATCCACTATGAGTCCAAGGACTGGCGTGGAATTGATGTAGCACTACTCTATCAACCACGATACTTTCTCCCTGAAGTCAGCTTCACTCATAGCCTGATCACTTCTCGTAAAGACTCTGTAAATCGGTACAGTAGAGACATCCTATTTGTCGTAGGAAAGCTGGATGGCGAGCGTGTCATCGTAAGTGTAAATCACTGGCCGTCACGTCGCGGTGGCGCTCAAGCAACTGCGCATCTGCGCAACGAAGCGGCCATAGTCAACCGACGTATACTGGACAGTCTCTCCGTGGTGTATGACACAGACAAGTACATCCTCATGGGCGATCTCAATGATGATCCGAGCAATGAGAGTACGGCGAAGCATATGCGGGCTGTCGCCCAAATAAAGAAGATGGAAGCTGGCGACACCTATAATCCCTACTGGCAATATTATAAGCGAGGCTATGGTACGACCGCATGGAGAGATAGCTGGAGCCTATTTGATCAGATCATCGTCAGTGCAGGTCTCGTAGACGGCAAGAAAGATGAGCTACAGTACTATAAGGCCAAGGTCTATTCACCAAAATATCTCGTGCAGAAAAGTGGAAACTTTAAAGGCTACCCTTATCGCAGCTATGCCGGTGGCAAGTACGCCGGTGGGTATAGCGATCACTTTCCTGTCTATATGTTTCTCATCAGACAAGCGAGCTGATGGAGACGCAGCCGCTGTCTCTCAATGACGACTTTAAATATGCTCTTGAGGTTCTAGAGGCACCAGAGCAGCAGCATCTGCTCGTGATGGGCAGGGCTGGCACAGGTAAGTCTACACTTCTCAGACTCTTCCGCAATACCACACATCAAAAAGCAGTCTACCTAGCTCCTACTGGAATAGCGGCACTGCATATCAAGGGGCAGACGATCCATAGCTTCTTTGGCTTACCACCGCGTATCATACGCCCTAGTGAAGTGCTCAATCGCAGGAGAAAATCTATCTATCAAAAGATGGATGTACTCGTCATAGACGAGATCAGTATGGTCCGTGCCGATGTACTGGATGGAATAGATATACTGCTCAGAAATCAGCGTGGGAGCAATGAGCCTTTTGGTGGTGTGAAGTGTGCTTTCTTTGGTGATATATTTCAGTTGCCTCCTGTGGTGAGTAGCCCTGAGGAGCGAGCATTCTTTATGCAAGAATATGGTTCGCCCTATTTCTTTGATTCTCATGTGTGGAAAGAGATCCAGCCAGTGGAGCCAATTGAGCTCCAGCAAGTATTCAGACAGACGGATAGACGATTCCTATCCATCTTGGAAAATATGCGCTACAATCGCCTAGAATATGATGACTTCATAGAACTCAATGAGCGTGCCGCCGTCAAGGCACCGGAAGATAATGTCATCATCTTAAGCCCACGACGACGCAAAGTACAGATGACTAATCAGATGAAACTCGATGGTCTAGATACACCAGCTATCGTCTTTGAAGCTACCATCGAAGGCAAGGTAAATATCCGCCAGATCCCTACAGATCAGCAGCTCATCCTCAAGGAAGGCGCTCAGGTAATGTTTGTCAAAAATGATCCTGAGAAGCGATATGTCAATGGCACTCTGGGCAAAGTGGTCGTGTGTAATCATACGATGGTCATGGTGGACGCCTATATGGATGGTGAGATCAATCGCATAGAACTCGAAGCGCAGAGCTGGGAGACTGTCGTATATAAACTAGAGGAAAAGGCTGGCAAAGTTGACATCAAGGCAGAAGTTATCGGGAGCTTCAGCCAGTTACCAGTGAAGCTGGCATGGGCCATGACGATCCATAAGAGTCAAGGTAAGACCTTTGACCGCGTGATTATAGATCTAGGTGCGGGAGCCTTTGAAAGTGGACAGAGCTATGTGGCATTTAGTCGATGCAGATCCCTCGAGGGAATCTTTCTAGACCGAGAACTGCGTCAGAGAGATGTACTCCTCGATCAAAAACTCGTGGACTTCTACGACAATATGCGATGATATCCCTAGCTTAGCCACGCGATACCAAAACTTGAGCAACCATGGCAACTTCTAAAAGAAAGCAAAAGATCAAAGCGGAGAATAAGCGTCAGATGCGCCAGTTTATCCTATGGACCATCATCGTAGCTGCAGTAATGTGCTTGTTCGTTTACTTCATGATGTATCGCTAGCGGCATGGTTCTGAGTTTGTCGTTCTTGCAGACACTTGAGTCTATGATGATTGGGTGCCCGTCTCAGCACTATCTGGGCATCAGATGTCCAGGATGCGGTATGCAGCGTAGCATCCTCGCTTTACTTCAGGGTCGAGTAGTAGAAAGTATCTCCTTGTATCCCGCACTCATACCTATCCTACTTATGCTCATCTATCTCGGCTTACACCTCACGTATAAGTACGAGCACGGAGCTAAGAGATTAGTACAGATATTTATCACAGTTTCACTTATCATCGTCACTTCCTACGTCTATAAAATTATCACATGACAGAGTTTAATCAAAAGACACAATTGCCCAAAAGCACTGCCGTACTGGTACTTGGTATCCTATCGATAGTGACCTGCTTTTGCTACGGAATCATAGGACTGATCTTGGGCATCATAGCACTCGTACTTGCCAAGGGCGACCTAGCTCTCTACCACGAGAATCCTGATGCCTACACAGGCTATGAAAACATACGCGCTGGACGCATCTGTGCGATCATCGGCATATCTCTGAGTGCTGTCTACATACTCCTCATTATTCTAGGACTCCTCATCGGAGGATCTGCTGATATACTTGAGATGGTGCGTGAGATGCAGTAGTCAATTGCAGTAGTGAATTGCAGTATGTTGCATCAGCAAATCAGACTGGTCCTAGATATCCTGAACTGACGTCACAGTTGTAGATGACGACAATAGATCCTATCGCTATTCTGATGGCGATGATTGGGCAATTGCTCTAGCTCGAGAGCCGCGCTTGCAAAGCTTCATAGATGTCTACCAGTGATCCATGAGGCATCATGCCACCCTTACACATCTCGAGTAAGATCTCGTCTTGTAATCGACCCTGTCTCAAAGCCTCACGGTACGGTAGATCTTGTCTAAATGTCACAAGACCATACTTAGAGTAATAGCTCGGAATCTCCTGCTCCATCTTCATCTCTAGAGTACGCTTAGCCATGAAAGCTGGATCATCGACATGGTCCTGCATCTCATAAAAATTATCTAGAGCGAGATCCGCTATGGCATCTGTATCTGGCTTACGCTTCCGATAGAACTCTGAGAAAATCGTAGCCCAGTCTCCTGCTGCATCGTCATAGCATTCCATAAATACTAGTGTGTCCTCAAAGGCGGCATTCATACCTTGGCCATAAAAAGGAACAATAGGATGACAGGCATCACCTATGAGGCAGGCATGCCCAGCATAGTGCCATGGCGCGCACTTGAGCGTGCCTAGCTTTCCCGTAGGATTAGCAAAGTAATCTGTAGCAAGATCGGGCAGCTCGATATAGAGATCTGGGAATTCCTTTCGGAAAAATGTATCCAATTCCTCAGGATTAGTGATTGCTTCAAAGCTATTAGCACCTGTCATCGGCCAAAAGAGCGTGACGGTAAAGCTGCCGTCAAGATTAGGCAAAGCAATTGCCATGTAGGATCCGCGTGGCCATATATGCAGTACATTCTTTTCTATGCGCCACTCATCAGATACAGTCGGTGGAATATGCAATTCCTTGTATCCACTCTCTAAGAAATGGCTATCTCCCTTAAATCCATCTTTCATGAAGGACTGCAAGGCCTGCCTCGTGGAACTTCCTGCGCCATCTGCTCCTATGATAATTTCCGCGGATATCTGTATTGCTTCCTCATCGAGCGGTTGAGCAGTGATACATTTGCTCGACAGAGCTATATCTGTACAGTCCGTCTCAAACATGATCTGGACATGATCGTATCTATCGGCAGCATCTAGTAGAAGCGCGTTGAGCTCAGTCCTAGAGATGCTATTGATGTAGTCCTCCTCTCTCCCACTATAGGGAGACACTCTGGAAGCACCGGTACGATCATGGATCATGCGACCGTGCATAGGAATCGCGATACTGCGTGCCTCGTCATCTAGTCCGACCGCTGCGAGGGCGGCAAGACCGCGATCACTCAATGCGAGATTGATTGATCTACCAGCTGATATGTCCGCCCATCGTAGATCCTTACGCTTCTCGATGAGGAGAATCTTATGACCTTTCTGCGCGAGCCTGATGGCAAGCAGAGATCCGCAAAGTCCAGCTCCTACGATACAAATTTCTGTCGTTAATTCTTTGATAGTGTCTGCTTGAGGATGAGATAAAAGCGAGTGAGATCTGTGTAGGTATTGTATAACGGCGCAGCAGCGATTCTGATCACATCTGGTTCACGCCAATCTGCTATTACGCCCGCTGCCGTGATCTCATCAAAGAGTTTTCTATGAGCACTGAGAACACGTAGAGAGAGTTGAGCACCCCGCCTGCTGTGATCCGTAGGTGTGATCACTTGGACAACACTGTCTCCGAGCTCCGTCAACATATCTAATAGAAAATCTGTAAGCCTCAGGCTCTTCTCCCGTAGGGCTTGCATACCCACCTCGTCAAAGATGCTCATCGATGCTCTGAGAGCAGCCATAGCTAATATGGGAGGATTACTAAGTTGCCATCCTTCGGCTGTGGGCATAGCGTGAAAATCATCTCCCATGAGAAATCGTGTCTCTTGATCATGTCCCCACCAGCCAGCAAATCGCTCTAGGGTAGTATCTCGTGCATGCCGCTCGTGGATATACACACCGCTCATGCCACCAGGCCCGCTATTGATATACTTATAGGAGCACCAGCAAGCGAAATCAACCTTCCAATCGTGCAGCTGCACAGGCACATTACCTGCTGCATGCGCTAGGTCAAATCCCGCTATAGCTCCTTGGGCGTGTGCGGCATCCGTGATCTGCTTCAGATCAAAATACTGACCAGTATAATAATTTACGCCGCCGATCATAACTAGTGCCAACTCATCACCAGCCTGGGCGATAGCTTGTAAGATTACCTCCTCCTCTAGAATTGTATCTCCCTTGGCTGGTGCTACACGTATAAGAGCATCTGCCGGATCGAGCCCATGATGCCGTATCTGAGATTCCACAGCATAGAGATCAGACGGAAAGGCATCACTCTCGATGATAATCTTGTATCTCTGAGAAGTAGGCCGATAAAAACTGACCATGAGCAAGTGAAGATTAACCGTCAGGCTGTTCATCACCACTACTTCGTGCTCTTGCGCCCCTACCAGTCGTGCGGTGCTTCCTGTGAGAAACTCATGGTATGGCATCCACGGATGTGCTGCATGAAAGTGGCCTTCTACTCCCAGCTGAGCCCAGTCATCGAGCTCCTGCGACACGTAGCCTCGCGTGCGCTTGGGCTGCAGGCCTAGTGAGTTACCACAGAGATAAATAAATGGCTCGCCATCCTCTTGCAAAGGGTGATAAAATTCGTCCCGCCATTTTCTCAACGGGTCTGAAGCATCGAGCTCCCTAGCTCGCTGAAGCATCTCATCATCTCTGGTCATATAGGGTAATAGATTAAGGCTCTAATCTACGACAAATACAGTTGCTGATACCGATGCTCACGACGTAGCCGTGTCTACTATTCGCACAGTGCCACAAGACAAGATTTCTATATACTGTTAAAGTTGGTAGTTCCCTATCGCGTAATCATATAATTGCAAGCATGATAGATCACCGACTGTGGCAGGACGACCAAGAGAATATACTCAATCTATCAGATGGTGCATCGCTACGTAGACTCTACGCGCGTATGCCAACTAGTTATTAAACCCAATTAGTGCATTAGGATTAACCTATTGACTCCTCTTTTTACATAACATCCATATTTACAGAGACTTATGACGATCTAGAATATTTCACGTGTGAGAATTTTTTCTTACGGACAAACTGCAGTTAAACCCAATTCGTGCATTAGGATTTTAGGTACATGTTTTTCAGCGATGTAACTGACGCTCAGTCAGGACTATAGGCGATATATCATGAGTGTCGTTGGCGTAAGTTTTT
>ENA-ORXU01000529-ORXU01000529.1-marine-metagenome-genome-assembly--contig:-NODE-529-length-42995-cov-6.879608_pt1 | contig 42995 bp, 40 predicted proteins | sample MGYA00237869_ERZ511484 | MGnify/ENA metagenome assembly ERZ511484 | reverse complement strand
GTCAGGTGGAGTCAGGCCGCGCAGCGGGGGACAACCGGATCGGCAGCGATCGTGTCAGGTCAGCGCCAGTGCCCGGACACCGTCGGCGACGAACTGCACCGCCAGGGCTGCCAGCAACACGCCCAGCAGCCGCGTGATCACCAGCCGGGAGGTCGTGTTCAGGTACTTGTCCAGCGCCTCGGCGGCGACCAGCACCAGCACCGTCAATACCATCATGACGCCGATCAGCGCGATCAGCACGCTCATGCCGAGCCAGTAGCCGCCGCCGGTGCGCCCGGCGGTGAACTCGGAGGCCTGCAGGATCGCCGCCGAGATGGTGCCCGGGCCCGCGATCAGCGGTATGGCCAGCGGGAACACCGCGATGTTCGCGCTCTCCTCGGCCGCCGCGGCGTCCGAGGTCTGCTCGCGCCGCTCCTGGCGCCCGCCGTAGATCATCTCGAAGGCGGTGAAGAACAGCAGCAGGCCACCGGCCACCCGGAAGGCATCGATGGTGATGCCCATCCCGTCCAGCACCGCGGTGCCGCTCAGCGCGAACAACGCCAGGATGAAGAAGGCGATGACGCTGCCGCGCACCGCGATGCGGCGCCGCTGGGTGGCGGCCAGACCCGCCGTCAGGCCCAGGAACAGCGGCGCGTTGCCGATCGGATCCACCGTCACCAGCAGGGTGATGAAGGCGTTCAGCAGGGTGTCGATGCTCGGCATGGGCCGCAGGGTAGCCGAGGCCGGTAGACTCCGCACCCATTCGACCAACGGGCAGTTGCGATGAAGAACGAATGGTGGCGAGGCGCGACGACCTACCAGATCTATCCGCGCTCCTTTCAAGATGATGACGGCAACGGCGTGGGCGACCTGCCCGGCATCACCCGGCGATTGTCCTACGTGGCGGCGCTGGGCGTGGACGCGATCTGGCTGTCGCCGGTGTTCGTCTCGCCGATGGAGGACATGGGCTACGATGTGTCCGACTACACCGACATCGACCCGCTGTTCGGCACGCTGGCCGATTTCGACACCCTGGTGGGCGAGGCGCACGCGCTGGGGCTGAAGGTGATCATCGACCAGGTGCTCAGCCACACCGCGGCGGTGCACCCCTGGTTCGTCGAGAGCCGCGCCTCGCGAGACAACCCGCGTGCGGACTGGTTCGTGTGGGCCGATGCCAGGCCCGACGGCACGCCGCCGAACAACTGGTGGGGCAACTTCGGCGGCAGTGCCTGGGAGTGGGAGCCGCGCCGCCAGCAGTACTACCTGCACAACTTCCTGATCAGCCAGCCGGACCTGAACTTCCACCTGCCCGCGGTGCAGGAGGCGTTGCTGGACACCATGCGGTTCTGGCTCGAGCGCGGCGTGGACGGCTTTCGCCTGGACACGGTGAACTTCTACGTGCACGACGCGCAGCTGCGCGACAATCCGCCGGAGCCGAGCACGGTCGGGCAGCACCTGATCAACCCGTACAACGCCCAGTCGCACCTGTACGACAAGACCCGACCGGAGAACATCGCCGTGCTGCAGCGCCTGCGCGCGCTGTGCGACGAGTACGAGGATCGGGTGCTGATCGGCGAGGTGGGGGACGAGCACCGCGGCATCCAGACCATGGCCGAGTACACGCGCGGTGACGACCGGTTGCACATGGCCTATTCGTTCGAGCTGCTGATCCCGGCCTACTCGGCCACCCATTTTCGCGAGGCGGTGCAGGACTTCTTCGCCGCGGCTCCGGACGGCTGGCCCAGCTGGAGCTTCTCCAACCACGACGTGATGCGTCACACCTCTCGCTGGCAAGCGCATGCCGGTGACGATCACGAGCGCTTCGCTCGTCAGTGCGGCGCCATGCTGGCCAGCATGCAGGGCTCGATCGGGCTGTACCAGGGCGAGGAGCTCGGCCAGACCGACACGAGCATGGAGTTTCACGAGCTGACCGATCCGCCGGCGATCCGCTTCTGGCCGGACTGGACCGGACGCGACGGCTGTCGCACCCCGATGGTGTGGGACGACGGCGAGCACGGCGGCTTCTCCACCGGCAAGCCCTGGCTGCCGGTCAAGGCTGCGCAGAAGGCGCGCAACGTGGCGGCGCAGGAAGGCCGGCAGGGCTCGGTACTCGAAGGCTATCGTGCGATGCTGCACTTTCGTCGCGACAGCGCAGCCCTGGTGCACGGCCAGACGCGATTCATCGACGTGGACGAGCCGGTGCTGGCCTTCGAGCGCCACACCGACGAACAGCGCCTGCTGTGCGTGTTCAACCTGTCGGCCAACCCCTGCACCCTGCACACCGATCTGGTCGGTACGTCCGTCGGGCCGCAGGGATTCGCAAGCCTTGCCGACGGGCGGCTGGAACTGGGCGCCAACGGCTACGCCTTCTTCGTGCCCGAAGGGCCGACATGCACGCTGCGTCTCGTGGCGGCGGGCGAGGGCTAGCGCGCATGGATCCGGACACGCCCGCACCGGCCCCCACGGCGGCGGTGCTGCTGATCGGCAACGAGTTGCTGAGCGGGCGCACCCAGGATGCCAACCTGCAGTACATCGGTACGCGTCTGGCCGAGCGCGGCATTCGATTGAAGCAGGCGCGCGTGGTGGCCGATGACCGTGACGTCATCGTCGCTGCGGTGAACGAGCTGCGCGCCGCGCACGATCTGCTGTTCACCACCGGCGGCATCGGTCCGACCCATGACGACATCACCACCGATTCGGTCGCCGCGGCGATCGGTGTCGAGGTGCGGCCGAACGCCTTGGCGCGCGAGCGGCTGGAGGCCTACGCGTCCCGACGCGGGTACCCGCTGAACGAGGACACGCTGCGCATGGCGCGCATTCCCGTGGGCGCCGCCTTGATCGACAACCCGGTCTCGGCCGCCCCGGGCTTCTGGCTTGCGAACGTGCTGGTGATGGCCGGGGTGCCGAGCATCGTGCGCGGCATGCTGGACGGGGTGTACGACGCCCTGCCGGTCGGCACGCCCGTGGGCAGCGTGTCGGTGGTGGTGTTCGACCTGGGCGAGAGCGCCATCGCCGCACCGCTGCGCGCGCTGCAGGCACGCTTTCCGGGGATCGACATCGGTAGCTATCCGGGTCGGGTGGATGGCCGGCTGCGGGTCGAGCTGGTGGCGCGCAGCGACGACCTGGAGCGCCTGGCGCTGGTCGAGCGCGAGTTGCAGGCGCTGGTCGACGCACTGCCTGCGCAACGTCGGTAACGTGTTCGATCGCCTGCGGCGTCGGTTGGGCAAGCCTGTGCCGATCGCAGCGACGATGTGGGCAGAGGTGCTGCGCGACAGCCCGTTGCTGGGCTCGCTGAGCGAGGGGGAACGTGCGACGGTCCAGGCGCTGGCCGGTAGGTTCCTGCAGCGGTGCCGCGTGGTCGGTGCGCACGGGTTCGAGCCCGAACCGGCGCTGCGCGCCCGTGTGGCCGCAGAAGCCTGCACCCTGCTGCTGGGCCTGCGTGACGGACTGGAGGCCTACCGCGCGGTGCGCGAACTGGTGCTCTACCCCAGCGGATTTCACGTCACCCAGCGCTGGACCGACGAGGACGGTGTGGCGCACGAGCGCGAGGCGCAACTGGCCGGCGAGGCCTGGCAGGAAGGGCCGGTGATCCTGGCACGCGACGAGGTGGAAAGTCCCGATGCCGGCTTCAACGTGGTGGTGCACGAGTTCGCCCACGTGCTGGATGCGGGCAACGGCGTGGTGAACGGGTTTCCGGCGATCGGCGATGCCGCGCTGCGCGCACGCTGGCCGCGCGTGTTCCAGGCCGCTTTCGAGGATCTGCAGCGTGCCGAGGAGCGGGGACTGGCCGGGCCGATCGATCCCTATGCACTCGAGGACCCGGGCGAATTCTTCGCGGTGGCCAGCGAGACGTTCTTCACCGACCCGTACGCGCTGGCGGATGACTGGCCGGAAGTCTACGACGCCCTGAGCGCCTATTACGCCCAGGCAACGATCACGCGATTCCGTCGCGCCTGACGGGTGACGTGAGCCCGGCTTCGGCGCATCATGCACCCTGACGCGGACGGCCGACGACATGACAGCACCCCTATCGCACAGCGTCGTCTGCACGCACCCCGGCGGACTGCACCGGATGGCCTACCACCTGTGGGAGCCTGCGGCCGGGCCCGGGCCAGGGCATGGGCATGGCATCGGGCACGGGCGCACCGCGCTGTGCGTGCACGGGCTGACCCGCAACGGGCGCGACTTCGACACGCTGGCACGGCGGCTGGTCGCGCAGGGCTATCGCGTCGTCTGCCCGGACCTTCCGGGGCGCGGCGCATCGGACCGGCTGTCCGATCCCTCCCGCTACCAGGTGAGCCAGTACGTGACCGATTGCGTCACGCTCATCGCCCGGCTCGATGTCGAGCGGGTCGACTGGATCGGGACCTCGCTGGGCGGGTTGGTCGCGATGGTGCTCGCCAGCATGCCGGGCCACCCGATCGAACGGCTGGTCATCAACGACATCGGTCCGCAGATCGATCCGGCCGGCCTGGAGCGCATTCGCGGCTACGTGGGCGATACGCGCGTGCACGCCGATTTCGACTCGGCCGAGGCGGCACTGCGCCGCACCATGGCAAGCTTCGGACGGCACGACGACGCCGCCTTCCGCTGCCTGTCGGAGCACTATTTCATCGCCGCCCCGGGCGGCGGGCTGACCGCGCACTACGATCCGGCCATCGCGCAGGCGATACAGGCCGACGCCGGCGACCCGCCACCGCTGTGGTCGTACTGGCAGGCCATCGACGTGCCGGTGCTGGTCCTGCGCGGTGCGGTGTCCGACATCCTGTCGCCCGGGACGCTGCAGCGCATGGGCGACAGCGGCCCGGGCTGCGAGGTGGTGGAGTTCGAGGACGTCGGCCATGCGCCCACGCTGATCGACGAGGCCCAGCTGGCGCCCGTGCTGGACTGGCTGGGCCGCTGAGGGCGGTACCGGATCGCGGGACGGGCGGGTTCAGCCGTCGAACATCGCCTCGGGCAACCCGCCGGCCGGCGCATCGAGCGCGAACACCCCGCCCGAGTCGGGCGAGCGTGCCAGCGTCCCGGCGCTCAATCCGACTCGCGCGCTGGTGACGTAGAGCGTTCGTCCATCCTCGCCGCCGAGCGCACAACTGGTCGGGCGGGGCACGGGCAGGGTGACGGTGCGCTCCAGCGCACCGTCCGGGTCGATGCGCAGCAGGCAGCCGCCGTCCCAGATCGCGCTCCACACGAAGCCGTCCGCGTCGACCGTCAGGCCGTCCGGCGTACCGCCGTCGCGCCGTTGCGCGAAGAGGCGCCCCTTGCCGAGTTCACCCGATGCCGGGTCGAAGTCGTAGCGATATATCGTGGCCTTGCCGCTATCGGTGAAATACAAGAACGACCCGTCAGGGCTCCAGCCCAGTCCGTTGGCGACATCGACGCCGCCGATCATGCGGGTGGCGGTGCCGTCGGTGTCGATGCGCCACAGCGCGCCGGCGCCGGGCGTGCCGTCCATCGCCAGCGAACCGATCCAGAAGCGTCCGTGCGCATCGCACTTGCCGTCGTTGAAGCGATTGCCGGGCCGATCCGCCTCGGGATCGGCAAGCAGGCTTCGCTCACCGGCCTCGTTCAACAGGTGGATGCCGGATGCGGTGGCGATCAGCAGCCCGCTGTCGCGGCGCGGCACCACCGCGCCGATCGGCTCGCCCACCCGGATCGGGTCACCCGCCACGCCGGCGGCGTCCAGGCGGTGGATGACACCGCCGAGGATGTCCACCCGCAGCAGGCAGCGCTCGCGGGTGGACCAGTGCGGGCCCTCGCCCAGCTCGTCGCGGCCCGCGTGGACCAGGCGCACCGTCATGGAAAGTCCGCCAGCCGTGCACACATGCCCTGATCGGCCAGCAGGTCCGCACCGCTGATCGCCGCGGCGGCATCCGAGAGCAGGAAGGCGGCGCAGTCGCCGACCTGGCGCACCGTGTTGTAGCGTCCGGTCGCATGCCAACCCCGGAACACCGTCTCGATCGCAGGATCCGCCGCGGCCGCCGCCACCGCCTCGGTGCGGGTGAGCCCGGGGCTCAACGTGTTCACGCGTATGCCTTGGGGGCCCAGGCTCCAGGCCATGGCGCGGCACATCGCCACGATCGCCGCCTTGGTGGCGGCGTACATCTCGTAGCCGGCATCCGAGCCGCGCGCATGGTTCGAGGCGATCGCGACGATGCTGCCCGGTCGAGCACCGGCCACCATGTGCCGGGCGACCGCCTGCGCGCTCAGAAAGACGCCGCGCTGGTTCACCTGCCAAAGCCGTTCCAGGTCGTCACGCCGCATCTCCAGGAACGGTGCCTGCAACGTGATGCCGGCATTGGCGACGAGTCCGTCGATGCGCCCGTGGCGCGCCGCGGCGCCGGCCGCCCAGCGATCGATCGCGTCCGCATCGGTGACATCCAGCGACTCGCACTCCACGTCGGCATCGTCGAACACCGCGTCCGGTTCCAGCGTGCCGACGACCACGCGCGCCCCGCCGGCACGACACGCCTCGACCACGCCGCGCCCGATGCCGGCGCCACCGCCGGTGACCAGCACCACGCGCCCGGCGAGCGGTGGCGGGCTCACTTCACCGCCCCGGCCGTCACGCCAGACACGATGCGGCGCTGGAAGACCAGGAACAGCAGCAGCAGCGGCAACGAACCGAGCACCGCGGCCGGGAACAGGTCCTCGGGCGACAGGTTGTGGTTGCCGACGAACCGGTACACGCTGATCATGACCGTGAATTTGTCCTCGTCGGTGAGCAGCAGCAGCGGGTAGGTGAAGTCGTTCCAGACCATCAGCATGACGAACAGCGACAGCGTGGCGGTGGCCGGGCCCAGCAGCGGCCGGATCACGTGGAAGAAGACCTGGAAGTCCGAGCAGTTGTCCAGCTTGGCCGCCTCGTCCAGCTCGGTGGGAATGTTGCCGATGAACCCGGTGTAGAAGAACACCGCCAGCGGCAGGTTCAACGCGGTGAACGCCAGGATCAGGCCCAGGTAGGTGTCCAGCAGGCCGATGTCGCGAAAGATGACGTAGATCGGGGTGATGGTGACGAAGTTCGGGGTCGCCAGTCCCAGCGCCATCAGCATCACCAGTGCCCGTGCCAGGCGGTTCGTGCGTCGTGCCAGCGGGTAGGCCGCGAGCGCACCGATGAACGACACCAGCACCGCGACCGACAGCGTGATGCCGACCGAGTTGAGCACGCTCCTGACATAGCCCATCTTGGACAGCGCGTTCGCGTAGTTGCCCAGGTACAGGCTGGTGGGCAGCCCGAGCGGATCCTGCACGATCTGGTTGCCGGTCTTGAACGACATCATGACCATGTAGGCCACCGGCAGCAGGATCAGCGCCACCAGCAGCAGCGCCAGCAGCGACAGCAGTGCGTTCGTCGACCGGGCTCGACGGCTCAGTCCGGCACTCATCGCACGCGCTCCTCGCGCGCGCGCAGCACACGGTTCTGCAACAGCGTCACCGCCACCACCAGGATCAGCATGATGATCGACAGCGCGCTGGCGAAGCCGAACCGGTACTTGCCGAACAGCGAGTCGATGATGTGCAGGCTCAGCGTGCGGGTCGCCCCGTCCGGTCCGCCGCGCGTCATGATGAACGGCAGCTCGAAGGTCTTCAGCGTGCCGATGGTGGACAGCACGATGTTGATGGTGAAGCTGGACGCCAGCAGCGGCACCTCGATGTGCCGAAAGCGCTGCCAGCCGCTGGTGCCTTCCAGGCGGGCGGCCTCGTCCAGCTCCTGCGGGATGGCGGCGTAGCCTGCCAGGAATATCGCGGTGGAATAGCCGATGAACATCCACACGTGCGCGAAGGCCAGCGCGTACAGCGCGGTGTCCGGGTCACCGATCCAGTTGTGTTGCCAGGATGTCAGTCCGATGGCCGCGAACAGCGAGTTCAGGCCGCCGTCGAACGGGGAATAGATGAACTGCCAGACGTAGCCGACGATCACGAAGGACATCATCGCCGGCAGGAACAGCGCGGCCCGGCACAGGTTCCTGACCGCCGGCAGCCGATGCAGCAGCGCGGCGAAGAACAGGCCGATCGCGGTCTGCACGGTCACCACGATCAGCGTGAACAGCAAGGTCACCCCGAGCGCGTCCAGATAGCGCGACCGGGTGAAGATGCGCTCGTAGTTCTTCCAGCCGACATCGTTGGCGATGCCCACGCCGGTGAAGTCGGTGAAGCTCATCCTCAGCGACAATCCGATCGGGTAGAGGAAGAAGGTGCCCAGCACCAGCAGCGCCGGGACCGTGAACAGGAAGATGCGGTACTTGCCCATCGTGATGTTCCCCATCGAGCGTCCGTGTCGAGTGCTCGTGTCGAGTGCTCGTGTCGAGCGCCGTGGCCAGCTGCGGACCGGCTGCGGACCGGCTACGGGTCGGGTGCCGCCTCAGTACTGGTCCTCGATGATCTCGTCCCAGCGCGACAGCACCTCGCCGGGCTCCTGGTCCAGGTCCAGCAGGTAGCCGGTCAGGCTGTCGAAGATCTCCGATTCCAGCGGCTTGGGCCAGTGCAGCACGCCGAACGGGAACTGGATCGATGCGCCGGCCGCCCGCGCCTCGTCGTACGGTGCGGCCAGCGCCGCCATGCCGCTGGCCCCGCCCACGAACGGGCTGTAGGCGGACTCCGCTTCCAGCAACGCCTGCAGGTTCTCTTCGTCGGTGAAGAAGTCGACGAAGGTGCTGGCCGCCTCGGCGTTCTCGCTCTGCGAACTGATCACCCAGCCGACACCGAACAGGTCGAGCGCCACGCCGGTACCGTTCGCCGACGGAATCGGGGCGAACACGAAGTCCAGCCCGTCGACCGAGGAGAAGTCGCGGATGTTCCAGGCCCCTTGCGGCATCATCGCGAAGTTGCCGGCCTTGAACTCGGCCAGGGCGGTCGACCACGGATCGACCCCGGCCTGCACCTCGGGATCGAAGCAGCCGGCCTCGGCCAGCTCCGGGAACAGGGACAGGGCGGCGATGAACGCCTCGTCGTCCTCGAACGTGCGCTGCTCGGCGCCCAGCTCCGCCGCGGCGGCCGGATCGGGCTCCAGGCCGTTGGCGATCGTGAACAACGGGGCCGAAAAGCCGCCGGCGAAGATCATCGGGTTCACGCCGGCCTCGGCCAGGGCGGTGCAGGTGCCCTTCAGCTCCTCTATCGTCCTGGGCGCCTGCTCGACGCCGGCTTCGCGCAGCAACCCCATGTTCACGAAGTTGCCCATGCCGATCACCTCCAGCGGCATGATGTACACCTCGTCGCCGCCGGTGATCGCCGCCTTCACGGCCGGGTCGAGCCGCTCGTACCAGTCGCCCTTGTCCAGCGGGGCCAGCAGGCCGGCGTTGCCCCAGATGTTCACCAGCGGCATGTCCGCCATCATCACGTCCGGCGCATCGCCGCCCTGCAGGCGCGGTGGCAGCACGATGTCGGTGTCGCTGCGGCTGATGTAGGAGAAATCGATCGTGATGTCGGGGTTGGCCGCCTCGAAGCGCTCGATCAGTTCCGGCAACGCGGCAGGTTCCGCATCGTTGCCCTTCCAGGCGGTGACTTCCAGCGTCACCGCCTGGGCGACTCCGGTGGTGGCGAGCAGCGTCACGGCAGCGGTACGCACGACTCGGTGCATCGGTGATCTGTGCATGGGAGAAACCTTCGCGGTGGACAGCAGTGGTTCGGGACCAAGACAATACACGATAGATCTTATTTAGTGCATTATCCATGTAGCGTGATCGATGATCCGGTAGCCGTCGATCGCCTGCCGATGATTCCTCGACCCGAGACGCCCCGTCATGCCGAACCCCGAGTTGCGCATCGCCGCGATCGAGCCGATCACCGCCGCGGTCGGCGTCCGTAACCAGTTGCTGGTGAAGATCACCACCGAGAGCGGACTGATCGGCTGGGGGGAATCGGGTCTGTCCGGACGCGAGCTGGCGGTGTGCGGCGCGCTGGAGCGCATCGCCCGCTTCCTGATCGGGCAGGACGCACGACGCATCGGGCGCATCTGGCAGGAGGTCTATCGCAGCCAGTACTTCGAGGGCGGGCGCGTGCTGACCGCGGCGCAGTCGGCGATCGACATTGCCCTGCACGACGTGCTGGGCAAGGCGCTGGACGTGCCGGTGTACCAGTTGCTCGGCGGACGCCAGCGCGACACCGTTCCCTCGTTCGCCTCGACGTCGGTGGAGTGCGACACCGCGGCGTCGGTTCAGCAGGTGCTCGACCTGATCGCGAAGGGCTGGGACTGCGTGCGGGTGATGCCCGTGGGCCATACCAGCAAGCATCGCTACGATCCCAGGGCAAGCCTTGCGGCCACCGCCGAAGCGCTGATCCGCACGCGCGAGGCGGTCGGGTCGGCGCTCTGCCTGGGCATCGACTATCACCATCGGCTGTCGGTGGCCGAGGCGGCCAGCTTCTGCCAGCGCCTGCCGCGCGGCACGCTGGACTTTCTCGAGGAACCGATCCGCCACGAGACGCCGGAGGCCTATGCCAGCCTGCGCTCGATGACCGAGGTGCCGTTCGCGATCGGCGAGGAATTCTCCTCCAAGTGGGCGGCCGCGCCCTACATCGAACGCGGGCTGACCCAGCACATGCGTCTGGACCTGTGCAACATCGGCGGCTTCACCGAGGCGATGAAGGTGGCCGGCTGGTGCGAGCGGCACTACATCGATCTGATGCCGCACAATCCGCTGGGACCGGTGTGCACCGCCGCCTCGGTCCACCTGGGGGCGGCGGTACCGAACTTCAGCTGGCTGGAGACTCGCCAGGCGCCGACCGAGTCGCTCGGCTTTCACGACGAGGCGATCTTTCCGCGCCAGGTGCAGATGCGCGGCGCGGTGTACGTGGTCGACGAGACGCCGGGGCTGGGCATCGAGGTGGACGAGCAGGCCCTGCGTGCCTCGCCCGCGCTGGACTACGAACCGCCCCATCTGGTCCGTGCCGATGGTTCGGTGACGAACTGGTAGCCGCGGCTGCGGACCGGGCCCGGTCCGGGCACGAGCCGTCGAGAGGGCACCGCGACACCGGCCCTGGCGGGCTCAGGGGCGAGCCTGGGCCAGTCGCCTGAGCTGCTGCGCCATGTGGTCGCCGGAGCCTGCCACGTGCCGCACGATCACCTCCGAGGCCGCGGCGGCGTCGCGTGCCGCGAGCGCGTCGAGCAGCTCGCGGTGTTCGCGCATGATCGCCTGTTCGCGCCCGGCGCCGATCGGCAGCGAGAACACGTTGAGCGCACGCTTCTGTCGCCGCCACACCTCGACCGCCCGCCGGTTGTGGTGGCGCTCGTACATGTAGCCGTGGAACTCGGTGTCCACGCGGCTGAACTCGGCGCGCTGCGCCGCCGGTGTCCGCGCCAGGCGAGCCTGGATCTCCTCCAGCGCGAGCAGGTCCTCCGGCTGCACCACCTCGACGAACCAGCCGACGAAATAGGGTTCGAGAAGCTGCAGCAGTTCGAACAGCTCGATCAGCGTCTGCGCATCCGCCTGTCGCACCGTGGCGCCGCGGTTGGGGCTGAACTCGACGAAGCCTTCGCCCTGCAGCTGACGCAGCACCTCGCGCACCGGGCTGGTGCTGACCCCGTAGCGTTCGGCAAGCCGTGCCACCTTCAGCCGCTCGCCGCCGGCCAGAACGCCGTTGGCGATGTCGTCCATCATCTGCTCGTAGAGCGACGGGCCCCGCCCCTCGTCATCCCGTTTCGCCATCGTCGTTCTCCACCCGTGCGTGCCGCTCACCGCGCACGGCGCGGTGAAGCGCGGAACGATACGCGAGCGCGGAGACGGTGGTGCGTGCTGCGAGAGCCCTTGCGACCCGGCAGGCGTGCTCCTCGCCCGCTCACGGGTTCCTGATCCGGTTGCTTCCAACGGATAGTGTGTAAATAACCATTAACAGTGTACGATTTCGTGAAAGTGAGCGGCAATCCGGCTACTCGCTCGTCTGCACCCGGGAGAACGAACGTGAAACTGTCGATCCTGAGCACGGTCCTGCTTGGACTCGGTCTCACCGTTGCCGGCCACGCCGCCGACGAGCCGGTGACGCTGACCGTACTGTCGTCCACGATCGTGGAAGGCCCGGAGGGCAAGGCGGAACAAGGCTATGCCGACGCGTTCATGGAGCAGCATCCGAACGTGACGATCGAATTCATCGGTGTGCCGGCCAACGAGCTGTACGCCAAGACCAACGCGCTGGCGATCAGCGGCGAGATGCCGGACGTGTTCCTGAACTCCCCGGAGTTCATGGCGCAGGCGGATGACCTGGGCATCGTCGCGGACATGCAGGAGGTGCTGGGTGCGGACTACTTCGACGGCTTCGCCAAGGGTCCGCTGGCACAGTCGGTGGTCGACGGCGAGTACCAGTTCGCCCCTTGGTTCACCATCCCGAACACCTTGCTCTACCGGCGCGACGTGTTCGAGCAAGCGGGCGTCGAGCCACCGACGGACTGGAGCGAGTTTCGCAAGGTGGCCAGGGAGTTGACGGTCGATACCGACGGCGACGGCCAGACCGATCGCTGGGGGTTCGCCCTGGTCGGCACCAACAACGGCTCGGGTGCGGGGCGCTTCTTCCTGGTGCTGCGCGCGCACGGGGCCGAGGAGCTCGCCGCGGACGGGGATGCCTGGACCACCGGTTTCGGCACGCCCGAAGCGCAGGCGGCCTTCCAGCTCTACGCCGATGTCGTCGCCGACGGCTCGGTGCCGCCGGGCCCGCTGCAGACCGGCTACGGTGAGGCGGTATCGCTGATCGCCAGCGACAAGGCGGCGATGATGATCACCGGTCCGCACACCATCGGAGCGGTGCTGGACCAGAACCCGGATATGGCCGGAAAGCTTGCCGGCGCCCTGCTGCCCACGGTGGAAGGGGTGGAGCCGGACATCAACCTGGGCATGTTCGGCTGGGCGATCGCCGCGGACAGCGATCAGAAGGAGCTGGCCGCCGAGTACGTCCGCTTCGTGCTGGAGCGGGACAACCAGGTGGCCTGGAACCTGGCCACCGGTCGCCTGCCGACCCGGCTGGATGCGCTGCAGGATCCGCAGATCGCCCGGCCGGAACTGGCAGGCTTCATCGAGGCGGCCGAGTACGGCTATCAGGTACCGACCGCACGCTTCTATCCCGACCTGTTCAGCGTTGCCGGCGACAACTACCAGGCGGTGATCATCGGCCGCAAGAGCGCGGCCGAGGCGGCCGAGGACGCCGCAGCGCAGACCGGACGGTTGATCGACAACAACCGCTGACCCTGCCAGGCGTCGTTGCAGGCCGTTCCCGATCGTGAGCGACGCATCGCCACCGCTGCCGCCGCCTGCGCGCAAGCGTTCGCCGGCGGCCGCGGCGCGCTCGCGCACCGGCTTCGCGTTCGTCTCCCCGGCCATGCTGGTCATGGCGCTGCTGGTGGTCTACCCGCTGGCCTACGGCATCTACATCAGCCTGTTCCGCACCAACCTCCTGAACCGCTGGGATTTCGTCGGACTGACCTTCTTCGTGCAGAGCCTGAGCGATCCGGGCTTTCTCAGGAGCCTGTTCATCACCGCGCTCTACGCGATCCTGGTGGTCGGCGGGCACCTGATCGTGGGCGTCGCGCTGGCGGTGGTGCTGGCCACCCAGATCCGCATGCGCCTGCTGTTCCGGGCGATCCTGATCCTGCCTTGGCTGTTCCCCGAAGTGGTGGTGGCGCTGATCTTCCGCTGGATCTTCGATCCGATCTTCGGACTGCTGAACCATTTGTTGCGCAGCGTCGGGCTGATCTCCACCCAGGTGGCCTGGCTGGACGATCCGACCTGGGCGTTCGTCGCGGTCGTGGGGGCGGCGATCTGGAAGGGGTACCCGCTGGTGATGCTGCTGGCACTGGCCGGGCTCCAGTCGATTCCGAGAGATCGCTACGAGGCGGCGGCACTCGACGGGGCAGGGCGCTTCGGGCAGTTCCGCTACGTGTCGCTGCCGGGGCTGGCGCCGATCCTCGGCGTGGCGGTCATTCTGGAGTTCGTGTGGTGGTTCAAGCACTTCACCATCGTGTGGCTGATGACCAAGGGTGGCCCCGTGGACGCGACCAACGTGGTGAGCATCGACATCTACCGCACCGCCTTCCAGAGCTTCGACTTCGGCCGGGCTTCGGCCATGGCGGTCATCGTGCTGTTCATCTGCATCGCCTTCGCCATCGCCTACCGACGGATGGTGCCCGATGAGCAAGCCTAGCGCGGCCATCGGTGGCGCGCATCCGTTGTTCTACCCGTTGTTGCTGGTGGCCTGCGCGATCGTGTTGCTGCCGGTGTTCTGGATGTTGTCCACCGCGCTCAAGGACGAGACCGAACTGTTCCGCGATCCGTTGCTGCTGTGGCCCGAGAAGCCGACCCTGGCAGCGTTCAGGAGCGTCTTCGAGGACTACCCCTTCGCCGCCTACATCAGGAACAGCCTGGTGGTGGTGGTCTGCGCCACCGCCATCTCGCTGACGTTTTCCACGCTGGCAGGCTACGGGCTGTCGCGCTTTCGCTTCGGCGGGCGTGGCGCGTTCCTGGCCTTCCTGCTGCTGTCGCAGATGTTCCCGTCGGTGATGCTGATCATCCCGTACTTCAAGATCCTGAAGAGTGCCGGGTTGCTGGATTCCAGGCTAGGACTGATCGTCACCTACGTCTCGTTCACGATCCCGTTCTGCACCTGGATGATGTACGGCTATTTCAGGAGCATTCCGGTCGAGCTGGACGAGGCGGCCGCGATCGACGGCTGCGGATCGGTGCGCACCTTCTTCACGGTGATCCTGCCGCTGGCACTGCCCGGCATGGTGGCCACCGCCGTGTACGCGTTCATCACCGGCTGGAACGAGTACCTGTTCGCGCTGATCCTGACCAACTCCGAGGAGCAGAAGACGTTGCCGGTGGGCATCGGTCAGCTGATCGGTCAATACCGGATCGAGTGGAACGAGCTGATGGCCGCCTCGATCTATTCCACCATTCCGCTGATGGTGTTCTTCCTGTTCCTGCAGCGCTACCTGATCAGCAGCCTGACCGCCGGCGCGGTCAAGAGCTGACGGGCCTTCTCACCGTTCTTGGGAGCACGACGCATGGCGACCGCCCGGCTGGACAGGATCGGCAAGGTGTACGAGAACGGGTTCCGCGCCGTGGACGGACTGAGCCTGGACCTTGCCGACGGCGAGTTCCTGGTGCTGGTCGGCCCGTCCGGATGCGGCAAGTCCACCGCCTTGCGCATGATCGCGGGCCTGGAGGACATCTCCGAAGGCGAGCTGTTCGTCGGTGACCGGCAGATCAACGATCTGGCACCCAGGGACCGCGACGTGGCGATGGTGTTCCAGAACTACGCGCTGTACCCGCAGATGACGGTGCGTCAGAACGTCGGCTTTCCGTTGAAGATCCGTGGACAGCGGCCCCACGAGCGCGAGCGGCAGGTGCAGCGTGCCGCCTCGATACTGGAGCTGATGGAGCAGCTGGGCAAGAAGCCCGGCCAGCTGTCCGGTGGTCAGCGCCAGCGCGTGGCGATGGGACGCGCCATCGTGAGAAAGCCCTCGCTGTTCCTGATGGACGAGCCGTTGTCCAATCTGGATGCCAAGCTGCGGGTGCAGATGCGTGCCGACATCGCCGGTATCCAGAAGGATCTGGGCGTCACCACGTTCTACGTCACCCACGACCAGATCGAGGCGATGACGATGGGCCACCGCGTGGCGGTCATCAAGAATGGCGTGTTGCAGCAGGTCGCGCCGCCCGAGGAACTCTACGCACGCCCCGACAACGTGTTCGTGGCCGCCTTCATCGGCTCGCCGTCGATGAACCTGTGCGAAGGCACGTTGTACCGCGCCACCGCCGGGGGCTGGCGCATCGCTCTCGGTGACCAGTCGCTGGCGGTGCCGGACACGGTGATCGACACCCGACCCGCGCTGGCGGCGCGGGTCGATCAGCCGCTGGTGGTGGGCTTTCGGCCCGAGCACCTGGAGGATGCGGCGCTGGCGCCGGACGATCTTCTCGATCAGCGATTGAGCGTCACGGTGGCGGTGCGCGAAGCGCTCGGAGCCGAGACGCTGGTCCATTTCCCGATCGACGCATCGCCTGTCGACAGTGGTGACCCGGACGCGCTCGATGCGCTCGGCGGACGCGAGAGCAGTCGATGCACCGGACGGTTCGCAGCCTCCACCCGTGCGCGAGTGGGGGATCGGATCGAGGTGACGCTGGACACCTCGCAGTTGCACTTCTTCGATCGACAGACGCATCTGGCGATCTGAAACGGCGGACGCAGGCCTCGACGCTTCCCCGTGCGCCGGATACCCTTCTGATTCCGATCGGTCCGTTCGCGGCACGGCAGCAGGAAACCAGCGTGTCACCAGCCCATCCGTGCGACGTCCTGCACACGTCCCGCCTCCTGTTGCGGCCGTTCGAGGCGGGCGATGCCTTCGATGTTGCCCGGATGGCGGGCGATTCGCGCCTGTCGGACACGCTGTTCGAGCTGCCGCGTCCCTACCACGTGGACGATGCGCTCGCCTGGATCGGCAGCCATGCTGCCGAACGTGACAAGGGGCGGCGGCATACCTTCGCCATCTGCCTGCGCACGGACGCCACGCTGGTCGGCGCCATCGCGTTGCGCCCGGTCGACCGCTCGTCCATTCGTGCGAACCTGGGCTACTGGACAGGTGTGGAACACTGGTCGCGCGGGTACGCCAGCGAGGCGGCGCGGGCCATCATCGCGTTCGGCTTCGATGCGGTGGGCATCGAGCGTATCGAGGCGATCCACCTGGTGCGCAACCCGGCCTCGGGGCGGGTCATGCGCAACGCCGGCATGAGGCGCGAGGCCACCCTGCGCGCCTACGTGCGTGATCCGCACACCGGGCGCATCGAGGATGTGGAGCAGTGGGCGGTGACGCGCACCGGAACGGCGCCCGCCTCGGGCGCGCGCCTGCTGCTCGCCCGGGCCAGCTCGCCAGGGGAGCGCGCAGCGATCGGCAAGCAGGGGGGCGGGCGCGTGTGGCTGTTCCTGGAGAGCCACGACTTCGCACGCGATCATGCACGCTACGTCGGTGCGGGCGTGCGCTTCGACGAAGCGCCGCGACACGAGTCCTACGGCACGGTGGCCGTGTTCCGCGACGTGTGTGGCAACGCCTGGGACCTGATAGAGCCGAAACGTCGATAGCCCGTCACCGCGACACGCATCGGCCGGCTCGGCTCAGCGCGTGGTGGTGCCGATGATCAGGTCCGCACACCGATCCCCCAGCATCATCGCGCAGGCGTTGGTATTGCCCGCGATGATGTCGGGCACCGCCGACAGGTCGCACACCCGCAGCCCCTCCACGCCACGCACCCGAAGCTTCGCGTCCAGCACCGCCTCCGGGTCCCCGTCGCGACCCATGCGTGCGGTGCCGCAGGGGTGGTAGTTGGTCTTGACGAAACGCTTGCAGTGCGCGCGCAGCGTGGCCTCGTCGTCGGCACCGTCGGGCGGGATGGCGATGCGCGCGATGCGCTTCGCCATCGGCGCTTCGCGCAGCGCGCGCAGGAAGAAGCGCTGGCCGGCGATCATGGTGCGCATGTCGTGCTCGTGGGCCAGCAGGTTCGGCGATACGCGCGGCATGGCGGCGGGGTCGGCGCTCGCCAGACGTACCCGGCCGCGGGATTTCGGTTTCACCACCACGGTGGTGATCGTCATGCCGTGAACGTCGTCCACCAGTCCGGAGGCATCGCGGTCCAGGTAGACGACCGGAACGCAGAAGGCCTGCACGGTGGGCGGTGCGTCCGGATCGTCCGGGTTCACGAACGCGCCCGCTTCCACGCCCGCCGACCTCACCGGTCCGGAGCCGAACAGCTTGAGCTGCAGGCCGTTCCTGACCATTCGCCAGCCCTCGCCCTGCCGGTGATAGCCGTACGGACCGTTGGCGATCGCCGTCATCGGCACCTCGGGGTGATCGATCAGGTTGCGACCCACGCCCGGCGAATCGGCCCGGCAGTCGATGCCGTGCTCGGCCAGCTGCGATGGATCGCCGATGCCGGACAGCATCAGCAGCTTGGGTGTCATCAGCGAGCCCGAACTCATCACGATTTCGCCGTCGGCGTACACGGTGTGCGGCCGACCGAGCTTGTCGCGGTACACGACCCCGCGAGCGCTGCCGTTCTCGATGACGATGCGCTGCACGGTGGCGCGCAGGCGCACCACCAGGTTCGGGTTGCCATCCAGCGGTGCCAGGTGCGAATAGGCCGCCGAGCAGCGCCGCCCGGCGCGGTTCATGAACTGGTACAGACCGACGCCGCGCTGACTCGCACCGTTGAAATCGTCGGTGAGCGGCTCGCCCAGGCCCCGCACCGCCTGCACGAACCAGCGCGATACCTCGTTCACGTGGCCGGGGTCGGACACCAGCAGCGGCCCGTCCCGGCCATGCCGTTCGTCGTGCAGGCGCTCGTTGCCCTCCATGGCACGAAAATGCGGCAGCACATCCGTCCAGCCCCACCCGACCGTGTCGTTGTTGCCCTGCAGCGTTCGTTGCCAGGCGTCGTAGTCGGACGGGCGCCCGCGCATGTAGACCTGCGCGTTGACCGACGAGCCGCCGCCGAGCACGTTGGCCTGCGGGATGTCGTGCACGCGCTCGTCCAGGTGCGGCTGTGGCTCGGTGTGGTGGTAGCGCATGAAGCGCGAGCCGCCGATCAGCTTGAAGATGCCGGGCGGCATGTCCAGCAGCGGATGACGGTTCGAATAGCCGGCCTCCAGAAGCAGGGTGCGAGCGCCGCTTGCGGCCAGTCGTGCCGCCACCACGCAGCCGGCGGAGCCACCGCCGACGACGATGTGATCGAAGGTGTCGCTCATCGGGGTCCGTCCGCGTCGATGGGCTGCACCTCTTGCGCGAACGTGCCGCGCACGTACTCCCAGGCCGCATCCAGATGCCGTTGCAAGGCAAGCTCGGCACCATCGGCGTCGCGGTCCACGATACGCGCCAGGATCTCCGCGTGGCTGCCGTGATTCATCGCGTTGCGCTCCGCAGAACGTGGCATGCGTTCCCAGTGCGGTGCCAGCCAGGCGGTGTAGGCCGAGTGCACCGCGGGAAAGATCGGGTTTCTGGGAATGTGGTACAGCACGCCGTGAAAGGCGATGTCGGTACGGTAGAACGCCTCCGAATCGGCGATCGCCGCCCGGTTCGCGTCGAGCGCGGCGCGCAGCTCGTCGATGTCCTGCCTCCGGGCGCGAAGCGCCGCCTCGCGCACCAGCGCACGCTCCAGGAACAGACGTGATTCATAGAGATTGCGCACGCCACGCTCGTTGCCCAGCAGGTGTTCCACGATGCTGCCCACCGCGGTGAAGGCCGATTCGATGCCGGGCTTCCTGACCAGCGGACGAAAGCGTGGCCGGTTCTCGATCAGCCCGCGGTGATCGAGCGTCGCGATCGCCTCGCGCACCACCGCCCGACTGGTGCCGAATCGCTTGACCAGGTCTCGCTCGGCGGGCAGCGGAGCCCGGTCGGCCAAGGCTCCCGACAGGATCTGCTCCTCCAGGTAGCGCACGATCCGTGCGGAGGCGCGTTCATCACCCGTTCCGGCACCGCTGTCGGTACCCGACATCGGTTGGGCGGTATCGCTCGGTTCAGGCATGGCGAAGGTGGCGGGCAGGTTCCGAGGCGTTTCGCGATGGGCAGCATACCGAACCTGCCGGCCGCTTCCGTTCCGATCCACCGCCGGCGGCGCGGCGCGAACCGGGTTCGTCGTGCGAAGCGTACCGAAACGGGATCTCGGAATAGTATGGCCATACCAAATGCTAGTGTCTGATGGCGATCAGAGGCGGAGGCCGGTGTATCGAGCTGAATTTCTTGGTTGACCCGGCGAGGGCTTGCTGGGTAGTATCCGGATGGTAAGACCAAACTTGCGAACCTGGGAGCGAACGCTTGATCGATCTTTCCCTGCAGGCCGGAGCTCGGGGCACGGCGATGTCGATGTACATCGACGGCGGCTGGGTCGGTACCGACCGCTCCGAGCGCATCGATGTCGAGAATCCCGCCGACGAGGCCGTCATCGCGAGCATCGTCGACGGTACGGTCGATGATGCGCAACACGCGCTCGCGGCCGCCCGTCGTGCATCGCTGGCCTGGGCCCGCGTGCCGGCGATCGAACGCGGACGGCTGGTCACCCGCCTGGCCGATGCGGTGGCCGTGGAGGCACAGCGCCTGGCCCGCATCCTGGTGGCCGAGCAGGGCAAGCCGTTCGATCAGGCACTCGGCGAGGTCGGGGCCGCCGAGAACTTCCTGCGCTACGCGGCCGAGAACGCGCGACGAATCCGCGGCGACATCTTCCCCTCGGATCACGTCGATGAGGAGATCCACATCCGGCGCGTGCCGCACGGCGTGGTGGTCGGGCTCGCCGCCTGGAACTACCCGCTGGCGCTGGCGGCTCGCAAGCTCGGCCCCGCGCTGGTCGCCGGCAACGCCTTCGTGCTGCTGTCGCACGAGTTCACGCCGCTGTCCGGACTGGAGCTGGCAGCGCTCGCCGATCGCGTCGGCTTCCCGGCCGGTCTGTTCAACGTGCTGACAGGGCGTGGTCGCGTGGTCGGGCAGGCGCTGGTGGAAAGCCCGTCGACCGACTTGATAACGATGACCGGCAGCACGCGTGCCGGCCAGGAGATCTACGCCGCCGGGGCAAAGGGCCTGAAGGTGATCCGCCTGGAACTCGGCGGCAAGGCGCCGCTGATCGTCATGGACGATGCCGACCTGGAGCTGGCCGTGACGTCGGCGGTGGCGGCGCGTTTCGCCAACTGCGGCCAGGTGTGCACCTGCAACGAGCGGATGTACCTGCACCGCTCGATCGCGGACGAGTTCACCGAGCGTTTCCTCGCACGTGCCTCGGCACTGAGCATCGGCGATCCGATGGGCTCGCCCGACCTGGGTCCGAAGATCAGCGCCGGCGAGGTGGAGAAGATCGTCGGCATCGTCGAGGCGGGCCGCGCGAGCGGCGCCGAGGTGCTGCTGGGGGGCGGCCCTCTGGATGACGGTGCCTACGCGAAGGGGCACTGGTACGCACCGACCGTGCTGTCGGTCGAGGACAACGGGTCGCCGCTGATGCAACAGGAGATCTTCGGCCCGGTGGTGCCGCTGATGACGGTCGATTCGCTGGAACAGGCGATCGATTTCGCCAACCGCACCGAGTACGGCCTGTCGGCCTACGTCTTCACCGCCGACCAGCGGCGCATCATGCAGGCGGCCAGGGGGCTCGACTTCGGCGAGCTGTACATCAATCGCGGCATCGGCGAGCAGGTGCAGGGCTTTCACGCCGGCTGGAAGCACTCCGGGCTGGGCGGCGAGGACGGTCAGCATGGATTCGAGGGCTACCTCAGAAAGCAGACGATGTATCTGAACTGGGCCTGAGTCGAAGCCGGCCCGGATCCGGACCGTAGTATCACGCTTGCATTGAAATGGGCGAGAGGCAGGACTCGAAAGGGCCGTAGCAGATACGGACAGCGACCATCGCGCACGGAACACGAGCGCACCATTCCGCACCGCCACGATCAGGAAACGATCCAGATGAAACGACGAACCTTCGTACGCGCCCCGGCGCTCCTGCTGAGCGTCACCGGCATCGCGCTGACGATCGGTGCCTCGGCGGTCGGGGCCCAGGACCTGCCGCCACTGGAAAAGAAGGAGCGCTACAAGGTGGGCTTCGCCCAGATGGAGAGCAACAATCCGTGGCGCATCGCCGAGACGAAATCCTTCGTCGATACCGCCGAGGAGTGCGGCTGGGATCTGATCTCCACCGATGCGGCGGGCTCCGCGGCCAAGCAGGTCGCCGATGTCGACTCGATGATCGCGCAGGGCATCGATGTGCTGTTCCTGCCGCCACGCGAGGAGAAGCCGCTGATTCCGGCGGTCATGAAGGCGCGCGCCGCCGGCATCCCGACCTTCCTGATCGATCGCTCGGTCGATGCCTCCGTCGCTCAGGCGGGACGCGACTACGTCGCCTTTCTCGGCTCGGACTTCATCGACCAGGGACGACGCGTGGCCGAGTGGACGCTGGAGAACTTCGAGGGCGAGCAGGGCGTGATCGTGGAACTGGAGGGCACCACCGGTTCGTCACCCGCCAACGATCGCCGGAAGGGCTTCGACGACGTCATGGCCGAACACGACCACATGCAGATCGTCGCCTCGCAGTCCGGTGACTTCGCGCGCGATCTGGGTCGTCAGGTCATGGAGACGCTGCTGCAGGCGCATCCGGACGTCAACATCGTCTACGCGCATAACGACGAGATGGCCATCGGAGCGATCCAGGCGCTGAAACTGGCGGGTCGCGTACCGGGCGATGACGTGCTGATCGTCTCGATCGACGGTACGCGCGATGCGCTGCAGGCGATCATCGACGGCGAGATGGGCGTCACCGTGGAGTCCTCGCCGTTCTTCGGACCGCTGGCCTGCGACGTCATGAAGCGCTACGCCGAGGGCGAGACCATCGAGCCGTGGGTGCAGGTCGAAGACCGCATCTTCACCGCCGAGAATGCCGCCGACCACATCGACGAGGCCTACTGATGGGCGCGAGCGGCGCACCGCTGCTGTCGATGCGCGGCATCGGCAAGTCCTTCGCCGGTTCGATGGCGCTGGACGGTGCGTCGCTCTCGATCGGTGCCGGCCAGGTGCACGGGCTGATCGGCCAGAACGGCGCGGGCAAGTCCACGCTGATCAAGATCCTGACCGGCGTGTACGTGCGCGACGCAGGGGACGTCGAATTCGAGGGGCGGGCACTGCGCATCGGATCGCCACGCGAGGCGCAGGCGGCCGGCATCTCCACGATCTATCAGGAGCTGACGCTGGTGCCGCTTCGCAGCGTGACCGAGAACGTCACGCTCGGCTACGAGCCGCGCACCCGCTTCAACACCATCGACTGGCGCGCCGCGCACGCGCGCACCCGCACGATCCTGACCGGATTCGGCCTGGACATCGATGTGCGCGCGCCGCTCGGCGAGCACTCCACCGCCATCCAGCAACTGGTGGCCATCGCCCGCGCCGTGTCGTTGCAGGCCCGGCTGGTGATCATGGACGAGCCGACCTCCTCGCTGGACGAGCGCGAAGTGCAGGTGCTGTTCTCGGTGGTGAAACGACTGAAGGCGGCTGGCACCTCGGTGCTGTACGTGTCCCATTTTCTCGATGAGCTGTTCGCGATCTGCGACCGGGTGACGGTCATGCGCGACGGTTCGACGGTGGCCGATCATCCGATCGCCCGGGTCTCGAAGCTGTCGTTGATCGCCGACATGCTCGGGCGCGATATCGACGAGATCGAATCGGATGGCATGACCGAGCTCGGCGGCGGCACGAACGATGCCGGCGAGCTGGTGTTCGAGGCCACCGACCTGGCCACCGGGCCGCGCCTGAGCCGTCTGGACCTGGCGGTGCACGCCGGTGAGATCGTCGGGCTGGGCGGGCTGCTGGGCTCGGGACGCACCGAGGCGGCGCGAGCGGTGTTCGGCGCCGATGCGCTGACCGGCGGCAGCCTGCGCTTCACGGGACAGCGGACGCCGCCGGCCACGCCGGCACAGGCGATCGCGGCCGGCATCGGCTTTCTCACCGAGGACCGGAAGGCGGAGGGCATCGTGCCGCACATGTCGGTGCGCGAGAACCTGACGCTGGCGCTGTTGCCGGCACTGACCCGCGGCGGACTCATTCGTCGCACTGAGGAGCGCGAGCTGGTCGAGCGGTTCATCACCGCGCTCGGCATCAAGACCTCCGGCATGGACCAGCCGATCCGTGAGCTGTCCGGCGGCAACCAGCAGAAGGTGCTGCTGGCGCGCTGGCTGGCGATTCACCCCAAGCTGTTGATCCTGGACGAACCGACGCGCGGCGTGGACGTGGGCGCCAAGTTCGAGATCCAGGCGATCATCCGCGAGCATGTCGAGCGCGGCGTGGGCGTGCTGCTGATCTCCTCCGAGTTCGAGGAGCTGGTGGAAGGCGCCGATCACATCGTGGTCATGCAGGATGGCGTCTCGGTCGGGCGGCTGAGCAATCCGGGCATCACCGAGGAGCGGCTGGTGAGAGAGATCGCAAGCGTCGCATGAACAGCGCGAGCGCCGATGCGAATCACGACCAGGGCAAGCGATCGTCCAGCCGTCGCCCCTCGGGTCGTCTGGCCTGGCGTTCCACGCTGGCCCGTCACGGCACCCTGATCGCGCTGGCGGCCCTGCTGCTCGTCAACGTGCTGTTCACCCCGAACTTCCTGCACCTGCAGACCTTGTTCGTGAACATCAGCCAGGTCGCCACCATCGCGATCGTAGCCATCGGCATGACACTGGTCATCGCCACCGGCGGCATCGACCTGTCGGTCGGCGCGGTCATGGCCCTGGCGGGCGCGCTGGCGCCGCTGATCTTCGGCTCCGAGCTCGGTGTCGCCTATCCGCTGCTCGGCCTGGTGGCCGCGTTCGTGCTGCCGCTGGCGGTCGCGCTGGCATGCGGCGCGTTCAACGGCGTGATGATCAGCGTGCTGCGCGTGCAGCCGATCATCGCCACGCTGATCCTGTTCATCTCCGGGCGCGGCATCGCGCAGGTGCTGACCAACGGCAACCTGCAGACCTTCTCGAATCCCGGCTTCAGCTACCTGGGCACCGGGCGGGTGCTCGGGTTGCCGTTCCAGGGCTGGCTGGCCCTGCTGATCGCGGTGCTGGCGTTCTGGGTGGTCAATCGCACGATCCACGGGCGCCACCTGCTGGCGGTGGGCGGCAACGAACGCGCCGCCGCCCTGTCCGGCGTGCCGGTGCGACGCGTGAAGATCGGCGTGTACATGGTGTGCGCCTTCCTGGCGGGCATCGCCGGACTGGTGGTGGTGGCGATCAACTCCGCCTCGGACGCGGCGCGCAACGGCAACCTGATGGAGCTGGACGCGATCGCCGCCGCGGTGGTCGGCGGCGCGCTGCTGCAGGGGGGACGCGCACCGGTGTTCGGTGCCTTGCTGGGTGCCGTCATCATCCAGCTGGTCAAGTACACGCTGCTGGCCAACGGCATCGAGGACGAGGTGGCGCTGGTGGCCAAGGCGCTCATCATCGTCGCCGCGGTGGCGCTTCAACAGGGGCGGCGCGAATGAGCGCTCGGACGGACCCGCCGCCGACCGGGCAGCGCTCCGGGTTCGACGTGGACCTGCGCTCGGCCCTGCGCGGCAACGGTCAGACCTTCGGGGTGCTGGTGGCGCTGGTGGCGCTGATCTGCTTCGGGCTGGTGCGCTACGAGAACTTCGGCGGCGCCTACAACATCGCCTCGTTCCTCAACTACAACGCGATGTTCATCCTGATCGCGATCGGCATGTGCCTGGTGATCATCACCGGCGGCATCGACCTGTCGGTCGGCTCGGTGGCCGCCTTCAGTTCGGTGTGCGCGGCCTACCTGAGTCCGTACGGCCTCCAGGTGGCGTTGCCCGGCGGCGTGCTGGCCGGTGTGGCGTTCGGTGCCGTCAACGCGTTCGTGATCCTGACGCTGCGCGTGCCACCGTTCATCGCCACGCTGGCCACCCTGCTCGGTGCGAAGGGCGGCTCGCTGATCATCAGCGATGCGCAGACCATCTCGGTGGATTGGGGCAGCAACTTCACGAAGCTCGGCATGGAAAAGGCGTTCGGCGTGGTGCCGTGGAGCATCCTGCTGGTGCTGCTGGTGGCGATCGGTGCCTGGGTGGTGCTCGAGCGCACCTCCCTGGGCCGGACCCTGCTGGCGATCGGCGGCGGCGAGGACGCCTCGGTGCTGATGGGGTTGAAGGTCGGCCGTGCCAAGGCGTTCGCCTACCTGTTCAGCGGCGGCTGTGCGGGGCTTGCCGGCGTGTTCCTGGCGTCCGGCTTCGGCGCCGGCCAGCCGCTGGAGGGGGTCGGCTGGGAGTTGTCGGCGATCGCCTCGGTGGTGGTCGGCGGCACGTTGCTGACCGGCGGGCTGGGCTCGGTCACCGCCACGGTGTTCGGCGCCCTGCTGCTCGGCCTGGTGTTCAACATCCTGAACTTCGAGAACGGGCGCGGCACCATCAGCCTGAGCGCCTACTGGCAGGAAGTGATCCGGGGCAGCTTCCTGTTTCTGGTCATACTGCTGCAGATGCGGGTGGCCAGGCGCCGCCTGCCGCCGGCCACGGGAGCGCCTTCACCGTGACCGGGCAGCGCGCTCGGGTCCGGCGGTCCGCTCCTCGGCTTCGTCGTCGACCTTCCTTCCATCCGTTTCAAGGAGCACGATCCGCATGAGCGCAACAGCCGCGCAGCCGGCCGTCTACTACACCGGCAACAAGCAATTCTCGCTGGAGCGCGTGACGCCGGTCGAGCCCGTCGCGGGCGAGGTGCGCATCGAGGTCGCCTACTGCGGCATCTGCGGCACCGACCTGCACGTCTACCTGGGTCACATGGATCCGCGCATCGGGGATCACCGCGTCATCGGTCACGAGATGTCGGGCACCGTCGATGCCGTGGGCGAAGGTGTCGACGATTGGCGGGTCGGAGACCGCATCGTGGTCCGCCCGCTGGATGCCTGCGGCGAGTGCCCGTCCTGCCGGCGCGGTTATCGCCACGTGTGCCAGAAGCTGAAATTTCTCGGACTGGACACCGACGGCGCCTTCCAGGCCTACTGGAACGTGCCGGCGCACACGCTGCACGCCGTGCCCGATACCTTGCCGCTGGACCTGGCCGCGCTGATCGAACCGGCCGCGGTGGCCGCCCACGATGTTCGGCGCGGGCGCGTCGCCCTCGGCGAGGACGTGCTGGTCATCGGCGGCGGGCCGATCGGCATGCTGGTGGCATTGGTGGCGCAGGGCGCCGGCGCGAACGTCACGGTGTCCGAGATCAACGAGCACCGGCTGGCGATGGCCGAGGCGTTCGGGTTCGCCACGCTGAACCCGAAATTGGCCGATCCCGTCGAGACGATCATGGCGTCGACCGGCGGCAAGGGCATGGACGTGGTGTTCGAGGTGTCCGGCACGCAGCCCGGCGTGGACCTCATGACCGCGGTCAGCGCCACGCGCGGGCGCATCGTCATGGTGGCGATCCATGCCTCGAAGCCCTCGATCGACCTGTTCCAGTTCTTCTGGAAGGAGATCGAGATGCTGGGCGCACGCGTCTACGAACCCGAGGACTACGATGCGGCGATCCGCTTCGTGGCGGCGAACACCGACACGGCCCGGCTCCTGATCACCAGCGTGAAGTCGCTGGAGGATCTGCAGGCGGCGTTCGAGGAACTGGCCGGCAACCCCGAATCGATGAAGACTTTGATCCAGTGCAGCGAGACGGCCCGATGAGCGTTCTCGACACGTTCGACCTGAGCGGGCGTACCGCGCTGGTCACCGGCTGCAAGCGCGGCATCGGGCGCGCGATGGCCGAGGCGCTCGCCGAGGCCGGTGCCGACATCGTCGGCGTCAGCGCGACGCTCGAAAGCGAGGGCAGCGAGGTCGGCCGCGCGGTCGAGGCGCTCGGTCGGCGCTTCACCGGCTACGCCTGCGACTTCTCTGACCGAGCGGCGCTGATCGCGTTCACGGCCACGCTGGCGAAGACCCATCCGGTGATCGATATCCTGGTCAACAACGCCGGCACCATCCGGCGTGCGCCGGCCGCGGAACACCCGGACGAGCTGTGGGACGAGGTCATCGAGGTGAACCTGTCGGCACCGTTCGTCCTGACCCGCGAGGTGGGCCGGCGCATGGTGGAGCGCGGTGAGGGCAAGGTGATCTTCACCGCCTCCCTGCTGACCTTCCAGGGCGGCATCACGGTGCCCGGTTACGCGGCCAGCAAGGGCGGCATCGGCCAGCTGACCATGGCCTTCGCCAACGAGTGGGCCGGCAAGGGCGTCAACGTCAACGCCATCGCGCCGGGCTACATCCGCACCGACAATACCCAGGCGCTGCAGGACGACAAGGACCGTCACGATGCGATCCTTGCCCGCATACCCGCCGGGCGCTGGGGCGAGACCGACGACTTCAAGGGGCCGGCCGTGTTTCTCGCCTCGAAGGCCTCGAACTACCTGCATGGCACCATCGTGACCGTGGACGGCGGCTGGATGGGTCGCTGACCCGTCGTACCCCGTTCGTACCATCCCGCAACGTACATCCAGGAGAGAGACTTTGATGAAGATCAAGACCCTGTTCGCAGCGATCGCTGCCACCGGCGCCTTCGTGGCCGGTGCCGTCGATGCCAAGACGCTCAAGTTCGCCCACGTCTACGAGGTCGGCGAGCCGTACCACACGGTGATGCTGGACGCTGCCGAGGAGCTGAAGGAACGCACCGAAGGGCGCTACGAGATGGACGTCTTTCCGGCGTCCTCGCTCGGCAAGGAGACCGCCATCAACGAGGGACTGTCACTGGGCACGGTCGACATCATCTACACCGGTGTCGGTTTCGCCTCGAACGCCTACGGCCCCATCGCGATCAGCGATTTCCCGTTCACGATGCGCGGGCTGGACCACTTCATGGCCTATCGCCAGAGCGACCTGTTTCAGGAGCTGTCGCAAGGCTACAAGGACGCCACCGGCAACGAGATCATGGCACTGACCTACTACGGTGCGCGCCACGTGACGGCCAACAAGCCGATCCTGACGCCCGACGACATGAAGGATCTGAAGATCCGCGTGCCGAACGCTCCCGCCTTCGTGCTGTTTCCCGAGGCGGTCGGGGCCAACCCCACGCCGATGGCGTTCGCCGAGGTGTACCTGGCGTTGCAGCAGGGCGTGGTCGATGCGCAGGAGAATCCGCTGCCGACGATCCAGGCCAAGAAGTTCTACGAGGTGCAGAGCGACATCAACCTGACCGGGCACATCACCAACTCGCTGACCACGATCGCCGCGGGGCCCACGCTCGCTGCCATGGACGAGGCCGACCGGCAGATCCTGATCGAGATCCTGAGCGCGGCGGCGGACGAGGCCACCGCCCAGATCATCGAGGCGGAAAACACGCTGGCCGACTGGTTCCGCGAACAGGGCATCAACGTCAACGAGGTCGATCGCGAGCCGTTCATCGAGGCGGTACGGCCGTACCTGGCCAGCGACGACATGCCGTGGCCGAAGGAGATCTACGATCGCCTGCAGGCGGTCGAGGATCTCTGAGTCGATTTCCGGGTCATCCGCGCACGGTGCGCGGATGACCCGTCACGCACGGGACGAGGACTCGGCATATGGCACGTGTTGCGAACGAGGGCGGCGCCAAGGCGCCGGACCCGATCGACGTCGAGGAGGTCAGCGACGACATCGGCGATGTGTCGGTGCTGGACGTTCCGGTGCTGATCATCTTCTGGGTGCTGTTCTTCATCGTGGCGCTGCAGTTCTTCACACGCTACGTGTTGAACGATTCATTGGCCTGGACCGAGGAGATCGCCCGCTTCTTCCTGATCTTCCTGGCGTTCCTCGGCTCGATCACCTGCATCCGCCGAAGCTCGCACATCTATCTCGAGTTCTTCTACCGCTACCTGCCGGCGGCGGCGATCAAGCCGTTGTCGATGGGCGTCGAATCGATCGTCGCCGCCTTCTTCGGCTTCGCCGGCTGGTACGGCATCGGCCTGGCGCAGCGCACCTCGTCCCAGCGCATGATCTCGATCGATCTGCCCAAGGGGATCGTCTACTGGGTGGTGGTGATCGCCTGCTTCGCGATGGCGGCCGCAGCGCTGTGGAACATCGTGAAGCTCGCCAGGCGATCGGCGGCCGAGGTGGCCGCCGCCAAGCTGGATCCCACCAACATGGCCGGAGCCTGACATGGCACTCGGACTGATGTTCGCGGCGCTGACGATCCTGCTGATCGCCGGCGTGCCGGTGGCCGTGTCGCTGGCCGGCGCCTCCTTGCTGTACATCCTCATCGACGGCATGCCGCCGGTGGTGATGATCCACACGATGGTCAACGGCGTGGACAGCTTTCCGCTGCTGGCGATTCCGTTCTTCATCCTGGCCGGTCACCTGATGAACACCGCCGGCATCACCAACAAGATCTTCGCGTTCGCGCGGGCACTGGTCGGCTGGATGCACGGCGGCCTGGGGCACGTGAACGTCGGGGCGAGCGTGATCTTCGCCGGCATGTCGGGCGCCGCCGTCGCCGATGCGGGCGGGCTGGGCACCATCGAGATCAAGGCCATGCGCGATGCCGGCTACGACTCCGACTTCTCGGTCGGCATCACCGCGGCCTCCTCCACCATCGGTCCGATCATTCCGCCCTCGCTGCCGCTGGTGATCTACGGCGTGATGGCCTCGGTGTCGATCGGCGAGCTGTTCGCGGCCGGGCTGATTCCCGGACTGATGATGGCGGCGTCGCTGATGCTGATGGTGGCCTGGTACTCGCGCCGGCGCGGTTACCCGCGGGACGCGGCGTTCCGCTGGTCGCTGCTGTGGTCGAGCTTCAAGGTGGCCTTCCTGCCGCTACTCACCCCGGCGATCATCATCGGCGGCATCGTCACCGGCGTGTTCACGCCGACCGAATCGGCGGTGGCCGCCGTCATGTACGCGCTGTTCCTGGGACTGGTGGTGTACCGCAGCCTGAGCTGGCGGCATCTGGTGCGGGTGTCGATCGACACCATCGAGACCTCGGCGGCCATCCTGATGATCGTGGCCGCCGCCTCGATCTTCGCCTACATCCTGACCGCCAACCAGGTGGCGGTGACGCTCGCCGACTTCCTGCTCGGCATCAGCGAGAACAGGAACGTGGTGCTGCTGATCATGATGGTGATGGTGCTGGCGATCGGGCTGTTCATGGAGACCATCGCCGCCATCACCATCCTGGTGCCGGTGCTGCTGCCGATCGCCGTCCAGGTCGGCATCGACCCGGTGCACCTGGGGATCATCCTGATCCTGAACCTGATGCTGGGCCTGCTCACGCCACCGGTCGGCATGGTGCTGTACGTGCTCTCGCAGGTGTCGGGCGTACGCTTCGAACGCTGCGTGACCGCCACCATGCCGTTCCTGATTCCGCTGGTGGCGGTGCTGATGCTGATCGTGTTCGTGCCCGGCTTCGCGCTGTGGCTGCCGACGCTGTGGTACCGCTGACGGGCATGCGCATGGTGACGGGCGAGGCCGAGGAGCCGGGCGAGGCGAGCAGCGGGACGGCCGTCGCCGGTGCGATCGCGTCGGTGGCGGCGCGCTGCTGGAACGTGCCGCTGGCCGAGGTGCTCGGCGACGCCATGCACGGCGACCATACCCACTTCCAGCTGGTGACCGTGACGGTGCGGCTCGACGACGGGACCGAGGGCACGGGGTACACCTACACGGGTGGCCGGGGCGGTCAGGCGATCGTGGCGATGATCGAACACGATCTGACGCCCTGGCTGGTCGGGCGGGAGGCGGCCGATGTCGAGGCGTTGAACGCCGCGATGCAATGGCACATGCACTACGTGGCGCGCGGCGGCATCGCAAGCTTCGCGATCTCCGCCATCGACATCGCGTTGTGGGACCTGCGCGGTCGACGGGTGGGCAAGCCGCTGTGGAAGCTGGCGGGTGGCGCCGCGAACCGCTGCCGCGCCTACTGCGGGGGCATCGACCTGAACCTGCCGCTGGCGCGGTTGCTGGACAACGTGCGCGGTTACCTGGATGCAGGCTTCGACGGCGTGAAGATCAAGATCGGCCAGCCGAGGCTTGCCGACGATCTTCGGCGCATCGAGGCGGTGCGCACGCTGATCGGCGCGGACGTTTCGTTCATGGTGGACGCGAACTACGCGATGGACGTGCCGCGCGCCATCGAGGCGGCGCGGGCGTTCGAGCCGTACGATCTCCTGTGGTTCGAGGAGCCGATCGAACCGGATGACTTCGACGGGTACGCGGCCATCGCCGACGCCACCGGCATGCCGCTGGCGATGGGGGAGAACCTGCACACCCGGCACGAGTTCCGTCATGCGTTCGAGCGCGCGGCGCTTGCGTTCATCCAGCCCGATGCGTCGAACTGCTGCGGCATCACCGGCTGGCTGCAGGTGGCGGCGATGGCGCGCGGGCACGGGCTGCCGGTCTGCAGTCACGGCATGCAGGAGCTGCACGTGAGTCTGGTGTCCGGACAACCGAATGCCGGCCTGATCGAGGTGCATTCGTTTCCGATCGATCGGTACACGCATCGGCCGTTGGTGGTGGAGGCCGGCCTGGCGGTGGCACCGGACACGCCGGGAACCGGCGTGGCGTTCGACTGGGCGGCGCTGGAGAGGGCCTGCGCGGCGGGGTAGCTTGCGTGTTCTGCCCGGCGGTGATGCAGTGGCCCGACAGCGTCTAGGATCGATCGGCACGCCATCGGTCCCCGAGACGGACGATACCCGACGCCCCCCATGGACTGGCAGACCTATTTCCGCGAGTTCGTGACGCTGTTCGTGGTCATCGACCCGATCGGCACGCTGCCCGTCTACCTGTTCGCCACCTCCGGCGTGCCGCCGCACCTGCACCGGCGCTTCGCGCTGCACGCGTTCGCCATCGCGACGCTGGTGCTGCTCGGTTTCCTCATCGGTGGCCAGTTCCTGCTCGAGACGCTCGGGTTGCGGCTGGGTTCGTTCCAGGTCGCCGGCGGGATCGTGCTGTTCCTGTTCGCGCTGACGATGATCTTCGGCGAGGCCAAGCCGGTGCAGGAGATCGAGGAGGCCGAACGCGATCACCTGTCCGGTGCCGTGTTCCCGCTGGCGATGCCCTCGATCGCCTCCCCCGGCGCCATGCTGGCGGTGGTGATCCTGACCGACAACCATCGCAATTCGGTCGCCGAACAGGCGGTGACCGCGGGATTGCTGGTGGCCGTGCTGCTGATCACGCTGGTGGTGATGCTGATGGCCGGGCGCATCAAGCGCCTGATCGGCACCTCGGGGGCGAGCGTGGTGAGTCGCGTGATGGGGATCGTGCTGGCGACCGTGGCGGTGGATTCGATCCTGGGCGGGCTGGAGGCCCTGGAACTGCTGCGGTTGCCGGCGCCCGCGGTCGGTGTGCCGCTGGGGTGAGGGGGTGCTGATGCTGGAGGCGTTTCCGAGCTGAAAGGCTGGTATTTCAACTCGGGAATCTTTCGTTCTCAACGCCGCAGAACGCGATCTTGTTCTATCGCCTTCGTTGAATTCCCTCGGCCGAAGCAGGACTCGGGTTTGCCAGGCACGCGAATACCGTCACCGCGTGCGTGAGTACCCTTCGCGGGAATCGAAACACCTTCGGATCCGGCGCGAAGGGTCGATCCCCGCGAGCGCGGGGGAACCTTGCTCGCATCGCGATGCGGGATCAGTTCACGACTCGTTTGCTACCGGCCGACGAATGACCCGACCGGTGCCCGCTGGCGAATCCGGTGCACCTGCACCTTCGTGAACGGCCGGCCACGCGCAGTGGTGTAACCGGCAGCGTTCAGCCGGTCGGCGATCTGCTGCAGGGTCGGCGGATCATCCGCCTCGGCTTCGATCTCGGCGATGACCTTGGACAGCTGCGTGGCACGTTCGGCCGAGCGACGCGATCGCTCGCGCGTCGCCGCCCTCGTGTCGCTGTTCCTGACCAGGTGAAGGTTCGGATTGCCGAGTTGAATGCCGCGCGCCTTGGCCGCGGCGAGCCCGGCGCGCGTGCGCTCGCTGATCAGCTCGCGTTCGTACTGGCCCATCGCCGCCATCACCCCGGTAGTGAGCGTGTTCGCCTCGGGCATGTCGGCGCAGATGAACGGAACGTCGCCCTCGGCCAGCTCGGCGATGAAGCGCGTCGAGCGCGACAGCCGGTCGAGCTTGGCGATGACCAAGGTGGCACCAGTCAGACGGCACATCCGCATCGCGCGCGCCAGCTCGCGGCGTTCATCGTTCCTGCCGCTCTCGATCTCGGTGAAGCGCTCGAGCACCGTCCAGCCGCGTACGGCCAGGAAACGGTCGACCGCCGCCTCTTGGGCGTCGAGTCCGAGCCCGCTCCGGCCCTGCTGGTCGGTGCTGACCCGGAAGTAGGGGACCGCCTTCATCGCTGCCGGCACGTGAAGGCGTTCAGCGCGGCGCATAGCCCGCGCGTTCACGTGCATCTTGCAGCTTCGCGATCGCATCGCGCATCACGTACGCCTCGTCGGTGTCCACCGCACACCCCTTGATCTCGGCGAAGTGCAGGCACGCCTGACGAACTGGGCGAGTGGCAGCGTCTGCTCCTTGGTGATGTCGAAGAGTTCGAGGGAAAGGTCGCTGCGATCCATTGACTCAGCCGTCGAAGATCAGGGGGTACGAGTGTATCCGTTTCGCTATACGTCCGTATTGTGAAATGATACAGGTTCGAATTGTGTCCTTGAGGCAACTGGGGAATACGGAAGAATTCGTACCCCAAGGCCCTTGGAAGTCACCTATGTATCTGGATTGAACAAGCCTTCCCCCCACCCTGACGGAAACGCCTCGCAGCAACGACGGTGGACTGTGAAGTGCCTCTGGCGAGAACGCCTCGTTGGCACGTGTGCACCCCGGCCGTAAGCGAAACGTTGCACAGACTATTGGTTGGTTGGCTATCTCTGGCCTGCCCACCACGCGGCAAGCCCGGCGGCGCCGGCGACCCATAATGCGACGACGATCGTTGCTGCGACCCGGCTGACTGGCTGCCCATCTCGCTGCGCGGCCGCCTCGCGAAATTCGTGCATCAGCGCCGGTGGAATCAGGCGCAGCGCGAGCGCGATCCCGAGCGGCACGAGCACCACGTCGTCGAGATAGCCCAGCACGGGGATGAAGTCGGGGATCAGATCGATCGGAGAGAGCGCGTAGGCTGCCACGACGCCGGCGAGCGCTTTCACGTGCCAAGGTGTGCGCGGATCACGGGTCGCGATCCACAGCGCGAGCACATCCCGCTTGATCGCCCGTGCCCACGCCTTGATCTTCTCGAAGGTCACCATGCGCCTGCGCGCATTCGTCCCGAGGCGAGCGTAGGCGAGGAGGTGTCAGGCCCACCCTCGACTTTTCGAAGGGTGTAGGCCCGGACGGGTATCACGGACGCGGTCCGACGGCGACGCCGGCCCGATCGAATTCCGGGTCGAGCGGTCGCGTACCGTGCAACAGCAATCCGGCGCCGTCGAGGTAGCGTTCTTCGACGAGATCGGGAAGCCGCCGGCCGAGCATCGCGATGCCGTCACGCCAACGGGTGCGAAGTGCCGCGTCGTCGATGTCCTCCGGCGCGTCGATGCCCGTGGCGACGAGTGCACGCTCGTAGAGCGGGTACAGCAGACGCAGGAGCCCTCGATCGGGTCGGGACTGCGCGAAGTCGAGGATGGCAATGCGCCCGCCGGGTCGCGTGGTCTCGACCAGACGCGTCAGCGCGGCTGGCAGGTCATGCACGATGCCAAGGCACCAGACGGATAACGCCGCATCGACCTGGTCTTGCACCCCGGTCAGCGTCGCAGCATCGTCGCGCAGCCGCTCGACGTTCGTCCATCCTGCCGCATCAACTCGCTGCCGCGCCTTTTCGAGCATGCCATCGGAATAGTCGACGCCGATGACCCGGCCCGAGGGGCCCACGCGAGGCACGAGGATCGGCCAGTTGTTGCCGGTGCCACAGCCGACGTCCAGCACGGTCTTGCCCGTGATGTTGCCGAGGCGCTCGATCGTCATCTCGCGATAGCGCCGTAGACCGAGTAAGCGGTGGAACATGAGCTCGTTGCCGACGTCGTACCAGGGGGCGAGACGATCGTAGTTTCTCGCGACGTTCTCGAGCCTCACGGGCGCTCACCGTCGGTGCTGGCGATCGTGGCGGACGAGGTTTCCCGCTGGCCCGATCTCGTGGCGTTACCCTTTCCCGAAAGGTCCTTGAATGCGAGCAGACGCAGGGCGTTAAACACGACGACCAGCGTCGAGCCTTCGTGCAGTGCGACGGCCGGCCCGATACCGAGCCCGAAGATGGTTGCGGGGATCAGCAGTACCACGACGCCGAGACTGAAGAAGAGGTTCTGGCGGATGATGCCGCGGGTCTTTCTCGACAGCCCGACGGCGAACGGCAGATGGTCGAGGTTGTCCGCCATGAGCGCCACGTCCGCAGTCTCGAGCGCGACGTCCGAGCCCGCTGCCCCCATCGCGATGCCGACCGTCGCGTTCGCCATCGCCGGTGCGTCGTTGACGCCGTCGCCGACCATCGCGACGCGCCCCTCCTGCCGCAGCCGCCGGATCGTCTCGACCTTGTCCTCCGGCATCAGATCGCCGTGCGCCTCATCGAGCCCCACCTCGCGAGCCACCGCCTCGGCAACCTGCTGGTTGTCCCCGGAGATCATGGTCATCCGCCGGATGCCGATCTCGCGCAGACGCCCGATCACGCGCCGCGCGACCTCCCGCGGCGTGTCCATCGTCGCCAGCGCCCCGAGCCAGCGATCGGCGTGGCGCACGTACATGGTGGTACGCCCGTCCGCCTCGAGCGCCTCAACAGCCGCCCTGAGCGCCTCGGGAATGCCGGGACCGTCGATCTCGTCGAACAGGTCATCCTTGCCGATGAACACCGCTTGTTCGTCGACCATCGCGCGCACCCCCCGCCCGGTGATGCTCTCGAGCGCGGAGGCCTCGGCCGGCCGTTGGTCGCCGAGCCGCTCGCGTCCGTCGCGCGCGATCGCGGCGGCCAGTGGGTGGTCGCTCAGTGCCTCGACCCCGACCGCGACGCGAAGGAGTTCCCGTTCGTCGACCCCATCCGCGGTCACGACGTCCACGAGCCGCGGTCGCCCCTCGGTGAGGGTGCCGGTCTTGTCGAAGGCAATCGCCTCGAGTCTTCCGAGCTCCTCGAGCGGTCCGCCGCCCTTGACCAGCACGCCGCCACGGGCCGCGCGAGCCACGCCGCTTAACACGGCGCTAGGCGTCGCGATGGCAAGCGCGCACGGGCTCGCCGCGACCAGCACGGCCATTGCTCGGTAGAAGGTCTCGCTGAACGGCTCGTCGACAACGACTCCCGCGAACAGGAGCAGCACGACAAGTGCGAGCACGGCGGGTACGAAAATTCGCTCGAAGCGATCGGTCAGGCGCTGTGTTGGCGAGCGGTTCGTCTCGGCCTCCCCGACCATCGTCACCACGCGCGCGAGCGTGGAGTCCGCGCTTGTGCGTGTGACGCGGATCTCGAGCGCGCCGCGGCCGTTGATGGAGCCGGCGAACACGCGGTTCGCCGCGTCGAGCGTGTCCGTGGCGGCCGCGGTACGGTCGGCGTCCGCCACGGGGGACTTGTCCACCGGCACGCTCTCGCCGGTGATGGGCGACTGGTCGACGCTGCTCGTCCCGGCGACGACGAAGCCGTCGGCGGGCAGCCGCTCGTTCGGGCGTACCACGACGATGTCGTCGATGGCGAGCGTCTCGACGGGCACCTCCTCGACGCTCTCGCCGCGCCGGACTCGCGCAGTCTTCGGGGCGAGCTCGCCGAGTGCCTCGATCGCCCGCTTCGCCCGGCCCATCGCGTAGCCCTCGAGCGCGTGACCGAGACTGAATAGCAGTAGGAGCAACGCCCCCTCGGCCCATGCCCCGAGGGCGGCGGCGCCGGCCGCAGCGACCAGCATCAGGAAGTCGATCTCGAACCGTCCGGCGCGCACCGCCTCGATCGCCTCGCGCAACGCGAACCAGCCCCCGAACCCGTAGGCGGCGACGAACAGCGCGATTGGCAGGGCATCCGCCACGCTTGTCGTTCTCGACAACAACCAGCCGGACAGCAACAGCACACCGCAGAGGCCCGCGAAGATCAGCTCGGTACGAGGCCCGAAGATCCCGCCGTGAGCGGCGTGATCGTGCCCCCCGTGCGCTTCCCTCTCGTCACTCGCATGAGACTCGCCGTCGCCATGCTCATGTCCAGCATCCTTCCCCATCACCGTCGACGCGGCGTCCGATGCTGTTCCGCCGACGGTCGATCGACCCACCTCACGTCGCAGCGCGGCCTCGTCGGTGACACGTCGATCGAACTCGAGGCGCAGGGGGCCGCCTGCGTTGGCGGCGGCAGCAAGCACGCCCGGCACCCGGCTCAACCGCTCGGCGAGCGCGCGCGCCTTGCGCTGATCGTCGACGCCGCCGACGGGCCACTCGACATGCCCGTAACGTTCGCCGAGGGCGACTCCGGTCTGGCGCATGAGGCGCTCGATGCGTGCAAGCGGCAACACGCTCGCGTCGTAGTGGATGCAGAGCTCGGGCGGATCGTCCTCCGTGACATGCACACTCTCGATTCCGGGTCTTGCGACGAGCGTCGACTCCAGACGACGAATGCAACCGTCACGCGCATCGGGAAGATCGGGCAGCACGAGCGAAAGTTCGATGCGAACGATATCGCTCACGAGGCGAGTCTCCTGATGGTATCGATGGGAAAGCCGACGATGAAGGTGACGCTCACGAAGCTGCCCCGATCTGCTGGCGCACCATCTCCCTGAGCTCGTCGGCCCCGAATCGCATCAGCGGTCGACCGTCGACGAAGAAGGTCGGCGTGCGTTGCACGCCGACCGCGGCGATGTCGGCAGCGTCCTGGGCGAGCACCGCATCGATCGCGGGGTCGCCCACCGCCTCGCGCGCTTGTTCGACGTCGAGGCCGGCATCAGCCGCGACCTCCCAGGCGATGTCGAGCTGCGGGTTCCCGTGCATCGCCCAGCCCGGTTGCGCGTCGAGCAGCGCCTCGAGCACCGGTTCGAACAGCGCCTGGCGACGCGCGGCCTCAAGCATGCGGATCACCGTGTCGGAGCCGTCGTGGAACGCTGCGTAGCGCATCACGATGCGCACCTCGTCCGGATGCTGCCTGCGGATGTCGGCGAGCACCGGGTGGAAGGCGCGGCACGCCTCGCAGGCGGGGTCGAAGAACTCGACGATCGTGACCGGCGCATCCTCGGGGCCGAGGACCGGCGAGTGCGGGCGGATCAGTGCGCTGCCGGCCGGAGGGGCGGCGACGAGGGCGGTCGGGGTGCTGCGCTCGAGCATGAGCCAGCCACCGACGAACAGGGCGGCGGCCAGGGCAAGCGTGCCGATCACGAGAAGGCGGCGGTTCACGAGGACGGGTCTCCTGTCGAGGGGGTGGGTCGGGTGCGGTATGCGAGAACGAGCAGCACGGCGATGGCTGCGAAGGCGGCGAGCGCAAGCATCGGCAAGGGCACACCGGCAACAGCCTGGCTCGCGCGATCCGTGCAGGACGGCCCGCTCTGGCTGCACGGCACGATCGGTGCGGCGACGACGCCGATGTAGAGAAGGGTGTGGTAGAGCGCGATGGCCGCGCCCGCGAGCGCGAGCGGCAGCGCGTAGCGACCGACGAGACGGTCGTCCGCCAGACAGGCGATGCCGAGCACGAGCGCGAGCGGAAACATCGCGATGCGCTGGTACCAGCACAGCGTGCAAGGCGTTCGTCCGAGCACCTCGCCGAGCAGGAGCGCGCCGAGCGTCGCGGCGAGCGCGATGAACCAGGCGAAGTAGAGCGGGAGCGACATCTCGGACTTCGCCCGCTCGCGCGCGGGTACGCTCGTGTTCATCGACAAACCCCTCTATCCCAGCCAGACATCGAGAAACAGCATCAGACACAACCCGATCGCGAGGCCCGTGGTCGCCTGGTTCTGGTAACCGTGGCGATGGGTCTCGGGAATGATCTCGTGACTGATGACGTAGAGCATCGCCCCGGCGGCGAAGGCCAGCCCCCAGGGCAGTACGGGTTCGGCGAACGCGACAGCCGCGGCACCGAGCAGTCCGCCCACCGGTTCGACCAGACCGGTCAGAGCGGCGATCCGGAACGCACGCCACCGCGTGTAGCCCTGTCCCATCAACGCGACAGCGACCGCAAGGCCCTCGGGCGCGTTCTGCAATCCGATGCCGATGGCGAGAGCGAGACCCTTCTGGAGATCGCCCGATCCGAACCCTACCCCCACTGCGACCCCCTCGGGGAGGTTGTGGATGGTGATAGCGATGACGAACAGCCAGACCTTCCTGAGCGCCGGAGAAGGCGGCCCTTCGCGCCCGACCACGAAGTGCTCGTGGGGCAGGAAGGCGTTCAGTGCGGCGACGAGAAGAAAGCCAAGCAAAATACCGCCGACGGCAATCGCCGCCGGTGCAGCGCCCTCACCGTAGCGTGTCTCGGCGAGCGCCAGTGCGGGGACGATGAGGGAGAAGAACGAGGCGGCGAGCATGACCCCGGCGGCGAACCCGAGCAGCGTGTCGCGGGTACGCTCGGAGGGTGCCGATCCGGCGAGCACCGGCAGCGCCCCGACTGTCGTCATCAAGCCGGCGACGAGACTGCCGAGGAAACCGAGAAGGATGAGATTGTCGGTCACGACCGGACAGCGGAGCCGGCGGCGTCGAGACGCTCCGCGCGCAGGAGTCTCAGCGCATTGGCCACGACGAGGAGCGTCGCGCCGACATCGGCGGCGATCGCGCCCCACAGGCTCGCGATGCCGAGCATCGTCAGCACAACGAACAGCACCTTCAGTCCGAGCGAGAACGCGATGTTCTGGTGGATGATTCGGAGCGTACGGCGCGAGTGGCGAACGAGCCACGGCAGACGCTCGAGCTCGTCGCCCATCAGCGCGATGTCGGCCGTTTCGATCGCGGCATCCGAGCCGATGGCCCCCATCGCGATGCCGAAACTTGCGCGTGCCATCGCCGGGGCGTCGTTGACACCGTCGCCGATCATCGCGACGACATCGTGTCGGGCGGCGAGTGCCTCGACCTCGGTGACCTTGTCGGCGGGCAGCAGGTTGGCCCGGACGGTGTCGATGCCGACGGCGGTGGCCACCGCCTGCGCGCTCGCCCCGTTGTCGCCGGTCAGCATGACGATCTCGTGCACGCCGAGCGCGCGGAGCTCCGCGATGACCGCCCGGGCCTCCGGGCGCACCGTGTCGGCGAGCCCGATCAGGCCGAGCACGCGCTGCGCATCACCAACGACGACGACCGTGCGGCCGACCTGCTCGAGCTCATTGATGTGTCCGAGGGTATCGGCGTCGAGGGCACGATCCCCGAGGGTCTCGGTGGCGAAACGCGGCGAGCCGAGCCACAGCGCACGTTGGCCGACACGACCGCGCACCCCGAGCCCTGCCGGCACACTCATATCATCTGCCGGCACGACCTCGAGCGAGCGCGCCGTCGCCTCGCCGAGGATCGCTGTCGCGAGCGGATGAGCGCTCCGGGTCTCGAGCGCGGCCGCATCGCCCAGGAGGGCCTCCTCGTCTCGACCATCGAGCGGGAGGATCACCTCGACACGGGGTTCACCGAGCGTCAACGTGCCGGTCTTGTCGAGCGCGAGCGCTTCGAGCTGCCCAGGGAGCTCCATCCAGGTCCCGCCCTTGATCAGCACGCCACCGCGCGCCGAGCTTGCGAGCGCGGCGACGATGGATACCGGCGTCGAGATGACCAGCGCGCACGGACAGGCGATGACCAGGAGCACCAGCGCGTTGTAGATCCACGGTTGCCAGGCGGCGCCGAGCAGGAGCGGCGGCACGAGCAGCACGAGGGCGGCGAGCACCATCACGGCCGGCGTGTAGACACGAGCGAACCGATCCACCCACTGCTCGGAGGCCGAGCGCTTGGCGTGGGCGTCGCCGATCGAGCGCGTGATGCGCGCGAGCACCGTGTCGCTCGCCGGGCGGCTCGCGCGCACCGTCAGCGCCCCCTCGCCGTTGATCGTGCCGGCGAAGACCTCGTCCCCCGGCTCTTTCTCCACCGGCACGCTCTCGCCGGTGATGGGTGCCTGGTCGACGGCCCCCCGCCCGTCGACGATCGTGCCGTCGAGCGCGATGCGGTCCCCCGTGCGCACGATGAAGCGGGTACCGGGTGTGACCGTCGCGGCGGGCACGTCGCGCTCGGTCCCGCCGTCGTCGACGGTGCGCACGCTTGCTGGCGCGAGATCGAGGAGGGCTGCGACCGCCTTTCTCGCCCGTCCGACGCTCCAGCTCTCGAGCAGGAGCGACAGGGCGAACAGGAAGGCTACGGTCGCCGCCTCGAACAGCTCGCCGATCGCGATGGCGCCGATAACGGCGATGACCATCAGCAGGTTCATGTCGGGACGGCGCGTCTTCAGGGCGTACCACGCCTTCGGGAGCACGTGCCAGACGCCGAGGCCGGTGGCCGCGAGCCAGGCGAGGATCTCGAGCGGGGGCATCGCGGTGCCCTCGTGCACGCGGACGAGCGCATCCCAGCTCAGGGGGCCTTCGACCGCGAGCACGTGCAGCACGAGCCCGATAACGAGAGCGACGCCGCTTGACGCGGTCATCAGCGTCTTCGACGGTCCGCTGGACGTGGGCGCATCCGGGTCGCCGACGCGGGTCGCACGCATGCCCGTGGCCTCGACGGCGGCGGCGATGGCCGCGTCCGGGACATCGTCGGCCGGCTCGAGCACGCTCATGCGGCCGTTGAGCACGTCGAAGGCGAGCCGCTCCTTGCCGCCGATGAGGGGACCGACGGCCCGCTCGAGAATGCGCACCTCCTCGACGCAATCGAGCCCGGCGACGTTGAACGCCCGATCCGATGCGCTTGTGAAAGCCGGCGCGCGCGGCGCGCTCGACACCGTCGCGCACCCGTCGCCGCAGCAGGATCCTGCCGCGGCACCATCGCCACTTGCTGTCGCCTCGCTGTCCTCTCGCATCGGGTTCGTCCTGTTGATCTTCATGGACGGAGACCCTAGGGTCTCTAGTGACTAGAGGTTCAAGGGCCGGGGAGGACATTTTCGTGAATTACACGATCGGTCAGCTGGGCAAGCTGACCAACACCAAGGTGCCGACGATCCGCTACTACGAGGGAATCGGTCTGGTCCGGCCGCTCGGGCGGAGCGCCGGGGGCCAGCGGCGCTACGACGAACCGGCGGTCCGGCGCCTCGGGTTCGTGCGGCACGCGCGCGAACTCGGGTTTTCGCTCGAGTCGATCCGGGAGTTGCTCGGGCTCGCCGATCGACCAGCGGCCTCGTGCGAGCCGATCGACGGGCTGGTGCGCGAGCAGCTCGGCGAGGTGGAGCGGCGGCTGGCGAACCTTGCGGCGATCCGCGATGAGCTTGCACGGATGCTGGTCGAGTGTGAGGGCGGGACTACCGGACGGTGCCGCATCCTGGAGGTACTTGGTGATCACTCGCTGTGCCTGGCGGACGATCACCGGGCGGTCGCGCTTGACCCCTTGGATCAGGAGAAACGGGTCGTCAGTTGATCGACGGTCTTCGTTCGATCCGGCCCGTGAGGTGATGGTCCAGGGGTGTGCAGGTATCGGTAAACCTGCACACCCTGCGGGCCCGATCGAGAATCAACGGCCTACGCCCGAAATGCCACCGCAAATCGCCATCTGCCTCGTTATCCAGGTATCCCGCACATCTGCGGCATCACGGGAGCAGAAC
>ENA-ORXU01000527-ORXU01000527.1-marine-metagenome-genome-assembly--contig:-NODE-527-length-43005-cov-3.818021_pt1 | contig 43005 bp, 35 predicted proteins | sample MGYA00237869_ERZ511484 | MGnify/ENA metagenome assembly ERZ511484 | reverse complement strand
TGCTGCGTTACCGCCATTCTCTAGATAGGTTTTAATATCTCTCATCCATAGTTCGATACCGTCAAAACCGGCGTCGGCGACCATTTCTATTTGAACATCGGCCGCTAATTTGTAATGCATTAGCGTTGATGTATTCAAACTAATTCGAAAGGGAGAATCTAGATTTTGGTTGTGTGAGATAGGCTGGTGAACAGTCTGAGCACTTGAGTCAAAGGCGTAACCGCCCATGGCGGCAAGCGAACCGGTTATGCCTGTTTTTAAGGCTTTTCTTCTTGAGATTATGTTTTTCATTTAGGGTTGCTTTTTAAAAATAGGGTAATCGTTAATATTTGGAGTTCAGCATCTGGCGGGATGCTATAATTTTATATAAATTGTTGTAGTCTAATTTTTTGGTTCGGTTTTTATTTGCCATTGCCGCGAATGACGACCCTTCGATATCTGGTCAGTTGGGGTGTACCATTGTCCCTCACTGTCAGTATCAAATGTATGGTTTGATCATTAATATCATTGGGTACATTAAACTTTAAACGTGATTTTTCAGAATGCTTCAAAGATAGTTCCCCCTTATACGTTCCGGCTTCGGGATAAATCCACCACCGATAGGTCAGCTTATTGCCATCAGGATCATATGAATTTGCCGCAGAGAACGACAATCTATCCCCGGGCTTGGCATTCACATAGTTGACCTCAGTGCTGAGATCATCATCCAAAGCAACAATAGGCGGATGGTTTGATTGATCGAAAGGTTTTACGCACCAGTCCATTCGTGCGGCGAAATCGTTTTGAAAATCGGTACGCCAACGGAAGACTGGCGCCCATTGGTTCGTATAGGTCTTATCATGGTAAGTCCAAGTGTCCTCGGCATCAGCATAGAGCCAATAATCGAGATAGGGTTTTTCGTTAATAAAACAGCCCTTTGAACAGTCGGCCCCAGCGTATTGTTGCGCGACTATATTGACATTTTTTTGTTTCTCGCGACCAAATCGCCCGCCCCAGCTTCCTTGCCATTGTTGTTCAGGGTCGTTCAGTCCATTTGGCATGAGATAGAAATAGGTCGGTGTATCGCCTTCCCAGATATGTAATGCATCTGGGTAAAGCTTGCCCAGCGGCCCATGGTTTTCCTGTATGTTTTCTTTGACCCACTCTCGTGTTACCACGGTCTCATCACCACCCCGGGTATGTTCCCAATCTCTATGACCGCTAAAACGAAACGACATGCCTTTAAAGGCCAGCACATTTCGAATCAAAAATAATTGCGGATAGGTCTTGGCCATCCAAGCCCCCGCATCGTCTTGTGCGGCAAGATCGTAGACACGTATTTTTTTCAGGAATGCGGTCAGTTCTTCTGCTGATCGGGTCTGGCTTACCGTCCAGATTGCCTGTGCGATGGTATTGGCACCTCCCCAGGCCAGTAACCAAAGTGGTCGGGAATCATTTTTGTCGGCAGCCTCAATAATTAATCGCGCCCCGTCGGAACCCCTGCCACTAACATGGCTCATGCCATAACCGCGATTGCCGGTAGTGGTTATACTGTGTAGATAATCGGCGGTAGGATAATCTTTATCGTGCAATCTAAGATTACCGAATACTTTGGCATACCCATCGATACATTCATGGATCACATCGGTAGCCGGGTCGGAAAGTTTCCACACACCCGTAGACCCTACTAGCCCTTCGATATCGATGTCATTGGCATATAATAAAAGTCTGATAAGAGATTCTTGATCATCAGGTTCGTTGGTTATATCGGTCGTTACGATAATGCGTGGTTTGACCAAATCGGCTTTTTTCGTTTGGGCATAGCCAAATTGTGGAACCAACAATCCTGAACCAAACAATAAGGTTATTAAAAGGGTTATTTTTTTTAGCATTTAATGATTCATTAAAATAAACCGACAGTAAATAGCCTTACTTCGTCGAAACCGTCATCGGCCATCCTTCAAATTGTTCAGCATCCTCCTTTGTAACATCGACATATCTCGGCCAGCATTCAAAAGTCGCCGTTTTCTCTTTTTTATCGAAACGGATCAATCCATAACCACCGCCCTTTGAATCACTTTCAGGGTTGACGTATGCCATCATACGTATTTTGTTATTGAAGCCATCGAGATAATCGCCTGTCCATGGTAGTGATGTATCAGGGTTCGGGTTGGCGCCCGCCTTTTCATCTTCGGGCCACCACCAGCGGCTATAGTAATCATTTACAATGGCAGGCACGACGAAAGACCAAGGGCCGTCACCGAATTCGTTGATACCCTGTTTGATTACCGTTGCCAAATGTTGGTCACCGGCAATATGCACGGCATTGGCATTTTGAATGAGTTGTAAAGCCTTGTTACGACCGGTTTGGGGCCAGCCGTTACTATCAAGATCGGCATGTAGGCGGTTTTCCTTTTGACCGTGAATATGCGCACCACCACAGAAACCGGTTTGAGAGAGCACTACTTTCATAGCGTCTTTGTTCGTGTCGCCCCAATGCTCTAAAAACTGTAATTGGCGGTCACCGAGCAAGGTGAGTCCTGGTAAATCTATCGATGCCGGGTCGTATTCGGGGTTTCGAATATGATCGGGTCGTGGCCCTTGTTGCGGAATCTTACCTTCGGGGCCGGACTTAAACTTACGATCTTCCAAAATCGCAAAGTCGACACCCCCTAACATGAGATTCGTATAATAAACACCAATGCCCTGTTCGATAGGTGTTGGGTCGTAAGGGTCCGGCAGGTGCGCGGTCTGGCAACGTTCGACCATTTTCACATATTCAGGGTGATACGTATAGCCGCCATCAGGGCCTCCTTGAGAGGTGGACACCTTTCCGTTTTCGCCCCAAAGATTGCCTTGCCCGATATCGTGATCATCAGGAATCGAAATTGCAGGTCGATTTCTAAAAGTCTCTCGAAATTGGAGTCCGAATTTTAACCAAGCAGCCGTATGTTCGGTATGGTCGTACGATTGGTCTCCTGCAAAAAAGATAAGGTCGGGATCTTGGTGGTTGATATTCCTCACATAATTCTCGCGCATACCGCGGTCTTTGTTAGAGTTACATGAAAGTGCCGCTAAAGATATTTGATCTTGATCTTTAGGGTCCTTACGAATTAGGCCAGCGAAACTGCCGCTTTCACCGTGGAGGAGGCGATATTTGACATCTTTCGTATCGTCCCATTCATCAACTCGGAAAAGAGCTGACCAGCCTAGGTCGTTAACGTTCTGTTTCTGAATTTCTTTCCACGTACCGTTTTCTTCGATTTCAAGTCTTACTTCACGGGTTTCCTCTGGATAAAGAGGGTACAGCTGTGCGCTGAGTTTCAAGGTTTTGTTCGAAACCGTATAAATACCGAAGGCCACCACGCTATCGCGCCCAACCTTTAAATTGATGATCGGGTTATCGTCACGGTTCCACCAATCGTTGATGGAAAGTTTATCGACATTATCAAAAGGAGCTATAACAGGAGGTATACGCTCTTTGGGTTTTTCTTCGGCACAACTTTGTATAAATACTGTTGCAAGCACTAGAATAAATAGATTTTTCATTTAGGCGTTGTTTAGATTATTGGTTCTTAAAAAGTTTTTCGGTGTAGTTTAAGAGGTCGGTACCTCCAATAGCACCATGTCCTGGAATTACGATTTTTAAATCAGGATATAGTTGTTTTATTTTTTCTATGGTATTGCTCCATTCCGCCTCGTTGGCATCGCCGAGATAGCCTTTGGTGGCATCTAGAGATTTTACCATGCATCCGCCAAAGAGTAATTGTTCACTAGCAATATAACTAACTATATTGTCTCGCGTATGCGCTTCGCCAATAAATTGATTGCTGATTTTTTGGTTTCCGACCGTAAGCTCTTTGCTACCGTCAAAGCCTATTTTCGGAATTTGGTTACCTTCCTTTTCGGCCAATACAATAGTTTTTTTATTTGCATAGGATAGTATATTTTGTTGATGAAAAGGTGCCAATCCGCCCAAACAGTCATCATGAAAATGATTAATGACCACAGCCATTATTTTGTGCTTTTTGGTATTGGTTATCCAGCGTAGCAGTTCTTCGGAGGTCGAATCGTCGACGGGGGTGTCAAATACGATTGCTTCGCCTTCGTTCATATAAATCAAACCATTGCACGCAACTTTTCCGTAGGAGTCGGTTTCCAAGTAAGAGATATGTACAAAACTATTTTTGGTAAGCGGAATGATTTTCAGCGTCTCGGAAGTGTAGGTGGTATCCGTTTTTTGTGATTTACAGGATAGCAGTAGAAGCGAAAAAAATAAAAATGTGATTGGAGTTTTAAGCGTCATATTCTGGATTAAGCTTCATAAGCTAAATATATAGTATTACTTTCCAAAAATGAAAAGCGGACAAGCTCAAAAGCTGATTTTTATCTACAATGCCGATTCAGGTCTTCGAAATGCGGTCATAGATAGTATGCATAAAGTAATTAGCCCCAAAACCTACGATTGTAATCTATGTGATATTACCTTCGGCGTATTTACCGAGAATAGTAAATGGAAAAAGTTTCGGTCAGCAACTCGTTTTGAAATGGAGTTTCTACATAAAGACGAGTTTAAAAAGCAGTATGCTTCGAAGTTCGGCCATAAATTTACCTATCCCATTATTTTGATAAGTTCATCAAAAGGGTTAGAAATTTTTGCAGGCACTAAAGAAGTGAACGGAATAGCAAATGCGGAAGAACTTATTCAGCTGATAGACCAAAGAATGAAATTATAGTCTTTTAGAATTTAATTTTCCGAAGCTTGCATCATTTGGCTTATCGTGATTTTGGACACGAATTTGCACTAAATCGCTTTTGTAATAGTTACAATTTGAAATTTTAGTGCTTGAAAGCTTACGAGGATTCTTATTTTTTCGTTGCCTCAAAAAATTGAGAATTGATAGCGTCGATATATTGCAAGACCTCTTCCCGCCCTATTCTATTTGAGGATGAGGTTACAAAAAAGTTGGGTGCTTCTTCCCACATACTCGATAATAATTCTTCGATGTAATTGTTCACTTGACGTTCAATCACCTTAGGCTTAAGCTTATCGGCCTTCGTAAAGATGATACAAAACGGAATGGCGTGTTCTCCCAACCACTCCATAAATTCCATATCGATTTTTTGCGGGTCATGGCGAATGTCGATCAATACAAAAGGGCAAACGAGCTGTTCCCGTTTTACGAAATAGTCGGTAATATATTTTTGAAAGGTTTTTTTACTTTTTTTAGAAACCCGTGCATATCCATAACCGGGCAAATCGACCAAAAACCAGTTACCGTTTATCTTAAAATGGTTGATAAGTTGTGTCTTGCCTGGCCGCCCCGAAGTTTTTGCCAAGCTTTTTCGTTCGGTAAGCATATTGATCAACGAAGACTTACCTACATTAGATCGGCCGATAAAAGCATATTCAGGCAGGCGTTCGTTGGGGCATTTAGCCACATCGGTGTTACTGATTACGAAGTTCGCGGATTTTATTTTCATAGATCAAGTTGAAGGGACACAAAATTTTGTGTCCTTACTGTGCACCGTAAGTTCAAAAAAAGATTTAGAAGTGTAGTAATTTAGTTTTATGGGTGCTAATCACGGAAGCGTTTGATTTTAATCTTTTCTTATTGAAACTTGTATTTCAAATTTTGAACTTGGCACTTGATCTTGCGCTTGAACTTTAAAACCCTCTGACCTCCAACCAAGCATCCAAAATAGTATTAAACTCCTTAGGATGTTCCATCATAGGTGCGTGTCCACATTTTTCCATCCAAAACAAGTCGGAATCCGGTAGTAGTTCGTGGAATAAATTTGCCACATCTGGTGGGGTTACACCATCGTTTTCGCCCCATATAATACAAGTGGGCGTTTTCATTTTGGGCAGGTCGTCTGCCATATTGTGGCGTATCGCACTTTTGGCGATGGCAAGGGTCTTTACAATTCTGGTGCGGTCATTGACCGTATTGAATACTTCGTCTACAATTTCTTTAGTAGCAACGGCAGGGTCGTAGAATACGTCTTGCGCTTTCTTTTTAATGAACTCGTAATCGCCGCGCCGCGGATAACCATCTCCCATGGCACTTTCGTACAATCCCGAACTTCCGGTAATAATCAAGGCTTTAACCAATTTGGGGTACATTTTGGTATGTAAAAGACCAATATGGCCACCCAAGGAATTCCCCAATAAAATAACATCTTCTAAGCCTTTATGTTTTATGAAACCGGCAACGAATTTCGCGAATTGTTTCACGTTCGTTTTAAGCATCGGCATATCGTAGATCGGTAGCTCGGGCAGTAATATTTTATACCCTTTTTTAGGAAAATGATCGGTGACGCCATGAAAGTTACTAAGCCCACCCATAAGACCGTGTAAAATAATGATGGGGGTGCCTTCCCCTATCTCCAAGTACCTATATTTTCCTTCCGTTATAAGTTTATCCTTCATTTAAAATACTTCTGGTCATTGGCCAAATATAGGCATTTCCTAATTAGGTGTATATATAGCGTCTTAATACAGATGTGAATTGTTTTTGGCTTGTTTCTCAACAAAATCTGATGTTATCCAGTTTTTATTTAGAGCCTGTTTTAAAATATGTGATTAGAATTTTTATAGGAAGTTTTTAGTGCCATTTTAGTCAAAATTTTAATGAAGAATGGCGCAAAAAGGAGCATACCCGCCCTCCGAACGGGTAGTAAAAAATAGTCGAGATATTTCAAAACAGTCTCTTAGACTGGATTTTTTGGCGACTATATGTTGCAATATCATTCAACTTCAAAACTCGTAATGGCCGAGATGGGCATTCCAGAATTGGTAAAACCCTCCACAACAATTTCATAGGTACCCGTATTGTCGGAAGTAAAAAAAGTGAGGAGAGATTCATCTTCGTTTAGTTCGAAATCAGGCTTCCAAAGCAATTGATTTCTAAAATCTGGAATTCTAGAATAATCGGTATTCGACGGCTCTGTTTGCCCATAATTTTGGAAGTAATAGACTTTTTTTGAAAGGGGTGCGGGTATTTCATACTCCGTCGCGCCCTGTAGCGTAGATGCATTCCAAAAGTCGTTTTCCTTTGTTGAGATGTCAACGATGCCCTGATACTTATCAGTACCGATGTAATATTCACTTCTGCCGATACCTATTCGCTCAATTTTCTTGACATCGTAGTTAATAAGCTTATCCATATTTTGTACTAATACCCCATCTACCAAAACCAACGGGTTTTCATCCTTATCCATTAAGAATGTGTCATTGGTGCGAACCTGAAATCGATATTCTTTTTTAATTTTTCTTAACAAAACATCGGGCATGATTTCAACTACTGTTTCTTTAATACTAGGAAACCTGTTGTAATCGTCAAGAACATAGTTTTCGGCCAAGTTTTGATAGACGGGCAGGCTTTTATCAGTTGCTAGAAGGCTATCTTTTTTCTGTTCGAAGTAGGCGTTCTCTATTTGATTGTACATGCTCCTTTCCAATATAATCGGATTGATTGCGTCGGTTAGGTTCAGGTTTTCGAATTCTAGCGCCCCATAATCTACTTGAAGGTTTTTGTGCAATATAATTTCTGTTTCGTCACTTCCTAAATTTTGAAGTATTGCGTTATTGTTTCTAGTAGGTTCGTCAATCGAAAAAAAGAAAATTCCATTTTTGTTTGTATTCGTTAACCTCAGCACAGCCGGTTTTCCAGAAATGGAAAGTGCCACTTTTTCGCCGGGGATAGGATTACCTTCTTTAATTGACACTACTTGACCCGAAAACAATTCTCCCCTAAGTTCGGGCAGTAGAATGGTATCCTTGATTTTTAGCGTTGGCGATTTAGGTTTACGTACAATATCCGAAGCAAAAGTAGTCGCTGAAGTTCGGGTAGCTCGTATAAGTCCATACATTTTTCGAACCGAAACGGAATAATTTCCTTCTGAAATATCGTTTTCAGTTATTATTTTTACCAAAACTGGACTTCTTTTTTGGTATATGTTTTTTTGAAGCTCAATTTTAATAGATACTATTTCGTCGTTCGGTATTTTGGTTTTAATAGAACTGGTATCGACCATTTTCGACGAATTTATATTTTCGGTTACATCCGTCAGTAGTTCCTGAAAAGGATTCACGATAAACACATCTGAGATAAAATAGTGATCTCTTTCGCTATTGCCCATCCATTTGGTATAACCGATAAGTTTATAACTGCCCGTAGAAATAGTGGCTGGAATAAAAAAATCGCCTTGGCCGACACCATTTATGAACTGAATTTTATGTCTGAAAACCACTTTTTTATTCGCTCCGACCAGTTCTACATATCCTATCTTACTGACAGCACTTGGCGCGAGGTTCAATATATTCAGACAATACATTTTGTAATAGAGGTATTCACCTGCAACCAATAATTGGTCGTTATGATGTAGAAACACAGTTTCTTTCGGAATTTGCTCAAAAGCTTTCAGGTCATTTGAATCTTCTATTTGGTACTGCCCAATTATGGACAATGGCACCAAAATAATTGTCAGAAATATGGCGATTCGCTTTTTCATGTTTTTATTATTATTCTTCCCAAAATTCTGGCACGGTCGCACTTCCCAAAACGGTGCAGTCACCACATATTCTTGGTACTACAACATACCCTATTACCAATCCCAAACTCTCGCTGAGAATATCATCGACGTAACTCACACTTTTTGATGTTACGAAATCAAAAATATTCGGGGGGGTACCGTTCAATATCTCGATGCGCCCGCAGTCATCGGGAAACTGTGGTAATTCTTCATTAGCGTAAAAGTCGGAATAATTGAAAAACAAACGTTTTTGACTGACCGTGGAGACATCAAAAATGCCAACGACTTTTTCGTTGGTATCACCATCAGGAAAAATATTTCCGCTAATGAAACCTGGCTGGCTTTGTGAAAAAAGACTTTCAAGACCTGAAAAATCCTTTAATTTTTCATAAAATGCATGTATCTCGCTTGTTAGTACAAATTGTTTCACGAGTATACTGTACCTATGCGAAATGATATAATTTTCCCTATTCAAGAAACGAACTTCGAAACCCGAAACTCGATTCTCGCCAGAGCTTGTAGTCTCTGTCACTATAATACTTTTAGATTTCTCCGAAGCGTAACAAGTGCGCTCTTCGTTTTCACGATTTACCACCTCTACAGTCTCGAATTCAGGGGTGTTTACCGCTAGTTCGAAAGGATTCCAATTCGGCGCGATGATTTTATAGGTCTCTTCATATTCGTACCGGTAAAAATTTGAATTTCCTGTAGAATCGAAGCTATCTGCCTTGATGGTTACCCCATCAGTGCCCGTATCCGTTGTTGTTTTTTCGGCATATACTCTTTCTATTTGAGAAGTTTGAGGAAGTTCAACGGGCGCTGAACTGTAAGAATTGCCATTGGCCAGCATTATAGTTAGGGAATATGATTGGCCTTGGACGGCTGCAAAAGCCACAGTCGAAACATATTTTCCGGGTTCGGTTTCCTCGAAAACAAAAGAGCCGTTACCGCTGTCAAGAACACGAACGATCGCATTGCGTTCAATTTCGGGCGTTTCGATACTATCCGTTGATCTGCTCAAAAAGATTTCATGGTTCTTTAGCTCATTTGTAATCAGTGCTTGTACGACCAATAAGCTATCGGATTTTGGTATTTCAGGATTAAATTCTTCGGTACATCCCGTTAATAGCCCTACTAAAAATACAGCTAAAATGACAAAAAAAATATGAGGCCGAACGTGTCGTTTCATCTTTTTAAAATTTGAAATTGTAGGTTATCGTTGGAATGGGAATCGCAAAAATTGAACTTTGATACGCTTTTAACGCACCATCTTCGGTAACAAAAAACACAGAAAACGGATTATTTCTTCCCAATACATTGTAAACGGATACATTCCAAAAACTATGGGCGAATTTTTTGATTTTATGGTTTCCCTCGACATTGAAGCTGAGGTCTAGCCTATAGAAATCCGGAATTCGAAATTGGTTCCTATCGCTGTAGAGGGCATATTCAGCTCCGTTGAGACGGTATGCGCCTATAGGAAACGTTACCGGTCGGCCGGTTTGATACACGAAATTTGCCGAAAAACTAAACCGTTTGGTAAATTTATAATTGGTGACCAAACTGACATCATGGGGCTTATCGAAATTGGAAGGAAAGTAAGCACCCCCGTTAATTTGTTCTTCGGGAAATTCACTGGCCAATTGTATAAAAGACCTAGAATAGGTGTACCCCAGCCATCCATTAAGCTTTCCTTCGTTCTTTTTTAGAAGTAGTTCCACCCCGTAGGCTTTGCCTTCACCCTGTAATACTTCGGTTTCAATAGATTCATTTAATAATAATTGTGCACCCACCTTGTAATCTAAAATGTTATTTAACCTTTTGTAATACCCTTCTAGACTTAGTTCGTAGCGATTTTCGTCAAAATTTTTGAAGAAGCCTAGCGATACCTGGTTTGCGCGTTGGGGCTTGATATTGTTATCGGAAAGTTTCCAAGTATCTGTGGGAGAGACCGTAGTATTATTGGTCAGTGTATGAATATATTGAAAGGTATTGTTGTACGCTGCTTTAACGGAAAAAGTAGGTGCTAAAAAATAGCGTGCCGATACCCTTGCTTCCGGTCCGCCGTAGGTCTTAATAAATTCGTTGTTACCAAATTCTTTGATTTCTAATAAAGAAGCACTGTTTTTTGGAACCCCCTCTTCGTAAATCGGTTGAGATGACTTTCCAAGGGCGGCGTAGAACGAGTAGCGCAAGCCGATATCCACGGAAAACTTTTCGTTTATGGTATAGTTGTCGGAAACAAAAATAGCCGATTCCCAGCCTTTTTCATTTTGTATGTCCAATGGTCGGACTATAGAATTATCTCCCAAGGGATCCACGCGACCTGGCGCTACCAAGTATAATTTACTGGATAGGCCATAATTGATTTTATGCGATTTTTTATAAAGTTTAAAAAGCTTTAATTTAATTTCAGTTTCGTTGATACGATACCCGAGATTGAAATCATTTTCGCTATTTCCGTCAAATTCGATATTAAAACCATACTGACTGTTGGCCAGTAATAGGTTCATTGAATTACGTTCGTTGAGCTGACGGTTCCATTTAAGCGAAAAGAGCCGGTTACTATAGCTATATAAAGAGTCTGAAGTAATGCTAAAAGCATCTCGACTATAATAGCCAGTTGCCGAAATAGTGTTGTTCTCATCAATACGATGGTCATATTTACCGATAATGTCGTAAAAAGAGGCACTGCTATTTTTGAGTTCTGGGTCGTCGAGGGAATTTAAGATCCAATTCGAATACGTACTCCTACCGCCTACCAGCAGGCCTGATTTATCCTGTACGATAGGAATTTCCAGAGCGAGATTACTGGTTACGGGGCCAAAAGAAGCCTCTCCACCGAATTTTTTGGTCTGGGCATCCTTGGTCCTAATATCGAAGACTGACGAAACACGCCCGCCAAATTCTGCGGGAATACTTCCTTTATATATACTTACCGTGTTGGTGGTAAATGGATTTAATGCCGAGAAAATTCCAAAGAAATGAGAGGGATTATAGATAACCGCTTCATCTAACAAGATGAGGTTTTGGTCGGTTCGGCCACCGCGTACATTGTAACCTGCCGCCCCTTCGCCCGCATTGGTGATACCGGGCAAGGTTATTGCCGTTTTTAAAATATCTCGTTCCCCCAAAACGAGGGGTATCGTTTTAATTTCGGCAATATCCAACTCTACGACTCCCGTAATTACTTTTTCGATATTTTTTCTGAGATTTCCTTTGACCGTTACCTCATCCAATTGCTCGGCACTTTCTTGAAGATTGAAATTTAACTGGCCATCACTATACAGAATAACACGTTTTTCGACCGACGCTATGCCGATAGCTTGGGTTTGCAAAACGGTTGCGCCCGCGGCCAACGTAATTTCGTAGAAGCCCTCGGCATTAGTACTTACGCCAGAAGCGCCACCTTTAACCAAAATGGCTAGATTCTGTATTGGCTCTCCGGTGTCCAGATTCTTGGCGTAACCGGATAATACAAATTTGCTATCGGCAATATTTCTTTTTTCCTTCCCTATTCGAATCGTTTCTATCGTAGAAGGGGAACCTTGTTTTTCCTGAAGGTAAAAAGAGGGTTTTTCAGCAATAGTGCTACTATCGATAACCAGATTTTCGGACTTATCGGAATAAAAGCTCTTGGGCAGCTCATTGCGTATTCTGACATTTTGCGTCAGTATGATTTTGTCATTTACAATGTAAAAATTAATAACCGTGTTTGTGAAAATCACTTCAAGAAGGTCAGATATTTCGATATTTTGATATGCCCCGGAAACAAGTTCCTCATCAAGCCATTTTTCTACAAAGTAAAATTGGTAATCCGTAAGCACTTCTATTTGTTCCAATACTGCTATTTTTTTAGCGTCAGTGAAACTCAAACTTATTCTTTGGGTCTCCTGCGCCACTGCCGGCAATGAAATAGCGATTAGTAGTAAGAGGAACAATCTTCTCATTTGGGAAGGGCTTTTGATGTTCCTTCCGTTTGAAGGGAAAATAAAAAATCCAAAAGCCCTATAAGCTCTTCTTCAGTATTTTTAGCTTTTGGCCTATTTCTTATAAAGTCCATAATCTGGACTGCATTATCGGGAAAAAGCGACTTTAGATCGGAGCCTTTTTTTACAGGATAATAGTTGTCGTTCATGGCAAGTACATAGCCAAATGGTAGTACTTCGAATTCATAGAAAGTAAGTTTGCTGCCTAGATCTAACTTTAAAAGCCTGCGATGCTTTTTTAATAACGAAAATGTAGATTTTTCATATAAGAGCTCATAGAACCCTAGTGGGGTATGATTTTCATTTTTTGAAGTGTCAACCTGTATAAAACGATGCCCATTTATTTCAAAAGCCTTTACTTTTTCTTTGTAGAGTTGCAATATGCCACCACCGAGACGGTTGACAACCCGCATTAACAGTTCATCTTCATAGACATTGTATTTTAAGTCCAATCCGTAATGAGGGGTATTGCCGAATAGCACCGAGCCGGAACTAAAATCTGCATTTGGAAAAAATTTGGATTTTTTGCTTCTGGCCCTATGCTTTTCAAAATAGACAACACCATAATGTATGTCCGTATTTTCAGATCCAATGATGTCATCGAACCATTTGTAGTATGGGGCTGAATCTTCTGTCGTCTGTCCGATGAAATTAAAGGGTAAGAAAAATGCTATTATGTAAAAAACATATGCCAAACAGCTATGCTCTCTCTTTATAATAAGTAGCTGCCTTCTTGGTATTAGAAATTTAAGGTTAGAAAATAGCATGTATTTTTTCAATATTGAAACGCATAAGAAACCTTAGTAAATATAAATGAAAAGTGTTCTATACAAAGTACAATACTATTTATAGAATTTCGATAACCGTGACCGAGTTCAGGTGTACGACAAATTTCCATTTTAAATTTACACTTCCAGCCTTCCCCCCCAGCCCACTCCAGAGGGAGGGGGAGCCGATACATCAAATAAAATGGATCTTCCGTACTTCTCGAAAACGGTTCCCTCCCATCCGGGGAGGGTTAGGGAGGGGACTTTCTGAGGCAGTTATGTGATTAACTAAAAGGTTTAAGGAAATTTGTCGTACACCCCCGAGTTCTTGGTGGTAGCTGCTGAAAATTTTAATTCCCCAAAATGTTCAAGGATTTTTGAGAATTGCCAAAAACTAAATTTTAGGGAAGAATAGATGTTTAGGGCACAAAAGACCCACAACTTATCAACAAAGTGGTAATTTGTGGTAAAATGTGGTAATAAAATGTGTAATTTTGAGTTATAGTACTGAAAAACCACCAAATTCACGTGATCAATTTCATTGGAACATACGATTGTAAGGCCGATGCTAAAGGTAGGGTAATGTTACCAGTTGCCCTAAAAAATCAGATGTCCCCTATCTTGAATAATGGTTTTGTTCTTAAAAGATCAGTCTTTCAACCTTGTTTGGAACTGTATCCGATGGAAGAGTGGAATCTTCTAATGGAAAAGGTTAAAAAGAAAAATCGCTTTGTAAAAAAGAACGATGATTTTATAAGACGTTTTTCAGCAGGCTTAAAAGTCGTTGAGATCGACGGTACCGGTAGATTGTTGATTCCCAAAGATTTGGTGCAGATTGCCAACATATCTAAGGAGGTCGTTCTGAGTTCAGCCATTAACATCGTTGAAATATGGGACAAAGACAGCTACGAAAAAGTTTTGGAAGAAACGGCCGAAGATTTTGCCGCATTGGCCGAAGAGGTAATGGGCGGTGACGGAGATGACGATGGGACAGATGTATCATAATCCGGTATTGCTGCAAGAGTCGATAGATGGACTCGATATAAAGGAGAAAGGAATTTATGTGGATGTCACTTTTGGAGGTGGCGGACATTCCATTGAAATATTGAAACGCTTGGGTACGGAAGGCAAATTGCTTGCTTTTGATCAAGACGAAGATGCCCTTGACAATACAATAGACGATGGGCGGTTTACGCTGATCAACGAGAATTTTAGGTTCATAAAGCAGTTTTTGAAATTCTATGGCATTCGGAAAGTAGATGGGATTTTGGCCGATTTCGGTGTTTCCTCACATCAATTCGATACAGCCGAACGTGGATTTTCTACCCGCTTCGAAGCCGATCTCGATATGAGAATGAGCAAACGTAATATATTATCGGCCTATGAGGTAGTCAACAAATACAGCTATGACGATTTGCGAAAGGTACTCTTTCAGTACGGAGACCTACGAAGCGCAAACGCAATGGCAAAGACGATTATTGAGCAACGAGAGCAGGCTTCCGTAAAAACTACCGAGCAATTGAAAGAGGTGTTGCAGCAGTTTTTACCCAAGGGAAGGGAACATAAAGTGCTCGCTCAAATTTATCAGGCTATTCGCATTGAAGTAAACCAAGAGATAGCCGTAATCGAGGAGTTTCTGTTACAGACTCCCGATTTGTTGGATGATAGGGGAAGGCTAAGTGTGATAAGCTACCATTCTTTAGAAGACCGCCTCGTAAAACGTTTTATCAGGGCAGGCCAATTCGAAGGAGAACCTGAAAAGGATTTTTATGGAAACATAGACGTCCCATTTAAAAAAGTAGGGTCGTTGATCATACCATCGAAAGAAGAAGTATCAAAGAACAATCGCGCCCGTAGTGCCAAATTACGAATCGCGGAAAGGATTTGAAAAAAGAATGTAGAAAATAGAACAAAGAGAAAAGATGTAGGGACAGAAAATTTTCTTTCCAAATGTTGAAATAATTTAAAGTTGACGGCTCCTCCCATCAGACGAGGGGAGGTGGCTTCGAGCGAAGCGAAGAAAACGGAGGTGAAAGCCCGAGCCCAAGAATTAAACCCGAACCAATATTAAAAGATTCCCGCCTTCGCGGGAAAGACAAATAAAAAATATCATTGTGAAAACCGGATTACTCAACATACTAAAAGGAAAATTCTTGATCAGCGGCGATGCCCCCAAGCATTGGTTGTTTATCATTTTTGCCTCCTTTTTAGCAACGGTAATGATCGGTAGTTCGCATAGCGCCGATAGAAAGGTGCATCAGATAGCGGCCTTGAACGAAGAGGTTAAAGAGTTACGGAGTGAATTCGTCGATACACGTTCCGATGTGCAACAGCTGAAACTGGAATCGAACGTGATGCAGATTGTCGAAGAGAAAGATTTGTATCCTTCAGAAGTACCTCCCAAGCAAATTAAAGTTAAATCGAACAAAGAAGAATAGTGGCCGTTTCGGAAAAAAACATATTGACCCGATTATATATTGTTGCGGCATGTCTGTTTCTGTTCGCGGGCGCAGTATTGTTCAAATTGGTGAACATACAAATGGTGCAAGGCGAAAAGTATCAGGCCTTGGCGATGAAGCGTACCGAAAAGATGTTTACCATAGCTCCGAACCGTGGAAATCTGTACTCCGATGATGGTAGTTTATTGGCCACATCGGTATCTCGTTACACCATACGTTTTGATGCGGTCACCGTAAGCGATGCCAATTTTAAGGAGCATATCGTTCCGTTGGCCGATGCACTATCTAAAATGTTGGGCAAATCGTCTTCGCATTATCAGCAATTGCTCAGAAAGGCGAAAGTGAACAAAAACCGTTACGCACTTCTCGCCCGTAATTTGGATTATTCGGAATATATGGCGGTCAAAGATTTTCCGCTTTTCAATAAAGGCCCGTATAAAGGTGGATTGATCATTGAGCAGAAAACGGTTCGCGAACATCCTTTGGGTAAAATCGCAGAACGAAGTGTTGGTTATGAAAATGTTGATGAAAACGGATACTATTCCGGAGTAGGCTTGGAGAGGGCTTTTGGTCAATATCTAAGAGGAATCGAAGGAAAAAGGTTAAAGCAAAAAATCGCCAAAGGCCAATGGAAGCCTATCGGCTGGGAAAATATTGTAGAGCCTAAAGATGGCTATGACCTTGTGTCGACAATCGATATTAATATACAGGATATCGCCCACCATGCATTGTTGGGCCAACTGGAAAAATATAAGGCCGACCATGGCTGTGTTATTGTAATGGAGACCGAAACTGGGGAAGTCAAGGCCATTTCCAATCTGGGCAGAACCGCGGCCGGAAAATATTACGAACGTCTAAACTACGCTATCGGAGAATCGCACGAACCCGGTTCGACTTTTAAGTTGATGTCAATGATTGCGGTTCTAGAGGATAAGGTGAAGGATACTAGTGACATCATCGATACAAAAAACGGTTCTTGGAAAATCTACCGGCACCGCGTTAAAGATTCAAAACACGGTGGCTTTGGAAAGATATCTTTGGGAAAGGCCTTCGAGGTTTCTTCGAATACGGCATTTGCGCAAGTCGTTCATAACGGGTACAAAGAGAATCCTGAAAAATATGTGAACAGGCTTCGTGATATGGGTATCCATAAAGAATTGGGCTTGCCTATTAAGGGGGAAGGAATACCGGTTTTACGTAATCCGGGAGATAAAGGCTGGTCAGGACTTTCATTGGCTCAAATGGCCTACGGTTATGAAGTTTCAATGACTCCCTTACAGACATTGACCTTTTATAATGCCATTGCCAACGATGGCGAGATGGTAAAGCCAAGGCTTATCAAAGAAGTAAAGGAGTGGAACCAGACCATTCAAAAATTTGACAAAGAGGTAATTCATGCATCCATCTGTTCGAGGGAGACTGCTTTGCAAGTGCAAAACCTGTTAAAAAATATTGTCGAAAAAGAGCATGGTACGGGACATAAGCTTTATTCCCCGAATTTCTCGATGGCCGGTAAAACGGGCACTGCGCAGAAAAACTATGTTTCGAAAGATCCTGATAAGCTAAAATATATTTCTACGTTCGCCGGTTATTTTCCAGCGGATAAGCCAAAGTACTCCTGCATCGTAGTCATTCATGAACCCGACAAAAGTGTGGGGTATTACGGGGCCGATGTTTCAGGGCCTGTATTTAAATCTATCGCGCAAAAAGTGTATGCGACTTCGCCTTTGATCGATGAAGTGGATATGAATACGGTGGAAGATGAAAAATTGGAGAACTCCTATCAGAAATACTATGCCGAAGCGCAAAAAAAATACAATAAAGTCCCTGATGTAAAGGGTATGAGCGGTATGGATGCTATTTCCATTTTGGAAAATCTTGGCCTTCAAGTAGAGGTAAAAGGAAACGGAAAAGTTAAAAAACAATCCATTAACCAAGGTACGGATATCAAAAAAGCAAAAAAAATAACCCTCGAACTCTCGTGAAGCTGTTAAAAGACATATTGTACGGAGTAGGCATTACGGCTGTAAACGGTTCGACCGATATTATGGTGAACGCCATCTGCTTTGACTCGCGAAAAGTGCGTATGGATGATGTCTTCGTGGCCATAAAAGGCACGTTGACCGATGGGCATCTCTATATTCAAAAGGCTGTCGATTTAGGGGCCAAAGCCATTGTTTGTGAAAAACTACCTATGCAGATCATAAACGGTGTCACCTATGTTGAGGTCAAAGATGGTAATACTGCTTTAGCGGTGATGGCTTCGAACTTTTTCGACAATCCCTCCAAGAACCTGAAATTAGTCGGTGTTACCGGTACCAATGGTAAAACGACCATAAGTAGCCTATTATATCAACTGTTTAAAAAAGCCGGGTTTAAAGTAGGGTTATTGTCCACCATCAAAATTATGGTCGATAATAAGGTATACCCCACAAGCCATACTACGCCCGATGCCCTGACGATAAACGAGCACCTTTATTTGATGAACGAGGCCGGGGTCGAGTTCTGTTTTATGGAAGTCAGTTCACATGGTATTCACCAGAAAAGAACCAAAGGGCTGGTATTTGAGGGAGCAATTTTTACAAACCTTTCGCACGACCACCTCGACTATCACAAAACTTTTGCAGAGTATCGGGACACTAAAAAAATACTATTCGACGAACTGCCCAAAAAGGCATTTGCCTTGACCAACATCGATGACAAGAACGGTTCGGTCATGTTACAGAATACCAAGGCAAGAAAATATACATATGCGCTAAAGACTTTTGCCGATTACCGCGCGCAAGTTTTGGAGAATCAATTTAGCGGACAATTATTGAAGATCAATGATTTTGAACTTTGGTCTAAACTGATCGGTCATTTTAATGCCTATAATATGTTGGCAATTTATGCTACGGCTGATTTATTAGGTCTTGAAACTTTAGAAACTTTACGCCTGTTGAGCGAGCTCGACAATGTCGACGGGCGTTTTCAATATTACATATCGAATAAAAAAATTACGGCCATTGTCGATTATGCCCATACTCCGGATGCGCTAAAAAACGTGTTGGAAACAATCAGCACGTTGAGAACTGGAAATGAAAACGTCATCACCGTTGTGGGGTGTGGTGGCGATAGAGACAGCTCTAAGCGTCCGGTTATGGGTCATATCGCCTCAGAAATGAGTAACAAGGCAATTTTCACTTCTGACAATCCACGTAGTGAATCCCCGAGCTCTATTATAGAAGCTATGGAGGCCGGAGTGGAGCCTCAAAACATCAAGAAAATCCTGTCTATAGAGAATCGCGAACAGGCCATTAAAACCGCCTGCCAATTGGCCGATGCAGATGATATCATACTCATTGCCGGCAAAGGCCACGAGACCTATCAAGAGACCAATGGAAACCGAATCGATTTTGATGATTTTAAGATTGTTAGGGAGTTGTTGGAGAGTTTGAATAAATAAAAAAGAAACGAGAGTCTAGAATCTAGACTCTAGACATCTAAGTTCGAAAATAGAAATCGACCTAGAAACCTAAGAGTTATGTTATACTACCTATTCGATTACTTGGAAAAACAATACCAATTGCCCGGCGCGAGCTTGTTTCAGTTCATGACTTTCCGTGCGGCAATGGCTATTCTATTTTCATTGCTTATCGCTACGGTATACGGTAAACGTGTGATTCTTTTTCTACAGAAACAACAAATCGGTGAAAGCATTCGTGATTTAGGTTTGGAAGGCCAAAAACAGAAAGCTGGTACACCGACCATGGGCGGCCTGATTATCATTATGTCTACATTGATTCCGGTATTATTGTTCGCAAAATTGGAAAACATCTACATCCTATTACTCATAGTTACTACGCTTTGGATGGGCCTTATCGGCTTTGCCGATGACTATATCAAAGTTTTCAAAAAAAATAAGCAAGGTCTGAAGGGCCGATTTAAAGTACTAGGTCAAGTGGTGTTGGGTCTTGCGGTCGGTGCAACGCTGTACTTTCATCCTGGGGTCACTATGAAAGATGATAATAGCAGCAGGATAACCCAACAATTTAAGGTGCAAGATGTAGAGGGTCTTGAAATAAAATCGACGCGGACTACCATTCCCTTTGTAAAGAACAATGAGCTTGACTACGGTGATATTATAGCCTGGGCAGGTGAGGGAGCCAGAGATTATGCATGGCTGATTTTTATTCCCATTGTGATATTGATCGTAACCGCCGTATCGAACGGGGCAAACTTGACAGATGGAATCGATGGTCTCGCAGCAGGTACATCTGCAATCATCGTATTCACGCTCGGTGTCTTCGCATGGGTTTCCGGTAATGTTATTTTTTCCGATTATTTAGATATAATGTTTATCCCGAATTCTGGTGAGGTGGTCGTATTCGTGACGGCCTTTGTTGGGGCCTTGGTTGGTTTTCTATGGTACAATGCCTTTCCAGCGCAAGTTTTTATGGGCGACACGGGTAGTTTGACCATTGGGGGTATCATCGCCGTAATTGCCATTATCGTAAGAAAAGAATTGCTGATTCCCCTACTCTGCGGAATATTTTTCGCGGAGATGCTCTCGGTGATTTTTCAAGTCAGCTACTTTAAATATACCAGAAGAAAATTCGGGGAGGGAAAACGCATTTTCCTGATGTCTCCTGTACACCACCACTATCAAAAGAAAGGATATCACGAGAGTAAAATCGTTACCCGATTTTTAATTGTGGGCATTCTATTGGCCATTCTTACGATAGTGACATTGAAGATAAGATAAAAAAGAGGCCCATCCCTGGCCCGTGCATTCCTCTTGCATGCGCTCGTCGGATGCATGAAGGAAGGGGTAGCTATGAAAGGTAGAAAAAAGCATAAGAGTAAAAACATCCCCCCCAAGGGGGGACCGAGGGGGGCCGGCACTCTCTTGGTAATCTTGGGAGGAGGTGAAAGCGGTGTAGGTACGGCCATTTTAGGAAAGCAAAAAGGATATGAAGTTTTTGTATCCGACAACGGAAAAATTAAAGAGAAATATATAAACGTTCTTGAACATTTTGATATTGATTGGGAAGCTGAAGGGCATACGGAAGAAAAAATCCTGAATGCCGATTTGGTGATGAAGAGTCCAGGTATACCTGATACGGTTCCTTTGGTGAAAGCGATTCTGGCGAAGGGCATTCCGGTGATTTCAGAAATCGAGTTTGCATCGAGCTACACCGACGCCATACTGATCGGAATTACGGGCAGTAACGGCAAGACCACCACTACAATGCTTACGCACCATCTTTTAAAAGAAGGTGGCTTGCATGTGGGTATGGCCGGCAATATTGGTGATAGTTATGCAAAGATGGTTGCAGAAAACGAGTATGATTTCTACGTATTGGAAATCAGTAGTTTTCAGTTGGACGGTATAACGGATTTCAAACCGCACATCGCGATACTGACAAATATTACTCCGGATCATCTAGATCGCTATGAGTACAAATTCGAAAACTATATCGCATCCAAATTCCGAATTGCCGAGAACCAGACCGAAGAAGACTTTTTAATATATGATGCCGATGACCCGGTAATCGTAGATTGGCTTAAGAAGCATCCTATCAAATCAAAACTCCTTCCTTTTTCCATCGAAAAAGAATTGAAAGAAGGAGCATATATCAAAAACGAAGAAATCATAATAAACATAACTAACGAGACATTAAAAATGACGACAGACGCCCTAGCACTAGAAGGAAAACACAATTTAAAGAATTCAATGGCCGCAATGACCGTCGCGAAACTGGTAAGCATTCGCAAAGAATCGATTCGTGAGAGCATTACCGCTTTTCAGGGTGTACCACATCGGTTGGAAAAGGTACTGAAAATACACCATGTGCAATACATCAATGACTCAAAGGCTACCAATGTCAATTCGGTATTTTATGCCCTAGACAGTATAAAAACTCCCATTGTATGGATCGTCGGTGGGCAGGATAAGGGCAACGATTATAAAGAACTGATGCCGTTGGTACGTGAAAAAGTAAAAGCAATAGTTTGTCTCGGCCTTGATAATGAAAAAATTAAAGATGTCTTTGGCAATGTAGTCGATTTGATGGTAGAAACCTTTGCTATGGAAGAGGCCGTAAAGGTTGCCTACAAAATTGCCGAAAGGGGCGATACGGTTTTACTATCACCTGCATGTGCAAGTTTCGACCTTTTTGAAAGCTATGGGGATAGGGGAGATCAATTTAAGAATGCGATTAAGAGCTTGTAAAAGTAGGCAGTAGCAGTTGGCTGTAAACAATAATTAGTAATAAATAATTTTAATAATATTTCTTGAAAGATTTATTCCAAAATATAAAAGGAGATAAGGCCATTTGGGCGGTAGTAGCACTTTTGGGTCTATTCTCTTTTTTGCCCGTTTACAGTGCCAGTAGCAACTTGGTATATGTGGTCGGCAATGGCACGACCTTCGGTCATCTGCTGAAACATGCCGTGCTTCTGATCTTGGGTTTTGGTATTATCTATGGAATACATAATATACGTACACATTTCTTTAAAGGGCTGTCGTTAATTGCTTTGCCCATTGTGTTGGTTCTATTGGCTTTTACGTTAGCACAAGGCACCACTATCGATGGTGCCAATGCGAGTCGCTGGATCAGTATTCCGTTAGTTGGTGGTTTTCAACCTTCCAATTTGGCTGCAGTCGTTTTGATGATTTATGTCGCTCGGTACCTTTCTAAGATTAAGGAAAAAAAGGTCACGTTCAAAGAAAGCATCGTACCGTTATGGCTACCTGTTTTCTTGGTTGTTGTTCTGATTTTACCTGCCAACTTTTCCACGGCGGCAATCATTTTTTCGATGGTTTTATTGTTGTGCTTTTTAGGGGGATATCCCATAAAGTATTTGTTGGGCATCGTTGGTACGGGAGTTTTGTGCCTCACACTCTTTGTGCTGACAGCCAAAGCCGTTCCAGATTTGTTTCCCAATCGTGTCGATACTTGGATGAGCAGGATAGAGAGTTTCGCAAATCCTGAGGATACGGAGGCCGACTACCAAATCGAAAGGGCTAAAATCGCTATTGCCACAGGAGGGATTATGGGCAAAGGTGCTGGAAAGAGCATTCAAAAGAATTTTCTTCCGCAGAGTTCCTCGGATTTTATATATGCGATAATTGTTGAGGAATATGGTCTGATCGGTGGTTTTGCATTGATGTTCTTTTACTTGTTCCTGTTATTCCGCATAACTGTGGTCGCGAACGGAAACACTACGCTATTCGGAAAGCTTTTGGTTTTAGGCGTGGGTCTTCCAATAATTTTTCAGGCCGTGATAAATATGGCCGTAGCCGTTGAATTATTCCCCGTAACGGGACAAAACCTGCCCTTGGTCAGTAGAGGTGGAACCAGTAGCTGGATGACCTGTCTCGCCATTGGCATTATTCTAGGTGCGAGCAATAAAGATAATGCCGTAGAAACCAAAGGAACTAAAATAGATGATAGTAACCCCTTAGAGGTATTAAGTGGGCAACTATAAGTATATACTCTCTGGTGGAGGTACGGGCGGTCATATTTATCCCGCCATTGCCATAGCGAACGAACTGAAAAGGCGGCATCCGGATGCTGAATTTTTGTTCGTAGGTGCCGAAGATCGCATGGAGATGGAAAAAGTGCCCCAAGCCGGGTACGATATTGAAGGGTTGTGGATTACCGGGCTACAAAGGAAACTGACCCTCAAAAATTTGATGTTTCCCTTTAAACTAATAAGCAGTTTGTTAAAAGCAGGAAAAATAGCGAAAAGATTTAAACCCGATGTGGTCATAGGGACGGGAGGCTTCGCTAGTGGACCCATGTTGCGCGTGGCATCTGGCCGGGGTATTCCCTGTGTGCTGCAAGAACAAAATTCTTATGCAGGTATCACCAACAAACTATTAAAAGACAAGGTCGCCAAAATCTGTGTGGCCTATGACGGTATGGAAAAGTTTTTCCCTGCGGATAAGATCATAAAAACCGGAAATCCTGTAAGAGGAGATTTGGTAGCAATGAATACAACTAAGTCCGAGGCCCTCGATTACTTCAAGTTGGATGCCCACACATCTACCTTGTTGATTTTAGGGGGCAGCCTCGGCGCAAGACGCATCAATCAATTGGTGGCTCAAAATCTTGATTTTTTCAAAAGTTTGGGTGTGCAATTGATTTGGCAATGCGGCAAATTATATATCGACGAGTATAAAAAATACAATTCCGACACGGTGAAAGTTCTAGATTTCTTAAACCGAATGGATTATGCGTATACCGCCGCAGACATTATAATCTCAAGGGCAGGTGCAGGTTCAGTTTCAGAATTGTGTATCGTAGGTAAACCCACGGTATTTATTCCGTCACCAAATGTGGCCGAAGACCATCAGACCAAAAATGCCCAAGCCTTGGTCGATGAGAATGCCGCCATAATGTTAAGGGAAACCGAACTCGATAAACAGTTCGAAAAGACATTTTCGAAACTATATCAAAACAAAGAAGAACAAGAGCATTTAGGGGCCAACATCAAGAAATTGGCATTGCCCGACGCTACGAAGCACATTGTAGATGAGATTGAGAAATTAGTAAAAGGTAATTAGTAAACAGTTGTTTGTGATGTATCAATTTGAAAATGGAATAATTTGAAAATTAAGCGATTCATAAACTTTTGAACTTGACACTTGAATTTTAGCATGAATTTAAAAACAATAAATAACGTCTATTTCATAGGTATCGGAGGCATCGGCATGTCTGCCCTTGCGCGTTATTTTAAGTTTATTGGTAAAAACGTGGCAGGTTACGATAAGACAGAAACACCTTTAACACGAGATTTGGCCGAATTGGGTATTACTATTCATTATGAAGATGCTGTTGACGCCATTTCCGAAACCTATCGTGATGCCGTTAATACTTTAATTGTATACACGCCAGCGGTTCCGGCAGAACATTTAGAATATCAGTACTTTCTGAATCGCGATTTTAAAATAAAAAAACGTTCCGAGGTTCTAGGCCTTATAACTAAAGACACGTTTTGTTTTGCCGTTGCAGGAACCCATGGCAAGACCACTACATCAAGTATACTAGCCCATTTGCTGAAAGAAACGGGCACTCCGTTTACCGCATTTTTAGGGGGTATTTCAGAAGACTTCAATAGTAATTTTGTTTTTGAAGGCACTGATTATTCCGTTGTAGAAGCAGATGAATTTGATCGTTCGTTTTTGAGATTGTTTCCTGATGTGGCCTGCGTGACTTCTATGGATGCCGACCATTTAGATATTTATGGAGATGAAAACGAACTTAAGAAGTCGTTTATCGACTTCACCAACAAAATTAAACCAGGTGGTAAACTATTCGTTCGTAAGGGCTTGCCGCTTGAGGGCATTACCTATGGTATCGATGATGGTTCGGATTACTGCATTAAGAACCTTAAAATAGAACATGGCACCTACATTTTTGATGTGCTGACCCCCGAAGCTACCCTATCGGGGGTCAAATTCAACAAACCTGGAAGGCATAACCTGCTCAACGGGTTAGTTGCTTTTGCCATGGCGAAACGAACTGGAGCCCCAGCTGTAGAATTGGCCAAAGCATTGGAAACTTTTAAAGGGGTACAGCGAAGGTTTTCCTATAAGATAAAAAGAGATGACTTTATTTATATCGATGACTATGCCCATCATCCCACAGAAATAAATGCGGTATTTCAGGCGATTTCAGAAATGCATCCAAATAAAAAGACCTTAGTTATTTTTCAGCCCCATCTCTTTTCAAGAACCAAAGATTTTGCGGATGATTTTGCCAAGAGCCTATCCCAATTCGATAGTATTCTGTTATTGGACATCTATCCCGCCCGGGAAAAACCGATTGAAGGAATAACCTCTGAATGGTTAATGGGGAAAATGAAAAATCCCAATAAAAAATTAATTCAAAAAACAAATCTAACCCAAGAAATTAAACAACAAAATCCGGAAGTATTGGTCACCATGGGAGCAGGCGATATCGGATTGGAAGTTACCAGGATTAAAAATGAACTCGAACATGCGTATTAATTACAATTACATAAAACTATTTTCCCTTTTACTGATAATATCGGGACTTTACGCTTTTTCGAACCACAGAAACCAGCGAAAAACAGTCAACGGAATCGGTATCGAATTCGTCGGTGATCAAAATTTATACGTCACCCAAGCAACGGTTAATAAATTGTTAATACAAAAATTCGGTAGACTTGAAAATGTGCCCAAAGAAAAATTAGCTTTGAATACTATTGAGAAAGCCATTGAGGCCAACGAAATGGTAAAAAGTGCACAAGTTTATCTCACCGTAAACGGAAAATTGGCGTCGAAGGTCATTCAACGCAAACCAATCGGACGTATAGAAGGGGCTTCAAAGTTTTACCTTGATGATGATGGAAAACGTATGCTATTGTCAATGAGCCACTCCGCGCGCGTGCCCATAATTACGGGGGAGATAACAGGTGAAAGTTTAGACGATGTCTATGAAATTTTGAACTATATCAACAAAGATGATTTTCTACGGAAAAATATCATTGGCATTCATGTCGCGGAAGCGAAAAAATACCAGTTGCGATTTCGAACCGAGCAGTTCGTAGTAAATCTGGGAGGTGTCGATAATCTTAAAGAAAAGTTCAACAATTTCAAGGCGTTTTATGCCAAGTCGAACAAAGACAAGACCTTGGACAGTTTTGATATCGTAAGTCTGGAGTTTAACAATCAAGTAGTGTGCACTAAAATTTAAGTTATGGAAGTAGGTAATTATTCGGTAGGATTGGACATTGGAACCACAAAGATCGTTGCGATCATTGGGAAGAAGAACGAGTACGGCAAAATTGAGGTTTTGGGTATCGGTAAATCGAAAAGTTTAGGGGTGCACCGTGGGGTCGTAAATAATATTACCCAGACGATACAATCGATACAGCAGGCCGTTGAAGGTGCCGAAGCCAATTCAGGACATAAAATCGGTTCGGTAGTTGTAGGTATCGCGGGGCAACACATTCGTAGCCTGCACCATAGCGATTACATTACGCGGGCAGATTCTGAAGAGGTTATCAACGATGAGGATTTAGACAAACTTTGTAGTCAAGTTTATAAGTTGGTCATGCTTCCGGGCGAAGAGATTATACATGTACTTCCACAAGAATATAAAGTCGATGGGCAAGCCGAGGTAAAAGAACCGATTGGAATGTATGGAGGTCGGTTGGAAGCCAATTTTCATGTAGTGGTCGGTCAGGTATCCTCTATAAAAAATGTCGGTAGATGCATTAAAAGTGCCGGTCTCGATTTGGGTAACATCACCCTAGAGCCACTGGCCTCGTCTGATGCAGTCTTGAGCAAAGAAGAAAAAGAAGCCGGTGTTGCATTGATCGATATAGGAGGTGGCACAACGGATCTTGCGATTTTTAAAGACGGTATTATTCGTCATACAGCAGTAATTCCTTTTGGAGGTGGCGTAATCACCGAAGATATTAAAGAAGGATGTTCGATTATCGAGAAGCAGGCCGAGCTGCTCAAAATAAAATTCGGTTCTGCATGGCCCGGAGAGAATAAGGATAATGAGATTGTTTCCATTCCCGGATTGCGCGGAAGGGAACCCAAAGAGATTACCCTTAAAAATCTTTCAAAAATCATACATGCCCGAGTGGTCGAAATCATCGAACAAGTCTACACCGAAATCAAGAACTATGGGCACGATGAGCAGAAAAAGAAATTAATTGCGGGCATTGTTTTAACGGGCGGTGGTAGCCAATTGAAACATTTGAAACAGTTGGTGGAATATATAACGGGTATGGATACACGAATAGGATACCCCAACGAGCATTTAGCCGGAGATTCGGATGCCGAGATTGCGAGTCCGTTGTATGCGACCGCCGTCGGATTATTAATGAATGCGGTCACCAACGAGGGAAAGCTTAAAACGGCCGATGACGAAACTGAAAACGAGGAAGGTGAATTGGTAATGGCCGGCCATGACGAAGAAGAACTTCTCGGAAAATCAAGACAAAAAAAAGAACGAAAATCAGTATTTGACGTATGGTCAGAAAAATTGAAAGACTTTTTGGACAACGCCGAATAAAAGAACCGAGACAATAGAACATAGAGAATAGAAAAAAGACAAGATAGCAGTGTAGGAATTAAGCGCATTTATCCTATAAAGCCAATAATCTGTTAATCCTGTCAAAGACAAAAATAAAATAAGCATTAACCAGTAATTAAAAAGTACTATGAGTAACAACACGGAATTTGATGGAATAGCCTTTGACCTTCCAAAGAACCAAAGTAATGTAATAAAGGTGATCGGAGTAGGCGGCGGCGGTAGCAATGCCATCAACCACATGTTTCAATCGGGCATCAACGGTGTCGATTTTGTAATCTGCAACACCGATTCGCAGGCGCTGAACAATAGTCCCGTGCCCATTAAAATACAGTTGGGTGTTTCTTTGACCGAGGGGTTGGGTGCTGGTGCCAATCCTGAAGTAGGCGAGCAGGCCGCGCTAGAGAGCATGGAAGAAATCAAGCAGATGTTGGCGACCACAACAAAAATGATATTCATTACCGCAGGTATGGGCGGAGGAACGGGTACTGGTGCCGCTCCAGTTATAGCCAGACAAGCGAAGGAATTGGACGTGCTTACCGTGGGCATCGTTACCATGCCCTTTGAGTTTGAAGGCAAGATGCGTTGCGAGCAGGCAAGAATCGGTATCGAAAAACTTCGTGCAAATGTAGATTCGCTGATTGTTATCAATAATAACAAGTTGAGAGAAGTGTATGGCAACCTAGGTTTTAAAGCAGGTTTCTCAAAGGCCGACGAAGTTTTAGCAACGGCAGCAAAGGGAATAGCCGAGGTCATCACCCACCATTACACCCAGAACATTGACCTTCGTGATGCCAAAACCGTACTTTCGAACAGTGGTACCGCTATTATGGGTTCAGCCATTTCAACCGGTTCGGGGCGCGCTAACGAAGCGATTATGAAAGCGTTGGATTCGCCATTGTTGAACGATAATAAAATATCAGGTGCTAAAAATGTACTGTTGCTCATTGTTTCCGGTTCTCAGGAAATCACTATAGATGAAATCGGTGAGATCAACGATCATATTCAAGTAGAAGCAGGCCATGGAGCGAACATTATTATGGGTGTTGGCGAGGATGAAGACTTGGGCGAGGCCATAGCCGTAACGGTAATCGCCACGGGTTTTAACATCGACCAACAAGATGAAATCGTTAATACAGAGACAAAAAAAATTATTCATACGTTAATGGATGAACAAAAGGCTCAACACGACCTTACATCAAGAAATATTGTGCACCATTTGGTAGAGGAAAAGAAAGTTTCCGAACCTGTGATCAAGTATAAGTTGGTGGAAGATGAGGTTGAAGAACTGGGCATGGACCTGATTGAAACCACCAACTATATCAAGAACTTTAATGTGTTTTATGAGGAAGTGATCGAAAAAGTTGCAACGGAGAACGATATTCTTGATGACGATTTTGTAATCATCGATACCCAGGAAGCTTTAAACAATATTGAAGTAATAGACCCGGTAACCGTTGAATTCGATAGACTGAAAGAAGAACAAATAGCTATGAGTTTCGATATGCCTTTGGCCAAAAAGGATGATGTCGACGAAGAGAAACAAGAAAATGTGATCGCCTTTAGTTTAGATGACGATTTTAAGGATATCGAGGTAAAAAATCCAGTTGAGGTTATTCCGGTTTTGGAATATAACAAGCGAGGTGAGACCCGTTACAGCTTAGACGATTACATGGAATCCGAGAAAAATTTGGGCGCAGCAAAAGCAGAGGATAAGGAAGTTGTCGAAGAAGAGATGCTGATTGAAAAAAAGTCGGTAAAGCAAACTGAAGAAGTGCCGCAGACACCATTAGCTACCATAGATCCCATGCACAGCCCCATCGATGAACTTTTAAAAGAAAGAGCGGATGAACGTAGAAGAAAATTAAAGGATTTTAATTACAAGTTTCAGAACAGCGTAAGCAGTATCGACGAAATCGAAAAAGAACCAGCATATAAAAGACAGGGTATCGATTTAAGTAATAGCCGTAATGATGATGCAAAGGTTTCTAGAACCACGCTAGGTGCAGATAGTAACGATGAAATTCAGCTACGTTCGAACAATTCCTTTTTGCACGATAACGTAGATTAAAGGTATTAGCGTAAACTTAACTAACTCAAGCTTAAACCCGAAAATAACATAATTTTTTCGGGTTTATTTTTTATCTTCGCAATCCGAAAAAGATAGGGAAATGGGTTTACAGCAAAAGGTAATGGAGCAAATGAAAACAGCAATGAAAGCAAAAGATGCTGTTGCGCTGGAATCACTGCGTGCCATAAAATCCGCATTGCTTTTAGCGCGGACCAGTGGATCGGATGCTGAAATGACTGAGGATGATGAGGTTAAATTGGTACAGAAACTTGTAAAGCAGCGCAAAGACAGTGCCGCTATTTTTCAGGAACAAGGCAGAGATGACCTTGCCGAGCCTGAATTGGCACAAATCGCAATTATCGAACAGTTTTTGCCCGAGCAACTTACCGAAGAAGAGATAGAAAAAGTTGTCGTGCAGAAAATAGGGGCTATTGGAGCATCGGGAATGAAAGATATGGGAAAAGTGATGGGTATGGTCTCTAAAGAAATAGGCGGGCAGGCAGATGGAAAGACAATTTCGAATATTGTAAAAAGTAAATTGATGTAAAGTAGTATACAGTTGGCAGTAGCAGTAAGCAGTAATTATTTTTGAGACTGCTTACTGCTACTGCCAACTGAAAACTTAATAAACGGCCGCGTGGCGCAACTGAATAGCGCATCAGATTTCGGCTCTGAGGGTTGGGGGTTTGAATCCCTCCGCGGTCACTAAGGGTCTTGCTTTTGCAAGACCTTTTTTAATATACACAAATTATGTTCTACGCCTTTAATTGAAATCTTTGATAACTAAACCACTTTTGTTGGCAAGTCTTTCCTTTAATCCATTATACTCATTGGCGCGCTCTAGAAGTTCTCTCTTCATCTGATCATCTTCAACATTACTTACTTCATTTGCAATATCGTGTATCAACTCACCTATCAATTTTAATCTCATCGAGGTTATCGTTTGAAAAGTTCGCAAAACAGCATCGCTCATTTTTAATTTGACATATATTTCTCTTCTCTCCCAATCATGCAGTTCATACTTATTCTCCGTCATGTCTAAATGCACTATTAGCTCTGAAATTTTATGTGGTATCGAGGTTATCCATGACTTGAATTCAAAAGAATCATCATTCATAAGTTTTTCGATCAATAGTCCATATACCTCTTTAAAGTTTTCATTCGCAAATTCAATTTCATCATCTTGAAGGTCTAGGAATATTTTTTCAGCCAGCTTCCTTTCAACTTCTTTATGAACTTCCACCAAGTCATTTTTCTCATCTTTTTCATAAAAAACTTCATCAAAAAGCTTCTTTTCCATTCCGAACTGTAAAAGAATTTTTAGAATTTCTTCTTCGTGAAAATTATCTATATTGACCTTTTCACGGGCGACTTCGCTCTTGACAACATCAAAGGCCTTCTGCTCTTGCCGTTCTTTTTTTGAGGCATCGGCCAAATCTTTTTTACCTATCTGTGCCAGGGTACTGAACAAAACCCCTTCGGATACGTTCATAATATTGGCACACTCCTGAACATAGATTTCCCGCTTTATGGCATCGGGAATTTTAGAAATACTGTTTACGATATCGCGAACGGTATCGGCCCTTTTAATAGGGTCATTGGCAGCCTCTTCAGCTAATAGGTTGGCCTTGAATTGAATAAAGTCTTTACTGTTTTCCTTGAGATAATTCTGTACATCTTCGAGTTCGTTATTTTTTGAAAAACTATCGGGATCTTCCCCTTCGGGAAAGGTGCAGATCTTAACGTTCATACCCTGTTCCAAAATCAAATCGATACCGCGTAGGGAAGCACGCAGACCGGCCGCATCACCATCGAACAGCACCGTTATGTTTTTGGTGAGCCGATTGATTAACCGTATCTGTTCGGGCGTCAATGCCGTACCACTAGAAGAAACCACGTTATGAATACCGCGCTGATAAAATTGGATCACATCGGTATAACCCTCTACCAAATAGCAATTATCTTCTTTTGCGATGGCCTGCTTGGCAAAATAAATTCCATAAAGCACCTTGCTCTTGTGGTAAATATCACTTTCTGGGGAATTCAGGTATTTAGCTGCCTTCTTATCGTTGGTCAAAATACGCCCTCCGAAACCCAATACGCGACCGCTCATAGAGTGAATGGGAAACATCACCCGCCCTTTAAACCTATCGAATTTTTTTGGATTGTTCGGGTTCTGACTATCTTCCTTAACGATGGTCAGTCCTGTTTTTTCAAGGTAGTTTAACTGATAGCCTTTGTCTAAGGCCGCGAGGGTAAATCCGTCCCATTGGTCTAGACAGTAACCGAGACTGAACTTTTTTATGGTTTCTTCGGTAAAACCGCGTTCCTTAAAATAGCTTAATCCGATGGCCTTGCCCAGTTCGGTATTCCATAACATTTCTGTGAAATGCCTCTGGGCAAACTCGGAAACCAGATACATACTTTCTCGCTCATTGGCCTCTTGTTTCTGCTCATCCGTGCGTTCGGTCTCCTCGACTTCGATGTTGTACTTTTTGGCCAAATATTTTATAGCCTCCGGGTAGGTGAAGTGCTCATGCTCCATCAGAAAAGCTACAACGTTGCCCCCTTTTCCGCTACTGAAATCCTTCCAAATCTGTTTTACGGGCGATACCATAAAACTCGGCGTACGCTCATCGCTAAACGGACTGAGCCCCTTAAAATTAGATCCTGATTTTTTCAACTGTACAAAATCACCAATTACCTCCTCTAAACGGGCGGTCTCATATACTTGGTCTATGGTCGACTTTGATATCAATTTTAGAATAACTTAAAGAGGATTAACAATATCGTAAAAATACGCCAATAGAAATAATACGAACGATTAAAACTGACACCCCCCTTTTTCAGGGAGTCAAATTTCACTGGCCACAGGGTATTATCGAGCGACCTTTCAACGCAACTTTGTACCATAGAAAACAACGAATCAATTATTAACAGATGCTGAATCTAGTTCAGCATAAAAAACAAAAATTATGATCTGGGGAATTACACTAATCTTATTGAGCATCATTGCAGTACCTTCTTTAATCTTATCGAAAAAACCGAACGCCAAAGAACTTCTTGAAAAAGTAGAACCCTATCAAGGTTGGATAGGCATCTTATGCTGCTTTTGGGGCGTTTGGGGCATTATTACAGCTTTTTTAAATTTGGGGTGGTTGACCACTGCTCCAATTTGGTGGGTAACTTTTTTAGCAGGAAACCTAGTTTCTGCAACCCTTGGCTTTATGCTCGGATCAAGTCTTATCAACAAAATGGTTCTTTCTAAGAACAAAGCTGCAAAAGCAAAAGCCGATGTATTAAGGGCGAAAATTGCACCTAAACAAGGTAAACTCGGAATTTTAGGCATTGCCGTAGGTACCTGGATGATCGTAGCCTCCTTTTTATTTACCGTCGCATAAGTTTACACTTTCAAAAAACGTTACTATTTTAAATCACTTTAACTAGTCCCATAAGGGCAAAAACAAAACACCATGCAAAAGACAATCGTAAGTATCGCATTTATTTTATGTGCAATGGGCATTTATGCACAAAACTATCAGAACAATATAACGGTCAATGGTATACACGCTTATAGTATCTCACCCGAATATTCGAGTAAAATGATCGTAAGCCTCAACAACGTTTATTACGACGCGCAGACCATGAGCCTTTCGGAAGTGAAATCGGGTTATCTTGATAAGTTAGCCAAAGCAGGCATAAGCAGCGACCGCCTAAAAGAAGATAGCCTATATTACTCACTTCTTGGGTATGAAAAAGAAGGTACGGTTATGGTGTTCAATACCAAATCTTTAGAAGAAATGCAAAAATTTTTGAGTGTAAAATCTATTGGGGTTACCCGCTCCGATACGAATCTGGAAACCGAATTGACCGATGCTGAAATGGCCGACTATGGCAAAGCCGCTTTTGACAATGCCAAAGAAAAGGCTACGGCAATAGCCACAAAAGTGGGTAGAAAAATTGGAAAGGCCATTTATATAAGTGACACTAACACTAAAAAAATATCCGAATCAGTGTATTACGGCAATACCGATGATAAAAAGGAGTACTACCTTTCCGTATCTTTTGAACTGTTGTAGTCAGGCGGTAGACGGTAGAAAAAATATTTTTTTCTGAACTCATAAACTTTTTCTGAACCTGCCCTGCCGGCAGGCGGGCTTATAAATTTTTTAGTTGGTCGTTATGAAAAAAACCTTGTTTGTAGTTACACTATTGTCAATGATAGTAAGTGCCTGCGGACAAGGCGCTTCTAACAAGACCAAGAAAGCGGTTATTGGTCCGAATACGTCGAATATTATTTTAGAAAACCATTCCGAAGGAAAAACGATTGGTAGCCGTTTCGTACTTCCAGAAAGATATAAAAGGGTTGCTTTAGATAGTTCTTCTTTCGGTTTTTATCTCAGAGCGCTTCCCTTGAAACCATCTGGATCAAAAGTCGCCTATTACGACGGACGAATAAAATCTGGAGAAAATGTTTACGACGCCGTTGTCGATCTGCCCATAGGAAAACGAGACCTGCACCAATGTGCCGATGCCGTTATGCGACTTCGAGCGGAGTATCTCTTTTCTCAAAAAAAGTATGATAGTATCCATTTTAATTTTACCAATGGTTTTCGAGCGGATTATTCGAAATGGAAAAATGGACAACGTATTTCAGTAAAAGAAAATCGTGTTAGTTGGATGCAAACCACGCAACCTTCGTATACCTACAAAAATTTTTGGAAATACCTCGAAATGGTCTTTAGCTACGCAGGTACGGCTTCCCTTGAAAAAGAACTAAAATCGATACCCATCGAAAACCTTAAAATCGGTGATGTATTTATTCAAGGTGGGTTTCCGGGCCATGCAGTTATCGTAGTCGATTTGGCCGTACACGAGGCTACAGGTGAAAGGCTGTTTCTTTTAGCCCAAAGTTATATGCCCGCCCAAGAAATTCAGGTATTGAAAAATCCTAATGACAATAATCTGTCCCCATGGTATAGTCTTCCACAAATTGAGAATGAACTGCGTACACCGGAATGGGTTTTTGGTAAAACCGACTTGAAGCAATTTGCTGATTAACTTTCAACCATTTTCGTTGCCCTAAACATTCGCCAACTCCCTATCAATTTTTTCTATTTCTACGTTATTATGCGTCTTCTTTTTAAGCACTTTAATAATATTTACGCGTGTAGTGTTCTCCTTGAATCTTTTGGTAATATCTAATACTTCATCTGTATACTCTCCAAACAAGGGTCCTGTGATAGCCTGAAAGTCTATTGATTGGCCAAAGGCATTAAACTCGATCAATACCGGCATGTCATTCGTATCAAGAGCCAAATCCCAAGAAATCATTTTAAAATAAGGTACTCTTTGATGAACACTTTTTACCAGTTCCTTAACTCCCTCATAATTTGGTATCGGAAAATCTTCTAGAATTGTACCCTCTTCTGTTTTAGAGATAGTTTTTTTATCCGTATTATAAGCATGTTTATGAAGCGAGCCGTCATCGCTTATCTGGCAATAAAAACCTCCTTGACTTATATTATCCAGAAAAACACCCTTAGCACCAAATCTTACAATTGAGAAAAGAATGACAACCTCTTCACTTCTTAAATATGAGCTTATTCGAATTGTATTCAACGAAGTAGTATTCAACTTTTTCATGGAATCACTTTGAGCCACCAATTTTTGAACTATGAAATCTTCATTATAGGAATCGAGTATTTTAGACAATTTTTGATAATCACCAAGTCTATCATCCTTACAGATATCATACTTAATAATTCCATGCCCGCCGTAGGTTGCAGTAGTAGGCTTTATGATAAAGTTATCGTGATTTAAACACTCTAGAAGGCACTTTTTTTTAGATACAATTTTACCGTCTTTCGAATACAGAGCGCCTATTTTTCCCATAATTGTAATCGGCTGCGGCACATCCTCAAACATGCGCCGTAATAAGTTTTTATCTTGAAGCGTACCATATTCTTGGTTGTTCAGTGCCAGTTCTATATGTGAAAAAAAAAGGTCTTGAGGAATATACCTTGTCGAAAAGTACTTGTTGAATCCTCCATAAAATCTATGCCAGCGCGTACTTACATTCTTGAAACCATATTGATCAAAGTACTTTTTTATTTCCTTTTTTTGTAGTTCTGAAAGTTTTGGCTGAGGGTTTTGCTTTGTTTCTTCCTTGATAGCTTTTACATACTTGATTCGATTGGCCAAACAAACTAACCGAGTTGTTGTTAGACCTAGCCACACCATTAATTTTCTAAAAATATCTCGCATTTGATTCAGATAAAATTATTGGGGGGAATCTTATAACTCATTCCTTATCTAAAAATTTAGAAAAGGGCAATACATACCTAAAAGGTAAATTAAGATGGAAGTACTTTCAAAATTTACATGTTAAAAGCATCTAAAAAAACGATTAAGAGAGTTTTGAAGTATAGGGGGCTATATGTAAACACCAAATTTTATTTCTACTGAAAATACGGAAGGGCGAGTGAATGTACACCAAGCACTTAAAGGAAATCTCGGCATGGTCGCCCAAGTGTATGTCCATCGATAACATCCATCAAAAAAGGGAAAGTAACCACTGATAAATAAAGAGAGTATCGACAATTAGCAAAGCCGAATACTTATACTAACTCTACCTCCGCGCGACATAATTTTCGTCTTCGACACCCGACCGAGCAACCGAAGTCAAAAAAACCCCTATCATTGCCCGAACCTTCAGCAAACAAATCGGAATACTTCGGGTGTGCCATAAACAAGAACTTGGTTCCACTTCTTTTGGATAAAAATTTTAAAATGTAATGGGGGGGGGGTAGTTACCGAATGTTCGCAATGCCAATGTGGCTATTACAAAGAAAAGTTTATCGTTGAAATGGAAAGTGTCAAAAGAGTTAGGCCGCATATTTATATAACTCAGCCCTAAACTTAAAAAAGATATAATTAACCTGAACAGATTAAGTAGTACTAGTCTACAGGTACAATTTTTCCTTCAATCCAAGGTTCGCCGAAAAGGTAAAAATTCATCCCCGTTTTTTCTTGAATATCGACCAAACCGTTACGTGTATCTATTGATCTAATATTTAAACTAAGTCTCAATTCATTGGTTTCTACTATTTCTTTTTCAGTCGGCACATCTAAAAAACCATAACCGGTATCCTCATGATTCGATTTAACGGCTATTTTCCAGTCTTCAATGAAGGCAAAATCATAAGGGCTCATTTCACCTTTGGCAATTGCCTTCAATAACTTTGGCCTTAACAAAGGGTATAACGTATCGTTAACCACAAATTCTTTTGATACCGAATTATGATGTGCCAAAATGGTAGACATCCATTGGTTTTCCCCGATAAGTTTCAAACCAGGGTAACCTTTAGAATCGATTATGGTATTTAACTTGGCAATCTGTTGTCGGGCATGTGGCACACCCCTTTTATTTCCATATCTTTCTTTTGCTTTCTGACCGATTTTGAATAGATATTTAATGGCAAATTTTTGATCTTTTTTATACATTTCTTGCACGTCTTCCCTTAAATCATCGTCAATCCTCTTATTATATTTGCTTCTAAAGGCATCATAATTATCTTCAACACTATTCCATTCTTTTCTGAAGGTTAGTGGTTTTATGAATTTATTCTTTTTTATATCCTTTAATGTCCAACCTTCGGAGATACCTAATTTCAAATATTTAAAAGCATTTTCAAAATCCTGTATGTGCACGGCAAGTTGTGTGGCTATCTTGTAGTCCCTTAAAAAAACAAATTCATAATTTTCGAATAGTTCTTCATAAACCTGAAGGGCATCCTTATAATTTTCGGATGCGATCAATATTTCTGCCGCTATAACGCGTTGATGATAGACATTGTAATTTTTTGTTTCGTCTGCCTTACCATTAGTCAACGAAAACAGTAAAATGAGATTAATAGATAGTATGAATTTATTCACTTAGTCCGTTTTAAAGTTTTCAAAACAACTTGATAGTAATGAATCTGTAGATTTTATACCTTGGTTGTAGCTTTCAAATTTAAAGATATGATAATACTCTTCTTCGGTACTAGAACCGGTAAAATCGAAATTAAACGGCTTACTACTATTGCCTGCCCTATTGCGAACAAATCGGAACTCTTACAGTTTCAAAAACCAGCAACTGGTTCCACTTTTTTTGGATAAAACTTTTTAGTATATCCTCGAATGCAGCTGCTGAATGTGCGCATTGCAAACGCGCATATTACAAAGAAGAATTTACCGACGATATGCAACGGGCATTTGATAGAATCTAGTGTAAATCGAAGCGTACGCCCAAAGATATATTACGCTGTTCTACAACGGCATCTTTAAAAATAGGACTCAAATCGTACTTGGCGTACAGTAAAACGCTATCAAAACCAATGTAAGCACTTAGGCCATAGACAAAACTACTGGTATTGTAGTTTCTTTTTAATTTGTCTTTTACATTTTCGCCATCAATTTCGTATTTCAGTTTTTGTCGTGTTCCCAAATTAAAACCTCCATACCCACCGATACCCAAACGGAACTTATTGTGAATGTCGTAACGTATGTTGTCTTCGTTCTGCTTAAGTTTTGAAGGACCAAACTCAAAATGAATCGGAAAGACAAGGTTATCCATTCGGAACTTCGATTTTTTTAGCTCAGACCCGAACTCTTGTAATTCCGCTTGGCCATTGTTCATCAAAAAGTATTGGTTATCGATCGGTTTGAGTCCATTGAACTGAAAAGATGCACCATAATGCAATCGCATAAAATTAGAGCTTTTAAAGACCCGTGTACGCCACGCCCATCCCATTTCAAAAAATCGGCTTCCCCCAACTTTATATGGCGAATCTTCTAACGATTGCCCCTCTATAATGGTATTGTTCAAACCAAAGGCGATTATCGGTTCTCCGTACGTTCTTCTGTCGTAGATCACTTCCTTTTGGTTTCCTGAATTGTATTTGACGCCAAAAAGCACATCGCCTTCACCATCGGCACCCCCAATAGCTATTTCGATGTTATTGATCTCCGTATTCAAATCTGCAGACCCCGTTCGCTTCATTAACTCGATGGTATTCTGAAGAATAGCAACTTTGTTCTCGATATTCTTGGCATGCTTTTCTGCGGCCTCTTTTTTCAATTCTTGGGCTTTTTCTTGTGAAATTTCGCTATTGTCAAGACGTTTATTAATAAGTTGAACTTCGTTTTTCAGGGCAGCTCTCTCTGTTTGGGTGACGTCATTCTTTTTATTTTCTAATTGTTCTATTTTGTACTTTACGGTTTCATCATCTTGCGCCAATAGTTCATGGCTGAGCAATGAGATTAACAGCAATAAAAAATAAATGGTAATAATTCGCATAACTTTTTGATTTAAACTCCCCTTCAGACCTCTCCCTTTTTGTGGAGAGGAGTTTAGGAAGCAAGATTAATGATTGATGAATTTTATTTATTGCGGTCGGCCACGGCGGTTCTGACCTTTACAAAGCCGTCTTTTAGGGCATCGAATATCCGGTCTCGAAAAGACTTGTCCAGCTCGTCTTCAACATCGGCCAAAAGAGCCATTGCATCCACGGAATTATTTTTTAGGAATATTCTATTTTCAAGTACTTCTTTTTCCGCATTGCGCAAAAGAACATCGATTTCGGCATCAGTTACCAAAGTGTTATTTTCTTTTTCAAGCAAGTCGACTTGGGCAATAATTTCGGCTATTTTTGTATCGATAAGTTCATCGGAAGACTTTTTAGCTATATCGACCTTCGCAATAAACTTATCGTTCTTATCTGAATTGGCGACAGTTGTTTTAATTACTTTATCCGGTTTTTTTGGCGAAGCAGAGTTGATAGCTATTTTAGAGTCTGTTTCTTGCGTTGCAACAACCTGGTCTTCCAGAGCCTTTTCTTTTAAAATATCTTGAGACTTTTGTTCTTTTTCCGCAGGATCAACGGGCTTCTCCGTCACTACCGTTTGCGTATCGGCGATAGTTTCGTCTCTATTAAAATACAAGATGGAAACCATTAAGAGCCCAATAAAGCTGGCTGCAATGCCATATTTGAAAAAGCTTTTTGATTTTGGCTCCTCGGTAACCTCCAAGTGTTCAGAAATTCTGTTCCAAGCACTTTCGGAAGGACGTATCTCTCGTTCCTGAAGCTGCTTTTTAATATGTTCTTCAAATTTATTCGGTGCCATAACCTATAATATTTTGTGCCTTTAATTTTTGTTGTAACCATTTACGTGCTTTGAAGAGTTGCGATTTTGACGTACTCTCCGATATCTTGAGCAACTCCGCAATTTCCTGATGTTTATAGCCCTCTACCGCGTAGAGAACGAAAACTGCGCGATATCCTTCCGGCAAAGCATCTATCAAACGTTGAATGTGTTCGGTGTCAAATTCGGAGTTATTCTCAATATCATGAAAATCCGTTTTTTCCAGTATCTCGTCATCATAGACCACAAAATGTTGCTTTCGCAAATGCGATATACTTTCACGTACCATTATTTTTCGTATCCAACCTTCAAAACTTCCATCATGCCGAAACGACTGCAAATTTTTAAACACTTTGACAAAACCGTTCACCATGGCATCTTCGGCAAATTGTATGTCTTTGATGTATTGCCGGCAAACACCTAACATCTTTGGTGCGTATTTTTCATACAGCCTTTGCTGCGCATCCCGATTTCCGGATGCCGACTTGCGGATGAGTTGCTTCTCATTTTTGTAAAATGGAATGATCTTCAATGTTTTTGTAATTGCTTTCTATAAAGATAGACGTGTTGAATAACGAAAAGGTTGCCTAGGGTAGAAAAAAAATCACTTCTTTCGATCAACGACATAATTGACCATAAGCTCAAGTGAACTTTTATATTCCGATTCGGGGTAGTTAGCCAGTAGCTTTAGGGCCTCTTCTTTGAATTCAAGCATTTTTCGAACGGCATAATCCAATCCACCGTGGGATTTTACGAATGTGATGACTTCTTTGACACGTTTCTTGTCTTTGTTGTGGTTCTTGACCGAATTGATAAGCCATCTTTTTTCGGACTTCGAGCAATTATTCAAAGTGTAAATCAGCGGAAGGGTCATCTTTTGTTCTTTGATATCGATGCCCGTGGGTTTCCCGATTTTTTTGGCTCCATAATCGAAAAGGTCGTCTTTTATCTGGAACGCCATTCCGCAGAGTTCCCCGAACTTTCGAAAGGTTTCTACATCTGGTGATTCCGGTTTGACCGAACAAGCACCCAGACTGCAACAGGCGGCAATCAAAGTTGCAGTTTTCTGGCGGATGATATCGTAGTAGACTTCTTCCGTAATATCCAGTCTTCGTGCTTTTTCTATCTGTAGCAGTTCACCCTCGCTCATTTCACGTACGGCAACCGAAATAATGCGTAGAAGGTCAAAATCACCGTTATCGATAGATAATAATAAACCCTTTGACAATAAATAATCCCCGACCAAAACAGCAATCTTATTTTTCCAAAGGGCATTGATCGAGAAAAAGCCCCTTCGTTTATTGCTTTCATCGACTACATCATCGTGAACGAGTGTCGCGGTGTGAATCAATTCGATAACCGACGCCCCACGATAGGTACGTTCGTTCACCTGACCCTTGTTCAATAATTTTGCCGTCAAAAAAACGAACATGGGCCGCATCTGCTTACCCTTTCGGTTTACAATGTAATAGGTAATACGATTCAGTAGCGCGACTTTAGAAGACATCGCCTCTCGAAACTTGTTTTCAAAAAGTTCCATTTCTTTGTTGACCGGTTCCTTTATTTGCGCAACAACTTTCAAGTAGTTCGGTTTTGTTCTTTGTTAACCTCGGGGAAGATAAAAGTAGGGAAAAAAGTAGGCAGTGGGCAGTTGCAGTAGGCAGTATTTATCCTAATCAAGAAGAAACACCGCATTTATCTCAATTCAAGGTTCAAGTCTGCGACCGGCAACGCAGGGTTCAAAGTGATGCCAATTCTCACTACACTTCTAAACCTTAAACCTTGTACAACTACGAAGTAGCGATTGAACATTAAATTTTTACTGCCAACTGCAACTGCCTACTGCTTATTCGCCAATTGCCCACATGCCGCATCAATATCCTTACCCCGGGAACGCCTTACAGTAACTATGATACCATTTCGTTCTAGGGTATTTACATACATATTAATCGCAGCATTAGATGCTTGCTTGAATTCGCCATCGTCGATGGGATTATACTCGATCAAATTGACCTTCGACGGTGCGAACCTACAGAAATCGACCAATGCATTGACATCGCTTTGGGTGTCGTTGATCCCCTGCCAGACCACATATTCATACGTAATTCTGCTTTTGGTCTTGGCGTACCAGTATTCTAAGGCCTCCCGTAAATCCGCTAAGTTAAATTTTGCATTGAAGGGCATTATCGATGTACGGATATAGTCGATTGCAGAATGTAATGATACGGCCAACTTGAACTTCACATCATCATCGGCAATTTTTTTAATCATCTTGGGTACCCCGGAAGTGGATACCGTAATACGTTTAGGCGACATACCCAGACCTTCGGGAGATGTGATCTTATCAATTGCCTTTAGCACATTCTTGTAGTTCATCAGCGGCTCGCCCATGCCCATAAAAACAATATTGCTTAAGGGGCGGTCAAAGTACAAACGGCTTTCGTTATCTATGGCGACCACTTGATCATAGATTTCATCAGGATTCAAGTTCCGCATACGTTTCAGGCGCGATGTTGCGCAAAAACGACAATCTAAACTACAACCGACTTGGCTAGAAACGCATGCGGTAGTTCTTGTTTTCGTGGGAATCAGAACCGATTCGACTATCAGATCGTCGTGCAAGCGAACGGCGTTTTTGATGGTGCCGTCATTACTGCGCTGCATTTGGTCGACCTTAATATGGTTGATGACAAAATTGGCCTCCAGCATATCTCGCGTATCTTTCGAAACATTGGTCATGCCTTCAAAGGAATGTGCCGACTTTTGCCAAAGCCATTCGTAGACTTGGTTACCACGAAAAGCCTTATCCCCTTGGGAAACAAAGAAATCGCGCAACTGCTCTTTCGTCAAGGCCCGTATGTCTTTCTTTTTTGTTTCCATGGTTGTTAATCTTGTCCTTCCGACAACGAAGAAATCTTATACAATGGTCAATCTAGTTGAATTTTCTACTAT